>Ga0256847_1000804_pt1 | contig 17966 bp, 11 predicted proteins | sample TeddybearmetaG_FD_189099 | JGI IMG/M metagenome (GOLD analysis project Ga0256847, IMG submission 189099) | Hydrothermal vent microbial communities from East Pacific Rise, Pacific Ocean - Teddybear | ecosystem: Environmental > Aquatic > Marine > Hydrothermal vents | place: Pacific Ocean: East... | reverse complement strand
ATTTAAGCCCTTTTACCAATCGTTGTGATTATATTTTATCCGCGAAGATGCACTATCAATTAACCAAAACATTAAATTTAAGTTATGGGGCGGCTTTTCAAGGCGTTAAAAAGGTTTGGTATCAAAATCGTCAGAATAAAATTGTTATTGCAGAATTAAATATTCCCATTGAAATTAAAAATCAAATTAAAGACTATCAATTACATCCTTGTTTATTAGATGCAGGATTTCAAGTCTTAGTTGATTTCTTTAAGACCGAAATTGATCAAGGATTTCGTGAAGCGATGATTCCCATTCAATTAGGACAGCTTGCCCTTTATCAGCCTCAAGCTAAAATTCGTTATGTCAAAGCTCACTTAAAAAAGCAAAGTCCGCGGTCCTTTGTGGTTGATTTTATTTTAATTAATGAAAAGCGGGAAATTGTTGCCCAATTAACCGCTTGTCGTTTCCGTGCCATTAATTTTACTCAAGAAGCTCATATCACCCCCGCTTATTATTTTAATACCCAACTTTGTCCACGTTTAGATATGCTAGGAGTGTCCCCACTTTCACAACAAAAACTTTCCAATCAAGCCATTGCGGAGTTAGTGAGTCAACGTTTTATTGAAAATCCCTTATTACAGCGGGATGAATTTATTAATGAAACTCGGTTATTAATTGATAGCTTAGTGGTTGCTTATATTTTTGAAACATTACAGCAGTTTGGTATTAAAGCCTTCCGCCTTGAACAATTTATCCAAAAAACAGGCATTCTTAAAAAACATGAATATCTATTAAGACGGCTTTTAAGAATTTTAGAAGAAGAAGATTTAGTCATTACAAAACAAGGTAAATGGTTTTTACAAAAACCGCCCTTTAGCGCCAATGCCCAAGATATTTGGAAAGTGATCATGGATGAAGGCGCGACTTTATTACCTGAATTATTATTACTAGGACGTTGTGGTAAACATTTACCCGCTGTTTTATTAGGTTTAGTAGAACCTAAAGCGTTATTACAACCTGAAAAAAGTAGTATACAAGAACATTGGTTAGATGATTCAATGACTTTTAAAGCCGTTCATACCGCTTTATTAAATACCGTAGAATTATTTTTAAAAGATTGGCCCTTAGATAAGCGGTTTAGAATTGTGGTTTTTGGGGGTAAAAATGCCTCTTGGGTTCATCAATTAATTGAGGTCTTATCAGAACAAGCCTTTGATCTTATTTTATTAGAACAAGATGAACATGTTACTGATTTTATTAATAAATCACAGCAAAATAACCCGCATATTAAAGCCTTTACGGTGAGTTTTGAACAAAATAAACTGGCGGAACTTGAGAAATTTCAAGCGGGATTTTTTGATTTAATGATTGTTAATCATCGACTCTATGAAGTGGGTGATTTAAATCAAATATTACAATATTTGGACCAACAATTATCATCAGGTGGACGGCTTTTAATCACTGAATTACAACCTGATCGATTCTCTGATATTACCCTAGGTTTATCAGAAAATTGGTGGCAATATGACAGTGAAAATAATGAAGTTAATTCCCGCCTATTAAATTCAGCTCAATGGGAATTTTTATTAAAAGAAAATCATTATCAAGATATTTTTTCATTTTTTGAACCTGATGACAGTACACAATCTGGCGCTGTTTTATATATTGCAACCGCAAGCCGAAAAATAAAAACCACTGAATTAGCTTTTCCTGAAAATAAACAAAATTGGTTAATTTTTTCAGATGCGTTTGGTTGTTCTTTAGAAATTGCCAATCAATTAAGTTTAGAATTATTAGAACGAGGCATTCAATCTTATAGTTTACTATCCGAAAAAGTCCCTCATTTCAAATATCAAAAAGACAGTAATAGCTATCATTTAAATGCTGACAAAAAAGAACAGTTTCAAGCCTTTTGGGCGCAATTAAAACAACAACAAATAAAACTCGATAAAATTGTCTATCTGGTTGATTTTTCAAATAAACCAGAATATTCAAAAGCGGCTTTAAGCCATCAATGCCAAGTCGCGATTAGTCTTGTGCAATCAATAACAGAAGCCAAACTACCCGCTTTACCCCAACTGAATTTAATCAGTTTTGCTTCAGGGGCTGTTTGTTATCATGAAGAAATAAAAAGTCATCCGAATCAAGCCATGTTATGGGGGCTTGGGCGGGTGATTATGAATGAACATAAAGATTTAAATTGCCGCCTGATTGATTGGCAAGATCATTTGGATATTCGCTTAATTAGTCGTTCTTTAGCAAAAGAAATTAGCCTTGAACCGATTGAAACGGAAGTTATTTTAAGTGAACGGCAACGTTATGTTTCCCGTATGGAAGAAATTGAATTAGATCAAATTAATGAATTAACCGATGTTTGTCTTGATTTCAGCACACCAGGACAATTTGGTAATTTATATTGGAAAGCATTGCCTAAACGGGAGTTACAAGCCGATGAAATTGAAATAAGACCGATTGCGGCAGGCTTAAACTTTCGCGATATTATGTATACGGCGGGTTTATTAGCCGATGAGGCGGTCGAAAATGGTTTTTCAGGGGCAAGCCTAGGATTAGAGTTTGCAGGGCGTATTATTCGCGTAGGAGATGCGGTAACAGGTTTTAAAGTCGGCGATCCTGTTTTAGGTTTTGCCCCCGCTTGTTTTAGTTCTAAAATTATTACGAAAACAACCGCCGTGGCGTTAATTCCCAATCAATGGGATTTTGAAGAAGCCGCCACCGTTCCAACCACCTTTTTTACCGCCTATTATGCGTTAATTTATTTAGCTCAATTAACCGAAGGCGAAAAAATCCTTATTCATGGGGCTTCTGGTGGGGTTGGATTGGCAGCCATTCAAATTGCTCAATATTTAAAATTAGAAATTTTTGCCACCGCAGGCACCGATGAAAAAAGGGATTTTGTTAAAATGTTAGGGGCGGATCATGTAATGGATTCACGAAGTTTAAAATTTGCCGATGACATTATGAAAAAAACCAATGGCGAAGGCGTTGATGCGGTTTTAAATGTGATTGCAGGGGAAGCGGTTAATCGCAATTTATCGATATTAAAACCGTTTGGACGTTTTTTAGAAATTGGTAAAACCGATTTTTATCAAAATAGTCGGATTGGTTTGCGTCCTTTCCGTAATAATATTAGTTATTTTGGGATTGATGCCGATCAATTATTAATTGAAAAAGAAAAGTTTGCCAAAAAATTATTTGAAAAAATGATTAAATTATTTGCACAAGGGCATTTAAAACCCTTGCCTTATCGAAGTTTTCTGGCTTCCCAAGTAGAAGAAGCCTTTCGATATATGAACCAATCCCGCCATATTGGTAAAATTGTCATTTCATTTCAAACAGGCTATCCCAAACCTGAAAATATTAATCCAAAGGAAAAAGCATTTTATTGTCGTAAAAAATCAACCTACTTGATTACGGGAGGCACTCAAGGTTTTGGCTTAAAAACGGCGGAATGGTTGGTTAAAAAAGGCGTAGAATCGCTTGTTTTAGTGAGCCGTAAAGGTCAACTAGATCCCGCTTATTTAAAAACCGCCAATTATTTACAATTAACAGGCATTAAAATCCAAGTGGTGGCTTGTGATGTCACCGATTTAAATGCCTTACAACCCTTAATCAATCAAATTCAAGCCAGTGATTATCCTTTAGCAGGAATTATTCATGCTGCAATGGTGCTTAATGATGGCTTAATTCAAAATATGAGTGCATCACAATTTACCGAAGTTGTTGCCCCAAAAGCCATTGGCGCATGGAATTTACATAAAGCCACAGAAAATATTAATTTAGATTGTTTTTTAATGTACAGCTCCGCCACCACCTTTTTAGGAAATCCAGGACAAGGCAACTATATTGCCGCCAATTTATATTTAGAAGCGTTGGTTAATTATCGAAAACAACAAGGCAAAAAAGCCACCTTTATTGCTTGGGGTGCGATTGATGATGTTGGTTATTTAGCCAATAACAAAGAAATTAAGGCGGGGTTACAAAAACGCTTAGGTAAAAAAGCATTAAACTCAGATAAAGCCTTAAAACGCTTAGAAACCCTACTTAACAGTGATTATAATGGCAGTGCTTTAATTGATTTAGATTGGGCGGTATTACGTAAAGTCATGCCTTCGGTTAGTTCGCGAAAATATGAGCAATTATTTAAACAAAATCATTTAATTGATGAAAAATATGAAGATGTTAAAGCGTTAATTAAGCAAATGAATGAAACGGAACTCTTTGAATTTATTAAAAATTTATTGATTGATGAGCTTTCTTTAATTCTTCGCCATCCTAAAAAATTAATTAGTATTACCAAACCCTTAAATGAAATTGGCATGGATTCTTTAATGGGCATGGAGTTAGTGAGCACCCTTGAAACAATTTTAGATATTAAAATCCCCGTAATGCACTTAAATGATGGCGCAAATATTGAAAAAGTAGCTCATCGGATTATGCAACAATTGGCAACGGATAAAATTATTGCCCCTAATCATATAACGGAAGTGGTTAATTATGTGAGTGAACAACAAGGAGAACAAATTTCAGAAGAGGATCGGCAAGCGATTGTTGATAAATTGGATAAATAATAAATATCCTAGATTTAGAAATTAAGCGATTAAATCGTTTTACTGCAAGTGGTATTAAATTTTTCTAAGGGGAAAGTATTGTTTAAATTTGTTTGAGTGTTTTTGGCGTATTCTCGAGCATTTAATCTTTATCGTTAAACAATGTTGTTTAGTTATTTCTAATAATCTTCTTTTTCTTATTCGATAAATTCCCAGATTTTTAATTTTCAAAATACTTTAAATTTTATTTTGATTTTTCAATTTACGAGCGACAGCTTTTAAAAAAAGTGCTGAAGCCTCCTTTTTAATCTTTTTTTTAAAAGGTTTAAAATTAATCTTTAATTATAAAAGTTTTATTTTAACTCATATTTATTTTATGTTTTTTTTTAAACAGAACAACAAATACAGTAAAATTAATTACTGGATTCGTTTTTTTCAAAGTTATCCACAGAAAAAAATATATTAGGCGCGCGCGATGTTGTTGTGTTTTAACTGTTTTAGATGTTTTCTAGTCTTAATTTTATTTTAAAATCAATTACTTGCAAATGTTACTATTACAAATTTAGGGTCAGCTATTACAAATTTAGGGTCAGCTAACTACAAGAATAAAAGATGTAATAATTATGATTTTAAGTAACTATTACAAATTTAGGGTCAACTACCTACAGGAATAAAAGATGTAATAATTAAAGTATTTGAGTAAATATGACAATAATAAAAGTTGTAATAATAAATATTACTATAATAAATAGTTGTAATATTATTAAAATAATTTAATAATAATTATTACCTATTAACTTAAAATAAAATAAAATAAAATAATTATAAATTATGATTCAATTACGCGAAAAAATACCAGAAAAAAATATGATCGTAACTCAATCTAATAAATTGATTGAAGCTCGATACAACCTAACAATTTATGAACAAAGACTGGTATTAATTATGATTTCAATGGTTGAACCAGAAGATGAAGATTTTAAGGACTATATTATAAAAATATCTGATTTTAGAGATTTACTTGAATTAAAAAATAAAAATATTTATTCTCAAGTAAAAAAGATACTTTTAAGACTTAGAGAAAGAACGCTTTTAATTCCAAAAAGAAAAAATGATTTTTTAATTACTGGTTGGATTTCATCAGCTGAATATATTAGTAATGAAGGAATTGTAAAGTTATCTTTTGATGCAAAATTAAAGCCTTATTTATTAGCACTAAAAAGTAATTTTACCAAACAAAGATTAGGTGCAGTAATTAAGTTGAAAGGTATTTATACGATAAGAATCTATGGATTATTAAAACAATATGAGAAATTAGGAGCTAGAGAATTTTTACTTGATGATTTTAGAAATATACTGGGTATAAGAAATGATCAATATACTTTATTTACAAACTTAAAGGCTCGAACAATGACCCAAGCTCAAAAGGAATTTAGTAAAAAAAATAAAGAGGGGTTTTATATTTCAGATATTAATTTTGATCTTGAAGTCAGAAAAACAGGTAAAAAAATTTCACATCTAAAATTTATTATTAAAAAACAACAAACTAAAATTATAAAACAAATTTCTCCTCCAATATCAAAAATAGAACACCAACAAGATCCAATAGAACTCACAGCAATGCTAAAAATCTTAATACCTAAAAAACAAGCCTTAATATTTTTAGAACAATACAGTACTGAATATATCATTGAAAAATTAGAGTTATTAACTAAACATCAACAAATAGAAAATATACAAAATCCTGCGGGATTTTTTGTAAAAGCATTAAAAGATGATTGGCAAGGTGAAGAATTAGATTTATCTCAAGCAGGATTAAAGGAATGGGCAAACGCGTCCGAGAATGTAACTCGTACCGCAGGAAAAACGGATAATGAAATTATTACTATGATGAAATATGACTTAGAACAATCTAAACTACAAACTGTAGATTCTTCCAAAGAAAATTTAGGACAATGGGCAAATGCGCCAGAAAATCAAAAATATACCGTAGGAAAATCAGATACTGAAATCATTGCCATGATGAAATTAGGAACAGAAGGGCTAAAAAAGGCAGAGCAACAAAAAATAAATTTAAAACAACAACAAAAAGCAAAAATTTTAGAAAGAAATAAACAATTAGATTTATTTTTTAATAACTTAAGTGAAAGAGATCAACAAACCGTTCTTTCAGAATATCAAAACTCTTCCTTTTTTGGTTTATCTGAACAAGTTGAATACCAAACTTTTGGTTTAAAAAGTGAACGAGCAAAAGATGATTTAAGAAATTTTTTGTTTTCAAAAAAATCAATCTATAACATATAAATAATATAAAGGATTAAATAACCTTTTTTTTATTCCTAAAATGCCGATTTTTTTATAAAAGCCTTAATCAAACCCTCTAAATGATAAGTATCTCTATCTCGTTCCCACGCAGGAGCGTGGGAACGAGAATAAATTATTAGAAATCAATTAACAATTTCGTTTAACGACTAAAAAACAACCCCGAAAGCTGCTCAATGGTTATCTGCTTTTTTATATTACTGCGTTGTTTTGACAAAGAAATAAAATAATCCGTCTTATTATTTTCAAACTCAAATTGTTGAAAAATGGCATTCATATTAGGTAAATGATCGCCATAAAAGCAACACAAGCCATCCTTTGCCTTTAATTCATCCAATAAGTCTTTAATCATTTGATCGGCATTATTTAAATGTCTTAAATAAATAATTAAATCATTTAATAAGGGCGTTGTTGGAGCTTGATTTAAATAACGGCTACTTTCATTGTCTAAAACCGTTTCCAAGTGCAAAGGTCCATGATTTTCCATTGTAATAGCAAAAATAAATAATTTTTTATTGGAATGAATTTCTAAAACTTGTTTAATTTTTTCCATAATTGCTTTATCTCCAATATAAGGTCCTGATTTTTGATTTTTTGAAAAAGCGTTAATATCAATAAATTCATCAAACCCTAATTGCTTAAAAAAAGCGCCTCTTTGAAAAAATTGGGCGGGATGAGGGTGAATACAAAGGGTATAATAGTTCTGTGCCTTTAAAGCGCTAATAAGAGACGGAATGGCTTTGTTTTTATAAAAGAAATGCGGGTAAAATTTTTTAAATCTCAATTCTTGATTATTAAGCCCTGTTAAAAAAGAAAATTCGGTTCGCATGGTATTAGCACCCCAAGCGGGGACTTCTAACTCACCATAATAATCGGCGGTTGTTTTGCATTGCTCAAAAGCGGGCAATAGCTTTTGTTTAATACAAGGGCTTAATCTTCGAGCATCAAAAAAAGATTCGCTTTGAATACAAACTATTGTTTCAGCCAGTGGCTTGGTTTTTAAATTATTATTTTGATATGGAAAGTTAATTTCTTTTTTATCCAATAGATTTTGAATAAAGTAAATAATCAGTAAATTAAGCAATCCTTGTTTTTTTATATCAATGATGGGATCTATCTCTACCGTTATTTTTTGACTCAAAAAAACAATTAAAAAAGGACTCATAAATAAAATAAAGACTAAAACACTCAATAGATAGACATTAAAAGCCAAAGGATCTTCATAAATTAAAAATACGACTAAAAAAAGAATGCCAAAAATAATCCCTAAAAGAGCACCTAAACTTAAGAAAGGTAAAAATAAGCGGGGAAACTGAAAAACTTGGGCATATAAAATAATATCTGAGAAAACAAGCGGTTCTTTTAAGGTTTTAAACTTGGTATTACTGATTACAATCAATAAAAGCTCTAAAGAAAAAGTAATTAAAACACTAAAAAAAGAGCGTCTAGTGATTAATAACACCAGTCCAAAAATAAAACTAATCAGCGCTATTTTTAATAATACTTGGGATAAAGTATGACAAGCTAAGGCGGGAAGAGTTAATTTTTCAATTATAAAAGATAATAATAAGGTGACTAAAAATAAATAAATAAAGGTCATGGTTTATTACGATAATTTCTTAAAATTAAATCGCTCAAAGCGCTAGGTAATAAGGGTAAGAAAGACATTCCTAAACTGAGTAAAAATGGAAAAGCAATGATTTTTTTCCGCTTATTTAAACCTTTTTTGATAATGTTAGCGGCTTTGTGGGCAGACATTAGAAAAGGTTTGGGAGCGGGAAACTGATCACTCATGGCGGTTTTAATAAAACCAGGATAAATAATTGAAACTTGAATATTATCTTGATAAAGCAAACCTCTTAATCCTTCTGCATAAGTTTTTATAGCGGATTTACTGGCACAATAACTAGGGGTAACGGGCATGCCATAATAAGCGCCAATTGAACTAATAATCGCAATTTGTCCCGCCTGCTGCTGTTGCATCCATTCAACAATGGGATGGATTAAACTCATAACCCCTAAAACATTGGTTTCAATTAATTTTTGAGTTTGTTGCCATGATTCTAATTGGCGTTGTGGCGAAGTGCTGGCGGTGATTCCCGCATTGGCAATCACTAAATCAATGGGATAATTTTGTTGAAAAACATAAAGCCATTGTTTTAATTTATTAAATTCACAAGATAAATCACAAGATAAAATTTCAACAAGGGCGCCTTGTTGTTGGCAAAGGGTTGCGACTGCTTTTAATTTTTCTAAATCTCGGGCAATGAGACCTAAAGTAATCTTTGGTTTGGCATAAGATAGCGCCAGTTCCCGCCCCAAACCTGTTGAAGCACCAGAAATAATAATATGTTTTGCTGTCATGGTTGTTTATTGGGCATTATTCCCGCCCTTTTTAAGGAACTTCCCCGCTAGTTAAAATTTTTTATTGAGATAAACTGTATTCATAAATTAAATATAACGAACTCAAACTTTTTAGGTCAATATCATGAAAAAAATTATTATTGCTTCAATCGCTGCTCTTTCTTTAAGTGCTTCTGTTAGTTCTTTTGCTTCTGTTCAACAAGACGAAGTCGCTTACCTTTTCGGAACGCAAGAAGCTGTTGAAATGCAAGTTATCTCTGCTACTGAAATGCAAAATACAGAAGGTCAATTATTCGGTATTACCATGGAAAACACCAAAGCATTTTTAGGAAAAGCTTATAATACTATCAAACCTTATGCTGTTAATTACGCGAATGTTTTAAAAGATAAAGCCCTTGTTTATATTACAGGTCGTTTAAATACTTTTTTAGCTAACCAAGCTCCTAGCGAAAGTTAATTTGCACTAAATCCTCTTTATCTTAAAAAAAGCCAGATTTATTCTGGCTTTTTTTATGTCTAAAAAGACTGCCATAGCCCTTAATTAAAAAATTATTTTGACTAAATTTTTTTATTAAAAGCCGATTGGGCCAAGAATCATAGTGGGCTTTATCAAGTTCTTTTTGTACCCGCCCCGTTAATTTATTTTTTATACTCGATAAAAATAAATCCCCGCCTTGTTTAAATAAAAAAAAATTATTTAAAAACAAACTATTAGATATTTTTTTAAATTGCGCTTGTTGCAAAATATGCCCTTGATCAAAATTTTCATTAATTTGATGAACCGTAACGCCAATGGTGGGTTGTTTTTCTAATAATTGATAAAAAACAGGATCCAATCCTTTGTAATAAGGCAAAAAGGAAGGATGAATATTAATCGCCCCATAAGGCGCGAGTGAAATAAGAGGTTCTTTTAACAATTGATTAAAATGAGTGGTTAATAATAAATCAGGTTGTTGTTTTTTTATAAAAGCAATCACGCTGGATTGATTAATATCTTGAGTTCCTAGCACTGGAATTTGATTTTTTTTGGCATAATAGGACGTGCTTTTATATTTTGAAAATCGGCTTAATAAAAAAAATAAATCCGTTATACAGAATTGATATAAAAGATATTTTAAACCTGTAATACAAAACAATTGATAAAGATTTTTTAAATAAGACCCTGTTTTTTTATAAATTCTCTGGGAATGAATGATTGCCACAACCTCAACTTCTTGAGCAGCCAATAACTGTTTTAAAACAATACTGGAATAAATACTGGGATAAGTGCAATAAATAAGTTTGATTTTTGACATCAATGATTGTCATAGGAAATCTTTAAAAAAGGATTAAATCATAAAAAATACTTAAAAATCAAATTATTAAGGTTTATCGGGCGTTTTTTTTAGTTGTTAAACAAGATTGTTCATTGATTTCTAAGAATTTTCTTTTCCTTATTCAAGACAACTTCCCAGATATTTAAACTTAGAACATGGGTTAGGCTTTATTGAATCATTGTAGAATGAGATAAAAGTGAAGATCCTATTCTATTGCGGGTTTTTAAGAAGCATATAGGACATAGCTTGTGTCCTATATTGAAAAAAAATATCTCGTTCCCACGCTCCCGCGTGGGAATGCATATGATATTAATTACATTAAATAATTTCATCCAATACTACATGTTAAGTACGCATTCCCACGCAGGAGCGTGGGAACGAGAAATCATTTGGTTATGGGGCTTTAATGGGCGATTATTGATTTTTTTCTGCTCGGCTTTTCTTCTTTTTAAAACCTATTATTGAAGGATCTATGAATTAAAGGATAAGCTAATTCCGCTAAAGGATTACTCACTTCTATCACTTGAGCGTAGGAATCTATATTGTTAATTGATTTCTAATAATTTTCTTTTTCTTATTCAATAAAATACCCATTTATTTAAATTTGAGAAATTGATTAGGCTTTTTACGAGAAAAATCGACTCTGTTTTTTTTTGCTTTTTTTTTTGCTTTGCTTGTTTGCTTATCTTGCTTATCTTGCTTATCTTGCTTGTCTTAACCTAACTAACTAATATTAAACAATTTATTCCGCTAAAGGAGGTGTTAATTCCGCTAAAGGAGGTGCTAATTCCGCTAAAGGAGGTGCTAATTCCGCTAAAGGAGGTGCTAATTCCGCTAAAGGAGGTGCTAATTCCGCTAAAGGAGGTGTTAATTCCGCTAAAGGAGGTGTTAATTCCGCTAAAGGAGGTGCTAAAGTAATTAATACCTTTTTTAAAGTTTCATTAAAATAGGCGCTAATTCCGCTAAAATAGGGACTATAATAGATAAAAGAGGTGTTTATTTTATTAATACCACTATTATTAATTAATACAAAAGAGGTTTTGTTTTTATTAACACCTCTTTTATAATTTTGCTAAATTAGGGGCTAATTTTGCTAAATTAGGGGCTAATTTCACTAAAAGAGGTGTTAAAAACAATTAACCCCCCTTTTATATCTATAATAAAGGAGGTGTTAATTATAATAGCACCCTCTTTTGTGTTAGAATAATAAAATTATTCATTTTTAAATAAAAAAATGCGGAATTTACAAAAAAATAATTTAGTTGCTCAAGCAAATAAAATAATAGAAGCAAGATATTCCATTACAAAAAACGAACAACTTTTACTATTTGCAATGATTTCTCTAATCAATCCAGATGATAATAAATTTTTAGTTTTTTCTGTAACTTATGAAAATTTAGTCAATATACTTAATATTGATAAAAAATCAGGAAATAGGGAGATTAAGAATATTATTAAGCGATTAATGAGCCGACTTATTACAATTAATACCCCAAAAGGATGGAAAATATTTCAGTGGGTAAGTAGTGCTACACTTGAAAATAATTTAATTACTCTAAAATTTCATGAAGATTTAAAACCTTATTTATTAGAATTAAAAAAAGAAGGAAATTTTACTCAAACAAAATTAGGGATTGTGATACATTTTAAAAGTATATATTCAATTAGAATTTATCAAATATTAAAAGAATATAATTGTAAGAATATGAATTATATTGAATTTTCACTAAAAGAATTTAGAAATATGATGCTTGGGGATAAGATAAATAAATATTCATCTTACAAGGAATTTAGAAAATATATTTTAGATGTTGCTAGAAAAGAGCTTACAAGTAAAGATCCAGAAACAGGATATTATAAATCTGATTTAAGTTTTGATTTAAAAACAAGAAGAACAGGGCGCAAAATTTCTCACTTAAAATTTTTTATTAAAAAACAATCGATTAGTAAAATTATAGAAAAAAAAATTATTACTCCGAAAGTTCAACCTGAACAAGCAATTAGTCATTTGATTAGCCCAAAAGAAACTAAAGGACTTTCCATTCTTACTCAACATGGTCTTAATCCTAAAATAGCTATAAAATATATGGAAGAACAAGGAGAAGATAATATTATTGATACCGTGACAATATATGAAGAAAGAATAAAAAATAAAGAGGTAAAGACATTAAATGGAGGCTATTTAATTAAATTATTGGATGAAAGAGTAGGACAAAAAACACCCTATGAAAAAGAACAAGAAGAAGTACAAAAACAAATTGCCTTAACAGCCGAAAAAATTGCAAAAAGTAAACAAATTTTTGAAAAAAAACAAGAAGAAAAACAAGCACAAAAAAATCGCTTATTAGATGATTATTTTAATAATCTTTCTAAAGAAGAACAAGATTTAATCAATAAAACTCTAATTGATAATTTGAATCTTGGTGAAAGAACTTTTTATAATTCTAGTGGATTAGAACATCCTGCGATTTTGGCAAAACGTCATCTTTTTCTACAAGATAAATTAAACCCAGAAGAAAAATATAAATATGGTGAGGATATTGATCTTGATTCTCTTAGTTCTAATGAAAAATACCATTTAAAAAATCGTCAAGAAGCCTTCTATTTTTTTATTAAATTACCCAAATTAGAACAAGATGCCATCGTTAAAAAATTACCTGGTAAGGGTTTTATTGAATATCAAGTTGGAGGAGCTAAATCAAAATATTTTTTGGATGTATTAAGTCAATTTCTAATTGATTATGACATAATAAAAAAATGGTAATAATCAACTAATTAAATTTTACTCATTCTCATGCTTCAAAAAATAAGATAATAGGTTGCCCTATTCCTTTATAGAAATAGTTAGGTATTTTAGTATTTAGATCTTTTTAACTCTTCTCTCATCATGGATGTCTTTTTATATTTTTTTTTAATTGTTAAACGAGATTGTTAATTCTTCTCGTCTTATTATCATATATAATGCTTAAATGAAAAATTTAAAAATTTGTAAATCCAACGATATAATAGAAGCAGGATATCGTTTAACTCTTAATGAGCAACGTCTTATTTTGGCTTGTATTGCTCAAATCAATTCACAGAAAAATTTAAACAATAAAAGAATATTTACAATAAGAGCTCAGGAATTTGCTGAATTATTTAATATTTCAAAAAATAGAGCTTATTCTGAATTAAAAAAAGTGGCTGATCGCCTATACATAAGATCAATTACTATTTTTCGACCCACAAATAAAAAACAATATTTAAAAACCCGATGGATAAGTTCTATTGCTTATGGTGATAATTGTGGAGAAGTCGATATTCGTTTTTCCGAAGATATCATTCCTTATCTAGCCTCCTTAAGGACAGAATTTACACAATATGAACTTATTAATATTTGTGGAATGACCAGTATTTATGCAATTCGATTATATGAAAATTTAATGCAATGGAAAGAAGTTGGTCGTAAAGAAATAGAGATAAAACAATTAAAAAAAAGTTTTGAAATTGAAAGGGAATATCCCCGAATGTACGATTTAAAGAAATATGTATTAACTCCTGCGATTGAACAAATTAATAAACATTCTGACTTCTGGGTTAAATATGATCAAAAAAAGCGGGGTCGAAAAATTACGCATTTTATTTTCACTTTTGGCTTAAAAACTAAGCCAACATCCTTGTTAGATGTAGAAAAATTCAAAATAAATCCCGATAATCCACCAGAATATAATGAATAGGAATTTCCAATAAACAAGCCTTGATATTTTTGGAGCAATATAGTTCTGAAAACAACAGAAAGTAGAATTAGATCAACAAGAACAAGAAAAGAAAAAGGAGTGTTGCTACCTCGTGATAGATTTTGGGACTCCTGTCCTAAAACCGACTCGCCTACGCAACAACAATTACTTTTGCCCCGACCGTCCTGCGTCCATTACGTCTCCGTATAAATTGCTGTGCAAATTTCAACTACGACATAATTCCCTCAAATGACTAGACGGCGATGATAGCTGTTGATCACCTTCTTCGTCTGTCTCTATCGTTCCAAACTACGAATGCGCTAAACAGCATCGCCTATCGAGGACTAATCGCCTCCGTTTTCAACTCTCCATGGCGATCAGCGACGGATGAAAAACTAGATTTATTTTTTGATAATTTGACTCTAGCTCAACAAAATAAAATTCTTGAAGAATATCAAAGTTCTACCAAATTTTTTGGGTTATCAGATGAAATTGAATATGGTCTATTTGGATTAAATAGTGAGCGCTCTAAAAAGAATTTTCGATATTTTTTATTTTCAAAAAAAGACACATATCAAATTTTTTAATAATCTTTGAAATATTTAATAAGGCACTTTTCCCGCCTTTTTTAAGGAACTTTTCCACTAGTTGAAATTTTTTATTAAGATAAACTGTATTCATCAATTAAATATAACGAATTAAAACTTTTTAGGAAAATATCTCATGAAAAAAATCATTATTGCTTCAATTGCTGCCATCACATTAAGTGCTTCTGCAACTTCTTTTGCTTCTGTCCAACAAGACGAAGTGGCTTACCTTTTTGGAACTCAATCTGCGGTTGAAATGCAAGTGATTTCTGCTACTGAAATGCAAAATACCGAAGGTCAATTATTTGGTATTACTATGGAAAGCACTAAAGCATTTTTAGGAAAAGCTTATACCTATGTTAAACCTTACGCGGTTAATTATGCTAATGCTTTAAAAGATAAAGCCATTGTTTATATTACAGGTCGTTTAAATACTTTTTTAGCTAACCAAGGATAATTTAACCTAAATCTTTTCTAGATTAATAAAAAAACCAGATTTAATCTGGTTTTTTTTCGTTTTAAATATAAACAAAAAATATAATCTTTCCCGCAGCTATGATGGTTGTCTATTTAAATATAAAAAACTAGTATTAATTTAATACTAAAAATTAACACCGAATTAATATTAATTTAACACTAAAATTTAATACTAAATTAGCCCTATTTTAATACCATTAATTTAATTTAAATAGCCTTCATTGCTAAGGCTAACTTTTCAATGGTTTCTTTAATTTGTTGGGCGGTATGATGAGAACTTAAAAAGAAACGTAAACGAGCCATTTTTTCTTCAACAGCAGGATATAAAATGGGTTGTACATTAATATAGTGATCAAATAAATAATTAGTTAGGCTGACGGCTTTTGTTGAATTTTTCACTAGAATAGGCACCACAGCATAACCTTGACTAAATCCCACATTAAAACCTCTTTCTTTGGCTAATTTTAAAAATAATTGACTATTTTTTTGTAATGAATGAACTCGCTCGGGTTCTGCCAGCATGATTTTTAAAGCAGCCACCGAACTTGCCGCCGTTGCGGGGACAATTCCAACGCTATAAAGAAATCCAGGAGCGCAATAACGTAAATGTTTAATTAAGGCTTCATTACCCGCAATATATCCGCCACAGCCTGCTAATACTTTACTTAAAGTGCCCATCCAAATATCAACTTCAGTGCCTTTTAGTTGATAATGTTCTTTAATGCCAAGACCATGCTCTCCCATTACACCAAAAGAATGCGCTTCATCAACCATTAAAAGTGCATGGTGTTGATTCTTTATTTGAATAAATTTGGGTAAGTCGGGATAATCTCCGTCCATGCCATAAAGCCCTTCAAGAACAATTAAAACACGATTAAAATTTTCTCGTTCTTTAATTAGAATTTTTTCTAAATCATAATAATCATTGTGTTTAAAAGAAAACCGTTTAGCTCCCGAGAGCTGGATTCCTTGTAAAACGCTGTTATGAATTAGTGCATCATGAATAATTAAATCATTTTTTTCAAAAAGATAACCAATGGTGGTGACATTGGTTGCATGACCACTCACAAAAACTAACGCATCATCAACGCCATAAGTTTTAGCCAATTCTAATTCTAATTCTTTTGAAATCGCCCGTTCACCTGAAACAATACGGCTAGCAGAGGCAGAGGTCCCATATTGTTCAATGGCGGCAATGGCGGCATCTTTGACGGCTCTTTCATTGGCTAAATTTAAATAATTATAATTGGCATAATTAATATATTTTTTGCCTTTAATCCAAGTGATCCCGCCTTCTAATTTTTCATGTTGTTTAAAAAAAGGATCTTGAATTTCAAGCTGCTCTGCTCCTTTATGTAAGACTTCAAGCTGTTGATAGGCGGAAAATCGCTCAAATTGACAATATTTTGCTAAGTCAGGAGAACCAATATAATGATTCGGTCTATGACTCGAAATATCTTTCTTTTTATTTTGATTAATCCGTTTTGCTAACGCTTTTTTTATAAGCAGGTCTTTAACTGATTTATTTAAATTTGACATTATTGGTTAATTTTCTTTATTAAAGAAATATAATAGATGTTTTCAGTATCTAATCTTAATTAAGAACGATTATATTTAAATATTCATACAATTAATTTTGTTTCTTATTTTGTATTAATATTTAGAGTGTGGTATTGCACTGCTAATTATAACGAATAATTAACAAGATGACGTTATTATTTACTTTATTTTGGAGTTTTATATGCAACTTGATGATTTCTCATCCTGGCTTAACCATTTACGTTGTTTGTATCCAGTAAAAACATTAATACACTTAGGCGCTGGACGGGGATCTGCGATTCAAAATTATGTGTTATGGAAAATACCCCATGTTATTTTTATTGAAGCTGAAACTCAGCTTTATAAAAGATTGCTTCAAATAACAGAACCTTATTTAGAATGGTCTGTACATCAAGCTGTTATTGATAAAGAAGAAAAAACAAGTCTTTTTTATTTAGCCAATAATACAAATGAAAGTGGGTTAATTCAACCTGAAAGCCAAAAAAAACGATGGGCTAATTTAAAAACAAAAAGTGTTTATAAAATAAAAACAATTAAATTATCGACTTTAATTAAACAATATCCTGAAAATATTCAAACTGATCTTAATTGGTTGATTATTGACTGTTTGCCCGCCTTTGATTTACTAAAGAGCTGTGAAAACTATTTAGAGCAAATAGAGGTTATTATTGCAAGAGTGACCATTAATGAATTAGAAGGTGATATAGACGGAATTAGTCGGATTATTTTAGAACAATTTCTAATAAATCATCAATTTCAATATTTAACCCAAAAAAATGAGAATAATCAAATAATTACACAAGTTATTTATGTTAAAAAATATGCATTAAAATTAGATTTATCTGTAAAGAATTTAGAAACCGCTCAACAACAAGTCCAAGCAGTAACCCAAGAAAAAAACACCAAGGTAAAGAGCTTAGAAACTGCGCAACAACAAATTCAAGCTTTAACCCAAGAAAAAAATACCAATGTAAAGAATTTAGAAAATGCTCAACAACAAATTCAAGCTCTAACCCAAGAAAAAAATACCAATGTAAAGAATTTAGAAAATGCTCAACAACAAATTCAAGCTCT
>Ga0256847_1000803_pt1 | contig 17992 bp, 16 predicted proteins | sample TeddybearmetaG_FD_189099 | JGI IMG/M metagenome (GOLD analysis project Ga0256847, IMG submission 189099) | Hydrothermal vent microbial communities from East Pacific Rise, Pacific Ocean - Teddybear | ecosystem: Environmental > Aquatic > Marine > Hydrothermal vents | place: Pacific Ocean: East... | reverse complement strand
CATTTCAAAAAAGCCAATGAACAACAAATGGATTTTGGTAAAGCCAAAGGTCCTTTATTTGGACAATTTGATGAATTTCTAATTAAATTAGAAAGTAAACTAAATGATGCCCGTTATGACTTTTTATTTAAACCCAAAAGACGCAATAAATCAGAAACACTGTCCGATTTATTACGGGATTTTGTGGGTATGGGACATCCTAAATCACAAATTACGGTGTTAGATCTAAGCGCCATACCCGCCGATGTTCGCCCTGTTATTGCTTCTCAAATTTCTAAACTGGCTTATGAGTTTAACTTTTGGAATCCCGATCGTTATGATTTTCCCATTGTCTTATTTTGTGAAGAAGCCCATTCCTATATTCCACGGGACTCCGATGATGTTCAATATCAAGGAACCCGTAAAGCCATGGAGCGTATCTCCAAAGAAGGACGTAAATATGGTGTCGGTTTAGTGGTTATTAGTCAACGTCCCACCGATTTATCCGAAACGGTATTAGCTCAGTGTGGCACTTTCTTATGTATGCGACTGTCCAATCCAGATGATCAAAACTATATTCGTAAACTAATGCCCGCAGGCGAACAAGATTTAGTTGATTCATTATCATCATTGGGACGAGGTGAAATGATTGTGATGGGAGAAGCCATTCCCTTACCCACTCGTTTTCAAATGCACATGCCTGATCCGCCTCCACATAGTAATGACAGTGATTATCATGGGGCTTGGAGTAAAAATCCAAATGAAATTATTATTGATATTGAAAATATTGCCGATCGTTGGCGTAAACAGTTACGCTAAACGACCATTCATAACCTCTTATTTTTTAAAGCTGATTATCAACAATGCCTATAGATTTAAAATTAAATTTACGTACTAATAAGTTTGTTTTCGATAAAGATATTATGGAAAATAGTGATCCACAAACTGTATTAAGCGAACACGCCAAACTCAATGAAATGCGTTTTGAAATTGTTGAAGCTACGTTATGGGTTGAGCAAGAATTTGAAACCTATATTCTAAAATATCTTTTCCCACAACAATGTGAAAAAAGTTTATTTTTTCAGGGCTATATTATAAAAACAGATTTAATTAGTTTTTCAAGTAAACGTCGCATCTTGTTAGAAATATTAAGAAAAGAAAAACTCATTAAAATAGCAAAGCAAACCGAATTAAATGAATTAGTCATTAAAATCATGAATTATCGAGATGCCTTTACGCATGGACGTTTTAATAAAATTAATAATGATGCCGTCTTAAATTTTTATCAAGGAGGTAATCAAACATTAGAAATAAATCAACAAAATATTGATGATATCAAAAGAGTGTTTAATCATTTTTATGCCATTTGGAATGGGATTTTTGAATCCTATTTATTAAAATAATGCCCTTAATTGCTGTTTATCCAGGCACCTTTGATCCGATTACCAAAGGACATGAAGATCTGATTATCCGAGCTGCTCATTTATTTGATAAAGTCATTGTTGCGGTTGCAGCCAACACCATAAAAGCCCCCACTTATCCTTTAGATTTCCGTCTTGATTTAATTCAACAAAGTATCCAATCACACCGCAATATTGAAGTTTGTGCTTTTTCTCATTTATTGATTGATTTTATTCATGAAAAAAAGGCCCAAATCATTATTAGAGGTTTACGAGCTGTGGCAGATTTTGAATATGAATTTCAATTAGCTGGCATGAACCGTCATTTAGCGCCTGATATTGAAACCCTCTTTTTATCGACATCAGAACAATATGCTTATGTTTCTTCGAGCTTAGTACGAGAAATTTACCGCTTAAATGGCGATATATCGAGTCTTGTTAACCCCATTGTTTACCAAAAAATACAAAAATATAGTCAATGAAATTATTTTATTTACTCTTTATACTTCTTACATTACCTTTATCAACGGATGCTAAATTAGCTAATAAATCCACATTTGATAAAATATTAACCAGTGCCAATCAAGAAAATGCCCAACAACAACTTAATTTAGCCGCCCAATATTTTAAAGGTGATGGGGTTAAACAAAATAAAGCCAAAGCCATTAAATTAATTAAAGAAGCTGCCCGACAAAAGTTACCTACTGCTCAATATGTATTAGGTTGGATGTATGAATCTGGAGATGGATTAAAGAAAGATCAAGATAAGGCAGTGATATGGTATTTAAAGGCTGCAAAACAAGGACATGCTTTAGCTCAATTTGCCTTGGCTGAATTGTATTTACAACAAAAAAAATATAAAAAAACCTTTATTTGGTACCAAAAAGCGGCCAAACAGGATCATATTGATGCCCAGCTTTTTTTAGGTTGGTTATATAACGTAGGAAAAGGCGTCGCAGAAGACAATAAAAAAGCCCTTTATTGGTATAAAAAAGCCGCTGAACAAAATAATGCTTCCGCTCAATATAGTTATGCTTCAATGTATGAAACAGGAGAAGGTGTTAAAAAAGATCAAAAAATAGCCTACCAATGGTATTTAAAATCAGCAAAACTAAATTTTAGTAAAGCATTTTTTAAAGTAGGATTTATGAATGATATTGGTAAAGGAATACCAAAAAATTATAAAAAAGCCCTTTATTGGTATCAAAAATCAGCAAACCAAGGTAATACCTATGCCCAATATAATCTTGCTTTATTTTATAAAAAAGGCTATGGGACTAAAAAAGATCCCATTAAAGCTTTTAAATGGTTTAAAAAATCAGCAGAACAAGGAGATAGTGATGCCCAATTAAATATTGCATGGGCATATGAAAAAGGTATTGGAACTCAAAAAAATAGTACCAAAGCCTTTCAATGGTTTAAAAAATCGGCAGAACAAGGGGACCGTTATAGTCAATTTAAAGTGGCTCGGTACTATCATTCAGGAACTGCGGTTAAAAAAAACATCTCAAAAGCATTAAAATGGTATAAAAAATCAGCAAAACAAGGTTATCTTCCCGCTCAATATAATATTGCCGATCATTATTTTAAAGAAACAGAAATCCCTCAAAACTATAAAAAAGCATTTTTTTGGTTTAAAAAAGCAGCAGAACAAGATGATGCAGATTCTCAACATTATATTGCTTGGATGTATGAAGTAGGAAAAGGCACTATAAAAAATAAGACAAAGGCTGTTAAATGGTATAAAAAAGCTGCTCTTCAAGGTTTAGTACGCGCCCAAAATAATTTAGCAGGCATGTATGAATATGGAAAAGGTGTTAAAAAAGATCTAAAAGAAGCGATTTTTTGGTATCAAAAAGCTGCAACAGGCGGTAATAAAAATGCCCAATATTATTTAGCAACCGCCTATTATACAGGTAAAAATATTAAACAAAATAAACAAAAAGCCATTGAATTGTTTTTAAAAAGCGCCAATCAAGGACATAAAAAAGCCCTTTTTACCATTAAACGCCTAGGATTAACATTAGGCGGAAAAAAATTAGATTTATCAACTCGAATTGAATCGTTATTAGAAGTTATGTTTGAGGAATAGAGGAAAAATACTAGTTTTTTCTTTTTCCATAATTTTATTTTCAATATAGTAAAATATCATCACCAATAATTAGCTTGCTATACTATTTCTTGTTTCAAATAACTATGTTACTTTAAAAGGAAATCAAAAATTTTCCTCTATACCATTGATGATGATTTAGATCCTGAACCACAAAAAATATTGGAACAATATAATAATCTAACAGGAAATCAGGCTTTTTTTTTATCTTATGGGTATTGATACAGCAGAGCAAGATCCCATAGCGGTTGGAAAAAATATTTTTGAACACTTTGATCAATTTGAGAAAAAACGAAAAAAATTAGCTTTTCCGCTATTAGAGGCTGATATTTTATGCGCTAAAGAGACTCCTTGTTTCAAAAAAATAGCCACTAATATTGGAAAATATAAACAAAAAATTCAACAGCATCAAATTTTAATACAACGTTATCAAAAATTCTTAACTTTTGATCAGTATCAAACTGCCAGCGATTTTAATTATCATATTTTCTTACGATCTTATCGAATGCTGGTTGATGCCAATAAATTAGTTTTACTTAATGCCATTATTCAAGCATTTGAAAAACAACCTCAACAAGCCATGAATAATTTATTAGAGAAAAAGATTTTGAAATTATTTTTGAAAGAGAGTTAGTAATGAGTTATAAAATGACTAAATCACTGAAACAAAATATGTCTTTTTATGATTTTCATTGGTTATATAAACCCAATATATCAATGAATAAAGTTTATTTGTCTTACAAAAAATTGCTTGAAAAAAATAAACGGGCTCCTAAGGATTTTACAAAATTAATAAATCAAAAAGAAAAGAAAAGTTTTGCTAATGTTATTAAAACGGCATGGTTTTACTTTCGAAACCCCCAAGGAGAAAGACTAATAGCGACGGTACAACCTAGTTATGTTAAGGACCTTGCTTCCTTCTTTAGAATTAGATGCTAAAATAACTCTTTTTAATCAGGTTAATTACCAAGGAACAACCAATTTTAACACCATTAAAAACCCTTTCTTTGAAAAAGAATTTGCTTTTTTATCCGAAGATAAACGCAGTCTTTGTTTAAAACCCATCTACTTAGCAGATCAAGGGGATAAACGTCCCAATCTTTGTTTAAAACTGATTAGATAGAGCGATTAGACGTTTAGAATTAACATTAGGGGAAAAATTAGGTATAATCCGCTTTTGTTTACCTTAATAATAATTAAATATGGAATTAAAAGCACTCCGCACCCTTATTATCAACGCACTTGAAGACATGAAAGCTTTGGATATCAAAGAATTAGATGTGCGTGGTAAAAGCAGTATTACGGACTATATGATTATTGCCTCAGGCACTTCTAACCGCCATGTCAAAGCGATTGCTGAAAGCGTTGCTTTTAAAGCAAAACATGCGGGAGAAGCCCCCTTAAGTGTCAGTGGATTAACAGAAGCCGATTGGGCATTAGTTGATTTAAATGGCGTTATTGTGCATGTGATGCAAGTTAAAGTTCGTGATTTTTATCAATTAGAACGACTTTGGGATATTGATTATCAAGAACAAGATGAGTCAATAGAATCAGAGACAAATAAATGTTAAAAATTATTCTTTTATTAAATTTAATCTTGTTGTGTCAAACGTCTTTTGCCGCCAGATCAAATCCCATTGCGCCTAAAGTTGCCGCTAAAGGTTATTTTTTATTTGATATGAATAGCGAACAAGTTTTAGCTGAAAAAAATGCCGATGAACGTTTAGAACCCGCCAGCTTAACTAAAATAATGACGGCTCATGTTATTTTTCAAGAAATTAAAGAAGGTAATATGAATCTGGATGATCAAGTTATTATCAGTAAAAAAGCATGGAAAACCGAAGGTTCTCGAATGTTTATTGAAGTTAATAAAAAAGTGTCTGTTGAAAATTTATTAAAAGGCATGATTATTCAATCAGGTAATGATGCGGCTGTTGCTTTAGCAGAACACGCGGCGGGAAGCGAAGAAGCATTTAGTCAATTAATGAATGAGACCGCCAAAAATTTAGGCATGACCCATTCGGCATTTCAAAATGCCACAGGATTGCCTGCAAAAGATCATTACACCACCGCCAGAGACATTGCAAAAGTAACCGCGGCGACCATTCGGGATTTCCCTGATTTTTATGAATGGTATAAAATAAAACATTTTACCTTTAATAAAATAAAACAACCCAATCGTAATCGTTTATTATGGCGGGATAAAGATATTGATGGTGTAAAAACAGGACATACCAAAGCCGCAGGTTATTGTTTAGTTGCCTCAGGACAAAAAGAAGATACTCGCCTTATTAGTGTTATTTTAGGCACTAAAAGTGATAATGCCCGCATGGATGAAAGCCAAAAAATTCTTAATTTTGGTTTCCGTTTTTATGAAACACATAAAATTTATGACGCCCATAAAGCACTCACCAAAGTTCGCGTTTGGAAAGGCAGTATTGAACAACTTTCTTTAGGCATTGCCAAAGATTTATATGTCACTATTCCCCGCAAACAATATAAAAATCTCAAACCTCAAATGAAGTTAAATAAACCAGTTATGGCGCCTAAAAGAAAAGGCGATATTATTGGTAAAATTGAACTTAAAATGGGCACACAAACCATTAAAAGCATTCCCTTACTGGCTTTAAAAAAAGTGGATGAAGGCGGCTTTTTCCATAATTTAGTTGATGCGGTAAAATTATATTTTGAATAATAAAATGGTTTATTTAAATGGTGAATATAAAGCACTGGTTGATGCCAAAGTTTCGGTCCTTGATCGGGCTTTTTTATTTGCGGATGCGGTTTATGAAGCCATTCCAATTTATAATCGCGGTTTTTTCTATTTAGCAGAACATTTAACCCGTCTTAATCAAAGTTTAGCGGGTATTCAAATGGCAAATCCATTCTCAAATACCGAATGGCAAGCCCTTTTTGAACAATTAATCCAACATAACCCCCCTGCCCCCGCTCAATATATTTATTTACAAATTAGTCGGGGCGTTGATATTAATCGAGATCACACAATTCCCACTAATATTCAGCCGACTATTTTTATTATGTTAAACAGCATTGCCCCTGCCCCCTTAGATTTAGCAGAAAAAGGCATTAGTGCAATTACAATGAATGATGCGCGTTGGCAATATTGTAATTTAAAAACAACGGCTTTATTACCCAATGTTCTGGCTCGAAGCGAAGCCAATGCCCAAGCTGCATTTGAAGCTATTTTAATAAAAAATAACCAACTTATTGAAGGCGCGGCTTCCAATATTTTTGTGATTAAAGATCGCATTATTAAAACAACGCCCAAAAGTCAGCAAATATTAGCAGGAATCACCCGAGATTTAGTTTTAGATTTAGCGCTTGAAAATCATTATCAAATAAAAGAAACAATGATTACGGTAGATGAATTATTCAATGCAGATGAAGTTTGGATGACCAGTTCAACCAAAGAAATTTTACCTATTACCAAAATAGATAATAAAATAATTGGTTTAGGAAAACCAGATCAAGTATGGTTAGACTTAAGTCAAAAATATAAACAAAAAATTACTGAAATAACTCAATATAAAGAAAATGGCTAAAACAAAAGAAATCATCGGATTTACCTTTCCATGTCAGTTTGCATTAAAAGCAATGGGATTGGCAGAAACAGAGTTTCAAACATTAATATTAGAGATAGTACAACAACATGCCCCTGAAGTAACTCCTGCACATTGTTCTTGTAAATCAAGTAAAAATGGTAAATATGATTCTGTAACCATTACTTTTGAAGCTCAATCAAAAAAACAGATGGATCAGATTTATCAATTATTAACCGATCATGAAAAAGTCTTATTTACTTTATAACTAAATTTCTTATTTTGACAAAAATACGAAAACTTACTACAATCGTAGAAAATAATTGTAAGTACTTAAAGAAACAACAAGTATTCGTTTAGACGTTGATGCAAAAAATAAAGCTAATTCGATATAAACAATTTACAAAAGATTGGAATAAAAAGAGAGTTTAATTAACACCCGACCCCTTTATTATGGATTAATATATGAAATTAGTAAAATTCAATAAAATTTTTGTTATTCTCTTATTTAGTATTGTTGGATTTAGTCCGATAGCTTATTCTGGTGATTGGTATACAAAAGCATATAAAAAAGGATATTGCTCGAGTATGGCAGATATAGTAGTAGGACATGCAATAAAACAAGGAATAACAGGCATAACAGGAAATCAAGCTTATAAAGCATGCATGTATTTATCTGATGATCGTCCGTCTAAATATGCAATACTAACCCTATTAACTAATTAATAAAAAAAATAAAAACTTAAACTTGATGAAATTAATCCGCAAATATCCGCCCGCCTTATGCGAATTTTTGTGAATTGGCGTAAATTTGATCCTGCCAGACAAGAAAAAATTAAAAATAATCAACAAATATCAAAGGATTTATATGAAATTACAAAGCAGTGTTTAAAATAAAAATATAACTATGCTATTATGGCGGAGGTTTTATTCCATATATAAAACATATCATTGTTTTATTATATGGTTATTTTTTATATAGTTGATAATTTTGGAGAGATAAATTTAACATGAAAAAGAATATATTGATATTTATTTTGATGATGTTGGGGTGTAGTAACTGGGCTCTAGCTAGCCATTTTAGAGGAGGAACTTTTGTTACCGCAACAATAGATGCTAATAATATTTTTACAGGCACAATGATTTCTACTTGGCGTATCAGTGATAATCCACTTCGGTTTAGTGTTTATGATATTGCCGATGCAAATAGAACAAATGTGCTTTTATCTGTAGATGCACCCAATCCAACGACAGATAGTAGTGATCCCGACTTTGTAGTAACAACCGCCACTATAAATTTAGATTTATCTAGTCTAGCTTCAGGAAGTTATGCCATTCGATACAGCAGTTGTTGTCGAATTTCAGGTATTGATAATACAGTAAATGAAAGATATGCTGTAGAAACGGTTATTACCCGTAATGGGACCGCAAATAGTGCGCCCATTGTTAACTCAAGCCCTGCTGTTCGTATTGGCATCGGTCAAGCCTTTAGTCAAAATATTAATGCAACTGATTTAGATGGTAATTTCCCCCTTAGTTATCAATTTTTAACCAATACAGCCGCTCCTGATTATGGCGCTGCTTTAATCCCCAATTTAAACTTAAATACAGCGACAGGGGAATTTAGTATGAGTGCGACAAATACCGCTTTGCTTAATAATGGCGATAATTTAGTTGCTAAAATTAGAATTACTGATTCAACAGGAGCTTATGCTGATCGAGATGTTATGTTTATTGCTGAAAATTCATCCAATAATACGCCAACAATTGATGTAATTGCAGGCGGTAATATCCAACAAGTTGTCATCGGAGATACCTTATCTTTTACCGTGACAGCTCGGGATGCGGATGCGGCACAAAATGTTACTCTTAGTGCGTTAGGTGTACCAACTAATGCCTCCTTTACTCCTTCAGCTCCTGCTAACCCAACAACAGGGAGCTTTACATTTACGCCCGTTGCAGCCCAATTAGGTCAAACGTTTGGTATTAATTTCGATGCCAAAGATAATGATGCAACATTTCCTTTATCAACAACTCGAAATGTTCAAATATTGGTTAATAATGTACCAACCATAACAAGTCCAAGTAGTGGCACAGAAACAGTGACCGTTGGACAAGCTTTTTCAGTGGTTGTAACAGCCACCGATCCTGATGGACAAAATGTCACTATTACTTCTGTTGGAACTTTGCCAACCAATGGCACTTTTACGGCAGGAGCGACAGGTACAACAACAACCGCCACTTATGGTTTTACGCCTTCTGCAGCACAAGCAGGACAAACTTTTATAATTAATTGTGTGGCAACAGATAGCTTAGGAGGAACAACAAACTTTACTTTAACAATTATCGTTCCAAATACTCCACCCGTAGTAACAGGGATGCCTGCAGGTCCTCAAAGTGTGGCAGTGGGTCAACCCTTTAGTTTAATGGTGACAGCCACCGATCCAACCGCAACTCAAACGGTATTAATTTCAGCTTCAAATCTACCTGCAAATGCTGTATTTACACCTGCAGCTGCTGGAAATTCAACAACTGCCACGTTAACCTTTACACCTTCAGCAGGACAAGCAGGGCAAACATTTACCATTAACTGTGTTGCAACGGATAATTCTGCCACAGCGGGTATAACACCATTTGATGTGGTAATTGAAGTACCTAATACGCCACCTGTAGTAACAGGGATGCCCGTAGGAATACAAACGATTAATATTGGGCAAACTTATAATTTAACGGTGACAGCAACCGATCCAACCGTTGCTCAAACCGTCACTATTTCAGCGGCAAACTTACCTGCAAATGCGGTTTTTACTCCAAATGCTGCAGGAAATCCAACAACTGGAACTTTAGTTTTTACACCATCAGCAAGTCAAGCAGGACAAACATTTACAATTAATTGTATTGTAACAGATAGTTTTAGTCCTGCGGCTGTAATAACCTTTGATGTGGTGATTAAGGTCCCTGCTGTACTCACCAATATTCCTCCTACAGTTACGGTGCCAACCAATATTCAGTCAGGTGTTGTTGGACAAGCAACCTCGGTAAATATCAGTGCTACGGACTTAGATGCGGGACAAATGGTCACATTAACCATGACAGGTTTGCCTACAGGTGCCGTCTTTACGCCTGCTGCTGCAGGAAATCCAACAACTGCGACGGTTATTTTCACACCTGCCGCAAATCAAGCGGGTCAAACTTTTGTATTGAATGGGGTTGCAACGGATAATGGCACTCCGCCAGCCACAACTAATTTTACGATTGTTGTTGCAATTCCTAGCGCAGGAGGTTCAACGGTGGATACTGATAATGATGGAGTTGTTGATGCCTTTGAAACATTATTAGATAACGACAATGATAATATTCCCAATTTTGAAGATTATGATCCAACAGGTTATTTTTATGATGAAGCAACAGGCGCTATTATTTCAGGAGGCAGTATTACGGTAACTTGTGATGTTGGTACACCTCAATTTGTTGGTAACTTTGATGGTAATCAAGGTTTTTACCAATTTATTGTAACAGGTGTAGGGACTCCTTCAACCTGTACCATTGCTCCAACAATTCCCGCAGGTTTTATTGCAAGCTCAAGTTGTTTAAATCAAGGTCAATTAGATGTTAATCCTGGACCTGCACCGCAAAATTTAGGTTCAAGTGAAGTGGCTAACACAGGTGTATTAGCGGGTTCTAGTTGTATTGCTAATCCTTTCTACTTAAGTTTAGTGATTAATCCTAATGATGCCTTTGTATTTAATAATAATATTCCTTTAGCTAGAGTTGGATCTCCCAGTGCAATGCCTGTTCCTTCATTATCTTTAGCCATGTTATTATTATTATCATTAATGCTTTTATTGATGGGTTTTGTTATTAAAACCAAGCAAATTATTCTAAAATAAGAATAATTTAAAAAGCAATATTAAAAGGGGGAAATGAGTTATCATTTCTCCCTTTTTTATTTCATTTCATAAATGCTCATTTAAAAAAAGTAATTTATTACCCGCCTGCCGAATGTACAGGCGGGTAATATATCCATTTTTAATTTCAGTCGTCACCATTTGTTCAATCGGAATATCCATAATATGATGAACCATTGCACGAATCACCCCCGCATGGCAAACAATTAATATTTTATGATGGTGTTGATATTGTTTTAATATTTGTTGGTAAACATTACCAATACGAAAACTAAAATCAGTCCAATTTTCAGCTTTGGGTGGGGTATTTAGTAAGGGATTTTGATAAAAAGCATTAAATTCAGCCAAACGAGTTTGTTTTAATTCTGTTTTATTTTTGCCTTCCCATTCTCCAAAGCCAATTTCTTTTAAATTATTTTTTAAGACATATTTTATATCTTGTTGAACGGCTAATAATTGGCTGAATTGGGCGCACCGAATTAAGGGCGAGGATAAAATAAATTTCCATTGTTCATTGCCGACACCTCGCCACATTTGTTGCCAACCTTTTTCACTTAACGGATGATCAATACTTTGCCCGCGATACATGGATCCACCAATCGGTTCGCCATGCCGAATTAAATCAATAATTAAACTCATTTAATGCGCTTCATCCCAATTTTGACCTGTTCCAATATCAACAATTAAAGGCACGCTTAAAGTCACAGCTTGTTCCATTTTTTGTTTAATTTGTTGGCGACTGTTTTCTAAATTATCAGGATGGACTTCAAAAACCAGTTCATCATGAACTTGTAATAACATCTTAGTTTGTTTTTCTGTCTTTAACCAAGCGGCAACCGATAACATGCTTTTTTTAATAATATCGGCGGCAGTTCCTTGCATGGGTGCATTAATGGCGGCGCGCTCTGCTCCACTGCGACGTTGAAAGTTTTTGCTATTAATATCAGGTAAATATAAACGCCGTCCATAAAGGGTTTCAATATAACCTTGTTTACGGGCTAAAACACGGGTTTCTTCCATATAATCTTGAACTTTAGGATAACGTTCAAAATAACGATCAATCATGGTTTGAGCCGCTTGACGTTCAATGCCCAATTGTTTTGATAAACCAAAGGCGGACATGCCATAAATTAAGCCAAAATTAACCGCTTTTGCCGCTCGGCGCTGTTCTTTGGTAACTTGCTGCAAATTATCTAGTTGATTAATTTCGGCGGCAGTTGCACGATGAATATCTTGATTATTTTGAAAAGCATCTACTAAACCTTTATCGGCGGATAAATGCGCCATAATACGGAGTTCTATTTGTGAATAATCCGCCGCTAACATAATCCAACCTTGTTGTGGAATAAACGCTTGGCGAATTTGCCGTCCCTCCGCGCTCCGAATTGGGATATTTTGTAAATTGGGATCGGAAGAACTTAAGCGTCCTGTTGCCGTCACGGCTTGATGATAAGAAGTATGTAAACGTCCTGTTTTAGAATTAATCAGGGCGGGTAATTTATCCGTATAAGTGGATTTTAATTTAGCTAAACTACGATGTTCTAAAATAATTTGGGCTAAGGGATAATTGTCTTCGGCTAAGGTTTGTAAAACAGCCTCACCTGTTGAAGGAGCGCCTTTGGCTGTTTTAGTAATAATGGGATAATTTAATTCTTCAAAAAAAATCTGTCCAATTTGTTTTGGTGAATTTAAATTAAATTTGTGACCCGCAACCTCATAAGCTTGTAGTTCTAAAGCATTAATTTTAACCGCTAAAGATTGGCTTTGTTGATTTAATAAAGTGCTGTTTAAAGCAATTCCCGTACGTTCCATTTGCATTAAAACAGGCATTAAAGGTATTTCAAGTTCTTGATAAAGGGTATTTAAGGATTTTTCCGCTATTAATAAAGGATTAAAATATTGATATAAGCGTAACGTAATATCCGCATCTTCTGCGGCATAATTGCTGGCAATATCTAACGGAATTTGATCAAAAGTGAGTTGTTTTTTGCCTTTACCTGCAATATCTTCAAATTTAGTGGTTTGTATCTGTAAATATTTTTTTGCCAAAGCATCCATATTATGACGGCTTGCTGTGGCATTTAAAATATAACTTTGTAACATGGTATCGTCTTTTATACCTTGTAAATCAATTTGATGATTTAATAAAACCGCTTTATCATATTTTAAATTTTGTCCGACTTTTAATAATGTGGGATCTTCAAGTAAGGGTTTTAATTGTTCCAATACCCAAGTTCTATCTAATTGTTTATCGGCTAATAAATCAGTATGAGCAAAAGGACAATAAGCGGCTTTTCCCGCTTCTACAGCAAAAGAAACACCCACCACTTGAGCTTGCATATAATCTAAACTGGTGGTTTCAGTATCAAAGGCAAAATAATCCGCTTCTTTTATTTTTTTTAACCAATTTTGTAATTGATCTTTTTCCAATATACATTCATATTCAGTGACTATTTCAATGGTTTCTTTTTGCTCAAGGGTTGCTAATAATCGTTTTGATTCTATTTGTTGAAAATGGCTTTTTAATTTGGTTTTATCCGCTTCTTTTATGGTTAAATCAGCAGGGTTAATATTAAGATGAACATCTAGTTTAAGGGTTGTTAGTTGTTTGGCAAGGGTTAAAGTTTTAATATTATTGCGTAAATTTTCGCCAATTTTGCCTTTAATTTGATCAGCTTGTTGGATTAATTGATCAACACTTTGATATTGATTTAACCATTTAGCGGCGGTCACTTTACCGCATTTAGGAATGCCTTGAATGTTATCTGCGGTATCACCCATTAAAGCTAAATAATCAATAATTTGTTCAGGTTGGACTTTAAATTTTTCAACCACGCCTGCAATATCCAATACTTGATTATTCATGGTATTAATTAAAGTCGTTTGTTGACTGACTAATTGGGCTAAATCTTTATCTCCTGTTGAAATAACCGTTTGCCAGCCCATTTTTTCGGCTTGTTGTGCCAAAGTTCCAATCACATCATCCGCTTCAACATCAGGTGCAATAATAAGCGGCAATCCCATTGCTTTAATAATTTGGTGTAAAGGTTCTATTTGATTTAATAAATCATCAGGAATGGGCGGGCGATTGGCTTTATATTCTGGATAGAGCTTATGGCGAAAAGTCGGTCCTTTATCATCAAAAACCACGCCGATATATTGCGGCTGATAATCCTTAATTAATTTATTAATCATATTAACCGTACCAACAATGGCACCTGTTGGTTCACCCCGACTATTGGCTAAAGGCGGCAAGGCATGATAAGCCCGAAATAAATAAGAAGAGGCATCAATAAGTATAAAGGGAGGCGTTTGAGACATAATAATTAACTTGAATATATTAAAAAAATTAGGGTTTATGGTTAGCGGGAACGAATGGCGATATAAGCGTACTAGAACCATTAATAAGACCAATCACAAAATAATGAGGAATGGCAAATAAACCTTCTAAAACAACGCCTGTGGTATGCCCATATTGTTTTTCGCAGGCTTTCCCAATATAAGACATTCTAAACCAATGGCGGGTCCATTTTTGTTGCAAGCCATCTTGGGTTGTTTCTCTTGCCGTTAATGCAATACATTTTAAATGACTTTGAAAATTACAGGCTTGAACGTCTAAATCCCCTTGGGCAGGATTATCCATTGGTTGAATACTACTACAAGCATTCATTAAACAAACTAAAGCCAGAAAGAATAAAACTTTAAAGCATGTCATTAATACTTATTTTAAGTGCTTGTTCAATTTCTATTAATTGATTTTTTTCAATTAATGGGCGATTTTCACTGTCTGTAATATAAAAGGTGTTTTCCGCTTTATTTCCAATGCTATTAATTTTAGCACTCATTAATTGAATAGATAAGGCGGAAAATGCCTCGCCAATCGCGGCCAATAATCCCGCCTTATCCGTTGTTTCAAGATGTAAAATGGTTCTTTGATTGGCTTCATCTTGTTGAAAATTAATTTTAGTGGCTGATTGAAAATGGCGTTCTTTGCCTTGCAATAATTTAACTGTGGGTGCTTTAATTTCTTTGGGCTGGTTTAAACCTTCAATAATGCGTTGTTTGATCTTTGTTATTTGTTGTTCATCTTCAATTAATCCACCATCACCATCCAATACCATAAAACTATTAATGGCACAATCATCACTAATGGTTTCAATTTGGGCATTTAAAATATTTAAAGATAAATTTGCTAAAATGGTGCTGATATTGGCAAATAAATTTCGAGCATCATAACTACAAATAAAAATTTCGGAACAATTACGGCTAGTATGAGATCGAATATTTACCGTAGGACGTTGTTTTTCAGATTGCAAAATAATCTGACTTTGCCAAACAATTTCATCAGGCATGGCATGTAAAAAATAATCAATTGAAAAGCGAATCCATAAATAATTAATTTGCTGATTATCAAACCCCTTTGAGATTAATATTTTTTTAGCCGTCGCTTGTTTTGCTTGAATTAATTCATTTTGCGGTTGTGGATTGGTCAACCCGCGTTTTAAAGCCGCTTTAGTACCATGATATAAAGTCCCTAATAAAGTTCCCACCCATGCGGTCCAGCGCTTTGGATTAGTGGCACAAATATCGGCTACTGTTAGTAAATAAAGATAATCAAGGCGAGTTGGATCAACCACTTGTTCCGCAAATGCTTGGATAATATCGGGATCTCCAATATCTTGATGTTGGGCAATATGTGACATTAATAAATGATGCTGAACCAACCAACTGACTAATTGACTGTCATAAAGACTAAGTTGATGACTTTCACAAAATGACAGTGCCATGGTTGTTCCAATATCGGCATGATTGCCGCCCCGTCCTTTACCAATATCATGAAATAGTCCCGCTAAATAAAGCAGTTCTAATTTTGGAATATTTTGACTGACTCGATTGGCTAAAGCAAAAGTTTTATTATAATCAAGGGTAAAACGTTGTAAATTACGAATTAAAAATAACGTATGTTCATCTACAGTATAAATATGAAATAAATCATACTGCATCCGACCGACAATATGTTTAAAGTCCGCAATATATAATTCTAAAATACCATAATGATTCATTTTTTTTAAAATTTCAGCCACCTGTTGAGGTTGGCGTAAAATTTCCATAAATAAACTTTGGGCTTGAATTCCATGTCTAAATTGTTTGTCTATTAAATGCAGATGTGCCAATAAAAGCCGAATCGTACTGGCGCGAATGCCCTTTAACCCCGTATCTTGTTGTAATAATAAAAAAATTTCTAAAAGCGCCAAAGGATAACGTAAAAAAACCTGTTTATCCCGAACTTCTAAATAGCCTTTAACACTTTGAAAACGGCGATTAATAATACACGGGATTTCAGCTTTATCTTGGTCTAATAAAGTTTCGCTAAAATGTTGTAATAGAATACTATTTAAGCGATTTAATGCCATCACTGTGCGGTAATAATTTTGCATTAAATATTCAACGGCTTGATTGTTTTCATCTGATTGATAACCAAACTGCACCGCTAATTTACGTTGCGATTCAAAGGTTAATCGATCTTCCCGTTTATTGGCTAAAATATGTAAAGCAAAGCGGATTTTCCATAAATATTCCTGTCCTTGTACCAATAATTGATATTCGGTTTCGGTTAAAAATCCAAATTGAACGAGTTGGTGAATTCTATCCGCCCCAAAATGACGTTTGACCACCCAACCAATCATTTGAATATCACGTAACCCACCTGGATTTTCTTTAATATTAGGTTCTAAGTTATAAGCGGTATCTCCAAAACGGTGATGGCGGTTTTCTTGCTCTGCCATTTTTGCTTTAAAAAAAGCTTTACTAGACCAAATTTGATTAGCGGAAGATTGCTTTTTCATTGCTTTAAATAAAGCCATATCGCCTTCTAATAAGCGGGCTTCCATTAAATTGGTGGCAACCGTAATATCTTTTGCTGCTTCATTATGGCATTCTGTTAAAGTTCGGACACTTTGCCCAACATCTAAACCCAAATCCCATAATAGCGTAATAAAAGCTTGTAATGCCTCAGCTTGCGCCTGATCAGGTTCTTGTTTAAGTAAAAAAAGTAAATCAATATCAGAAAAAGGATGTAATTCTTGCCGCCCATAACCGCCGACAGCAATTAAACTAATATTATTTTGTTCACTAAAATGAGTTTGCCAGAGTTGAATTAAAATGGCATCGGTAAATTCGGATAAACTCCGCACTAACAGCGTTATATTTTCGCCTTTTTCAAACTCCGTATTGAGTATTTCTCGGGCTTGTTTAAAACTTTTTTTATAAGTTGGAATGGGTGCTTTATTTACTTTTATTTCTGCATCTAATTGTTCTAAACAAGCCCTTAATATCATTATTGTTCTTCTTTTCTTAAGGTTAAGACTTCATAACCTGTTTTAGTGGCTAAAATGGTATGTTCCCATTGCGCGGATAACATCCGATCTTTGGTTTCAACGGTCCAACCATCGGAGAGTGTCTTAATGTCTTTTTTACCCAAATTGACCATCGGTTCAATGGTAAAAATCATGCCTGCTTTAATCTTAGTTCCCGTGCCTTTTTTACCATAATGCTTTACTTGTGGAGCTTCATGAAATCCTCGTCCAATGCCATGTCCGCAATATTCCTCAACCACAGTGTAATGATTTTTTTTAACAAATTGTTCAATGGCAAATCCAATATCTCCCAAAGTTGCCCCTTCTTTTACTTGTTCAATGCCTTTCCACATCGCCTCTTGCGTAATTTGACACAGGCGTTTAGCAACGGGTGATACTTTACTTCCGACTAAAAACATTTTGCTGGTATCGCCATGAAAATCATCCTTAATTACCGTAATATCAATATTTATAATATCGCCATTTTTTAATAATTTATCATTGGGAATACCATGACAAATGACCCGATTAAGAGAAGTACAAATGGATTTGGGAAAACCATGATAATTTAACGGGGCGGGAATGGTTTTTTGTTCATCAACCATATAATCATGACAAATTTGATTTAATTGATTGGTACTGATTCCCGCTTTAACATGGGGTTCAATCATATCTAAAA
>Ga0256847_1000802_pt1 | contig 17993 bp, 18 predicted proteins | sample TeddybearmetaG_FD_189099 | JGI IMG/M metagenome (GOLD analysis project Ga0256847, IMG submission 189099) | Hydrothermal vent microbial communities from East Pacific Rise, Pacific Ocean - Teddybear | ecosystem: Environmental > Aquatic > Marine > Hydrothermal vents | place: Pacific Ocean: East... | reverse complement strand
CTAGGACAAAACGTAGATAGCTATTTATGGTATGGTGGCGGATTGAAAAAGGACTTTAAAAACGCTTCAGAAATACAAAAAGCCACAGCGACCAACTTCTCTCAATTACTGGAGATGACAGCAGCGACACAACCGAAAATGCGCATTCGTTTTTCTACCTCTAATCCACAAGATATGACGATGGACGTGCTCCATAGCATGGCCAAATACGATAATATTTGCAATGCCATTCATTTACCAGTACAGAGTGGCAGCACTCGTGTTTTAAAAGAAATGAATCGCCAACATACTCGTGAGGAATATTTGGAACTAATTGATCAAATAAGAACCATCATTCCCGACTGCGGAATTTCTCAAGATTTAATTAGCGGTTTCCCTACGGAAACTGAAGAAGACCATCAGGATACCTTATCTTTAATGGAAGCAGTGAAATTTGGCTTTGGCTTTATGTATATGTATTCTGAAAGACCTGGCACTACAGCCGCACGGAAGTTTGAAGATGACGTCTCCGAAGCAGACAAAAAAAGAAGATTGGCCGAGATTGTGGCCCAACAACGACAACACAGCGCCATCGTTACCGAACGATTTGTAGGCAAAACACTGGAAGTATTGATCGAAAAAGAGTCCAAAAAGAGCGCAACTGAATGGAGCGGACGGAATCCTCAAGGTACCGTTGTGGTTTTTCCGAAAGAACAGTATCAAGTAGGTGACTTTGTGATGGTTAAAACACATGATTGCACCAGCGCTACGCTTATTGGAAAAGCCGTAGAGTATTCCGTGAATAATTAATAATGCAAAAAAATATAAGTAGGGAATATCGTGTTTCTCCTGTTCTAGTAATGAATACGAATTAAAAATCATCTACTATGAAAAAATTAATATTCTTACTACTAATCGGGCTATTACTGACAGCTTGCACCAAGGAAACGGTCATTATCGTAGAGAACCCTGATGATACTGACGGTGATGGGGTGAAGAACATCATCGAAGAAATTGATGGTACTAATCCAGAAGCGCCTTGCAGTTACCTTGAGGAACGACAGAATTACAATGATACTACTGAGGCGTGGAGAATTTTGGACTGCGATGGTGATGGGGTGACCAATGGCAACGAAATTGACCCAGACGGAAATAACGTCAACAATGATGACGGCACTAACCCAAGAAATGGCTGTGACTTTATTGTATCTCAGCAAACAGTTCCACCAAGTCAAGAATGGTCAAATATAGATTGCGATGAAGATGGGGTTACCAATGGACAAGAAGTGAATGATGGAACGGACCCAATGAATCCATGTAGTCTTATACTCAGCAGCCAGACATCACAACCTGAATATTGGCTAGCCATAGACTGTGACGGTGATTGCGTTCGGAATGAGCTTGAATTAGAAGATGGCACCAATCCATTTGACGGAGGCGATTTTCTTGGTAATGGAAAAACTTTTTATCAGATTAAAACTGGTGGTAAGATCATTTCTCTTGACCAAAATGAAGCCCGACTGGCTCAGGTCACATTAGAAAATGGCGAGGTTTTAATTACATACAATTACACAAACAATAAGTTCACTTCGGCTGAACTACAAGACGGCGTTAATTATTCGTTTGAATATCAAAATGACCAGCTTTCAAAAATAACCAGAACCTCTCAAGCCGGGACGGAGATTAACGATATTAAATATGTGGGGAATACGATAATTGCGAATGGCGCAAATGCAGCGCCCGGACAATTCTACATGAAGCTTACGTTTGATGCAACGGGACAATTCTTACAAACCAAAGAACGATTTTTCTTGATAGGCAGTCAATGGGTCGAAAGCGTAGACACCTTTGGATATGACCCTAACACAAATCGAATGATAGGTTTCACAAGAAAGTTTAGAGATTATAACCCCGCCACTGGAGTATTTACAGATCGATTATATGAAAACGAAGGCACCAGTTATCAGTACTATTCAGCAATAAAAAACCCATTAAAAGAGGCCTTGGATAAAATAAAGATACCAACTTATTTTGTGCCAATAATAACGAAGTCGTTATCAGCAGAACACCGTCGAAACAATGAACATGCTTTATTTGAACCAAATTATCAAAAAAAATGGTCCTGGGTGAATCAGTATTTTAACAATTTCGACTACAATGAAATTTATTGTACTAATGCGCAAAACAACCCGACAAGAGGAGTTTATATAAGCCAATATGCAGATTTTATCAGAGACATCATTTTTTTATATGAGTAATTAAATCGAGCAAGAAAGTTAGAATGGAAAACATACAAGCAGTAAAACAACGATTTGGAATTATAGGAAATAATCCTGGACTCAACCGTGCCGTCGAAAAGTCGGTGCAGGTAGCACCAACAGATATTTCTGTACTCGTCACTGGAGAAAGTGGTGTGGGTAAGGAAAGCTTGCCTAAGATTATCCATTCCTTATCGCATAGAAAACATGGAAAATACATCGCAGTAAACTGTGGCGCGATCCCAGAAGGAACTATCGATAGTGAACTTTTTGGTCATGAGAAAGGAGCCTTTACAGGAGCAACCTCGACCCGTAATGGTTATTTTGAAGTAGCCGATGGTGGCACCATTTTCTTAGATGAAGTTGGAGAACTCCCCCTCCCTACTCAAGTGCGCTTGCTACGTGTGCTGGAAACCGGAGAATTTCTAAAAGTAGGATCCTCAAAAGCGCAAAAAACAGACGTACGGATCGTAGCCGCTACCAATGTGAATATGGCAGATGCCATTGAAAAGGGAAAGTTTAGGGAAGATTTGTACTATCGTTTGAGTACGGTAGAGATTGAACTTCCTCCTTTACGAAAGCGACACGAAGACATTCATTTATTATTTCGAAAATTTGCTTCAGATTTTGCTCAAAAATATAAAATGCCAACCATCCGTTTGGAAGAGCATGCGGTGGAGCTATTGCTAAAATACCGCTGGGGTGGTAATATTCGACAGCTACGTAATATAGCTGAGCAGATTTCAGTTTTAGAACAAAATAGAACCGTTTCTTTTGAAACGCTAAAGGGATACCTCTCCGATGTAGGTAGTAATTTACCCGCTGTTATCAATGCGAAGAAATCGGAAAGTGACTTTAGTAACGAGCGTGAAATCTTATACAAAGTATTGTTTGACATGCAACGTGACATCAACGATTTGAAAAAATTAACGATGAAGCTCATGGACAATAGCAACGTTGCCCAAGTACGGGAAGAAAACAGTTCGTTAATTGATAAAATATACTCGGAAGAATCGGATCGTGAGAATCAATTGGCTTCCATGGGCACGAATGAAATAGAAGAATCACACAAGGCTGAAGTGATGAATATTTCGGAATCTGCCACGGAACACTTGCCGGTTCAAGTGGAAGACAAGTACCATTTTGCTGAAGAAATTCAGGAAGAGGAAAGTCTATCGCTGCACGATAAGGAGCTGGAATTGATTATAAAATCACTCGAAAAATACACTGGAAAGCGAAAAGATGCTGCCAAGGAATTGGGAATCAGTGAAAGAACACTTTACCGTAAAATAAAGCAATATAATTTGTAGCTTTCCGCCATAAAACAAAACCTCTGTGAGCATACCATCTTTAAAAACAGTCAGCACTTTTCTTTTCCTTGTTTCGGTTACTTTATTGTTCCAAGGATGTAAGGTAAGTTACTCTTTTACAGGTGCCGATATTGGAAATTCTCAAACCTTTCAAGTGAATAACTTTGTAAATAACGCTGCCATTGTAGAGCCGCGTATTGCACGAGAATTCACATTAGACTTACAGGACATCTTACTGAATCAGACCAGTTTGAGCATTGTTACCAATAGTGGAGATCTGGTTTACGAAGGAGAAATTGTACAATATTACGTCTCCCCTATTACGGCCACTTCTAATAGTACAGCCGCTCAAAACCGTTTGACTATCGCTATAAACGTTCGTTTCTTTAATACATTGGACCCAGAAAAAGACTTCGAAGAACGCTTTTCATTTTACTTTGATTACGGTGGTGTCGACCAACTCATTGGTTCACAATTGGATGATGCCTTAGAAGTTATTTTTGAGCGAATCACACAGGATATTTTCAATAAATCTTTAGCCAATTGGTAATATGAATACAAAAACTTATACCAATTTACTCGCCAATCCTTCGGCCATCAACAAGGAACATTTGGGGGACTTGGCTATGGTTATTGATAAATACCCCTACTTCCAGAGCGCAAGAGCACTCCAACTAAAAGGGCTTAAAAATGAAAATAGTTTTTTATACAACGATGCCTTAAAATTAGCGGCAGCTTATACAACCGATCGTGACATTTTGTTTGAATATATTACTTCGGAAACATTTGTGCAGAATCAGATTTCTGAATTGATTTTACAACAAAGTGATGCCGTTCGGGACATGGATGTGGTTTCTGAAAGCATATCGAAACAGGTTGCACTAGAAATCGATGAGCAGCTAAAAGCGGAAATGAAAAAGGCCGAAGCAATTCTAAACCCCGATTTATTCGAAAGAAAGATTGAATCTGTGGTACAAATCAGCAACGAAAGCACCCTTACTTCAGAAGAAAATAAAAAAGATATCGTCCCGACTGAAACAGCGAAGGAGCATGAAACTGACTTAAAAATAGATGCTCCACTCGATTTTACAACAAAAGATACGCATACGTTTGGCGAATGGCTCAAATTGACCCAAGCAAACCCTATTGTCCGTAAGGAACCAACAATCGAATTGGAGGAAAAACCAATCGACAGATCGCAGGAAGAAAAAAACAAAAAATTTGAATTGATTGAAAAATTTATTCAGGATCGACCTAAGTTATCTCCAAGCGAAATCACCTCCAAAAATAAGAATCTCGCCAAACCTTATATTCAGAGTCCTGACACTCATATGACAGAGACTTTGGCTAAGGTCTATTTGCAACAGAAGAATTATAAAAAGGCAATTCAAGCATATAAAATTTTAATCTTGAAAAATCCCGAAAAAAGTGGTTTCTTTGCAGACCAAATTCGGGCAATACAACAATTGATAAAAGAATAGTAATGAGCACGTTTGTAATATTTTTAATTTTAATAATCTTAGTCGCCTTTCTATTGGTGGTAGTTATCATGGTACAAAACCCTAAAGGAGGAGGACTTTCTTCTACTTTCGGTGGTGGTGGTGGTGGCCAACAATTAGGTGGAGTAAAGAAAACAACCGATTTTCTAGATAAGAGTACTTGGACTTTAGCTACCATTTTATTGCTGCTAATCTTGTTTTCCAACATCTCTCTTTTCGAGGGAACAGGAAGTAATCCTGTTTTAAACGGTGACGTACCAACTACAACTTTGCCAACCACTAATACGGCGAAAGACTCAATAAATTAAATGACATTTTTGGCGGCAGAACTAACAGGGTCCGCCTCCATCATCATATTCAATGCCAACTTGTCATAGTTGGCATTTTTTATGCTTATTGGCATAATTACTGAAAACACAATAGCATCTTATTAATTGATAATAATCATCTAAAATAAATTGAAAATGGCATTAAAAATTCAACCACTTTCAGATCGCGTATTGGTCGAGCCACAGGCGGCCGAAACTAAAACCGCTTCTGGTCTTTATATTCCTGATTCAGCAAAAGAAAAACCTCAACAAGGAAAAGTCGTTGCTGTTGGTAAAGGGACAAAAGATCACGACATGACCGTCAAAGTTGGCGATACTGTTTTGTACGGTAAGTACTCTGGAAGCGAATTAAAATACGAAGGGACAGACTACCTCATTATGAAAGAAGATGACATCCTAGCGATTATCTAAAGATCATTGCAATTCAAAACAAATTAAAAAACAAATTCAATCATGGCAAAAGATATAAAATTTGATGCAGAAGCACGTGACGCGATCAAACGCGGTGTGGATGCATTGGCAAACGCTGTTAAAGTAACTTTAGGACCTAAAGGCCGTAACGTAATTATCAGCAAATCCTTTGGTGCACCTCAAGTAACTAAAGATGGGGTTACTGTAGCAAAAGAAATTGAACTTAGTGACCCTCTTGAAAATATGGGGGCACAAATGGTAAAAGAAGTTGCTTCTAAAACCAACGATTTGGCTGGTGACGGAACAACAACTGCTACGGTATTGGCTCAAGCTATTGTAAAAGAAGGTATAAAGAACGTTGCTGCAGGAGCTAATCCAATGGACTTGAAGAGAGGTATCGATGCCGCTGTAAAAGCCATCGTTAATGATCTTGAAAAGCAGTCAGCTAAAGTGGGTAATTCATCTGAAAAAATTGAGCAAATTGCGGCTATTTCGGCAAACAATGACAAAACCATCGGGCAACTCATTGCTAAAGCTTTTGGAAAAGTTGGTAAAGAAGGGGTGATTACTGTTGAAGAAGCTAAAGGAACTGAAACTTATGTGGATGTTGTGGAAGGAATGCAATTTGACCGTGGATTTTTATCTCCTTATTTTGTGACCGACAGTGACAAAATGCAAACTGAATTGGAAAACCCAATGATATTGTTGTTCGACAAGAAGATTTCCAACATGAAGGATTTACTTCCTGTTTTGGAGCCCGTAGCGCAACAAGGGAAATCCTTATTAATCATTGCTGAAGATGTTGAAGGAGAAGCTTTGGCTACTTTAGTAGTAAACAAATTAAGAGGTGCCTTAAAAATTGCAGCTGTAAAAGCTCCTGGTTTTGGAGATCGCAGAAAGGCCATGTTAGAAGATATCGCGGTTCTTACAGGCGGCACAGTCATTTCAGAAGAAAGAGGGTTCACGCTTGAAAATACTTCCATAGAAATGCTTGGAACGGCTCAAACGGTAACAATCGACAAAGACAATACAACGATCGTCAACGGTGCTGGAGTCAAAAAAGACATTAAAGCACGCGTAGGACAAATAAAGTCTCAAATAGAGACCACTACTAGTGATTACGATAAAGAAAAGCTACAAGAGCGTTTGGCAAAATTAGCCGGAGGAGTTGCTGTATTATACGTAGGTGCTGCTAGTGAAGTAGAAATGAAAGAAAAGAAAGATCGAGTAGATGATGCCCTTCATGCAACACGCGCTGCCGTGGAAGAAGGTATTGTTGCTGGAGGTGGAGTTGCTTTGGTTCGTGCTAAACAATCATTAGCTAAGCTTGCCACAGAAACATTGGACGAAGCTACAGGAATTCAAATTGTAGCTCGTGCTATTGAATCGCCTTTGCGTACCATTGTTGAAAATGCCGGTGGAGAAGGATCTGTAGTGATCAACAAGGTGATGGAAGGAAAGAAAGACTTCGGTTACGACGCCAAAAGCGAACAATACGTAGATATGCTGAAAGCAGGGATTATTGATCCTAAGAAGGTGACACGTATTGCTCTTGAAAATGCTGCTTCGGTAGCAGGAATGATATTAACTACCGAATGTGCCTTGGTGGACATCCCAGAAGATGCTCCAGCCATGCCTCCAATGGGTGGCGGTGGTATGCCGGGTATGATGTAATAGAAATTCACATGTATTCCATAAAAAAAGGGACTTTGTTTATCGCAAAGTCCCTTTTCATTTTTATCTATTTTCTGTTTACTCCTACTCTTTTCTTTTCCGAAGTAACGTAAATAAGGATACGGCCACCAAGGTAATAACCACTGGCCAAAGCACAAAGGTATCGGACCTAACTACAGACTCACCTCCATCAGGTTGCACTGCTTGCCATTGCTTGATCATATACTCCCAAACAAAGACAAAAACCAACATAAAGATGGTTATGGCGTATAATAAGATTCGTTTCGTCTTGTTCATCTATTCGTTCGAGCCTCCGTCTTTTTCCTGATGATCGTCAATTACGTTTTCATCGCGATACTTACAGCAATCATGGACGCTATTATAAGCTTCCACAGTAGCCTTAGCCTCATTCGCGTCATGTCCTGCTCTTAAAATATTGGCCTGGATGGTATCGGTGTTTGTCTTTCCTTCATTAAAAATAAGGCTTAGCTGATGGGTTTTTAAACTCCACACCGCCGATTTAACTCCTTTGGTATTCAACGCTGCTTTTTCAATGCGAGATTTACACATCAGGCAAATACCATCTACTTCCATCGTAGCCTTGGCATTTTTATTTTGTGCATAAGTCCCAATGCCTGCTAGCATGAAGATAATAATTAGTGCTTTTTTCATGATTTTTTTATTTTATATCGTAACCCTACATAATACATACTTCCAAAAACTGGGCCATAAACAAAGGTACTATCAAAATTGGGTCCAAACGGATTATCTGCACTTAAAATGGGAGTCTCTTGTCTATAGTTTGCAATATTCTCCCCGCCTAAATATACTTCAAAAGAAGGAGAAAATACTCTTGTAATCTGAGCATTCAAAGTTCCTAGTGAAGGAGTTCGTTCCGATAATCGAAATTCAACTCCGCTATTTCTTGTGGAAGGATATCGCTGGGTACCCAACCAATTAAATGTGGCATCCGCCTTCCAATGGGCACCGTTATCCTTTGTAGGGGTTTCATAACCTGCATTGGCAAAGATCCTCGTTTTCGGAGTCAAAGGACGTTCCAATCTACCCGAAATGTAGTCGGTTTGAACGTCGTAATATTTAAAGGCTGTCCGAATATCCAATCGGTTTAAAGGACTGAAATTGAGTTCGGCTTGAAAGCTATTCGCAAAACTGGACCCTTCCAAATTATAAAAACTAACGCGTTGGGAGTTCTCCCAATCCACAACCACTTGATTTAAGTAATCCGTTCGGTAATAGTCTAAAGTAATATCTGCATTTCTTCCAAACACCTTAAATCGCCGCATGACAGACACCCCATAATTCCATGCATCCTCTGGATCCAAGCCATATATTTTCCCTTCGGAATTTAATATCTCTATACTCCTTGAGGTAGCGAACAACTGCTGATTTTCAGTAAAAATATTAGCACTGCGTCTACCACGCCCGGCAGATAAACGAATGGCCCATTGCTCCCATGGCGCATAGCGAACATGAATTCTAGGCGTCACAAAGAACCCTAATAAATTATGATTATCTACACGGACTCCAGCTGTTAATGTTAGCGCATTTAGATTGTCATAGGCATATTCAAAAAAGCCTCCCACCGAGTTCTCTTTTCGAGCAAAACTCAAATCGGTCAACACCTCATCATAAGAATCGAACGTAAAGCTAACACCGGTTTTAACCTTATGCCTAGAATCACTAATGATAGAATTGTAAATCAAATTAGAATAAAAACTATTGTGGGTAATATCGTATTGATTCAATCCAAAATAGGACTCTTGTTTGTGATTGCTATAGGCCGTCTGGAAACCGAGGCTTTGATACGGAACTTCTGGATTCACCCACCCTAGTTTGGTCGAAACTTCGAAACGCCTTGTATCTATTTCGCTTCCCCATGCATTGGTCGTAAATTTATCTTCATCTGGATCAAAATCTAATTGCCCCGCTTGCTTTTCATCATTCATAAAACGAAGGTTGATAAAGCTCACAATACCCTTTTCGAGATTGGTGTACTGCCAACGATTCATCAAATTGATTTGCTCTGCCAGCGGTAAATCCAAGAAGGTGTCATTGTTATTGTCAAATTTTTGCCCGCGCAAATTGCCGTGTATATACAAACCGGTATCCCAATGCTCATCAACTTTGGTGTTGAGATGGGTGTTTAATTCGAGTCGGCCGTTGAGTCCTGCATAGGCATTTACGAAAACGCGATCGTCCTTAGACGGTTTTTGCAATTCGGCATTGATTTGTCCTGCGATACTTTCAATGCCGTTCACAACACTTCCTGCACCTTTCGTAATCTGAATACTTTCCACCCACGTACCCGGTATGAAACTCAAGCCATAGGTTTGCGCTGCACCACGAATGGCTGGAATGTTTTCCGTCGTAATCAAAATATTAGGACTTGTTAAACCCAGCATTTTTACCTGTCTGGTTCCTGAAACCGCATCTGCGAAATTAACATCTATCGAGGGATTGGTTTCAAAGCTCTCCGATAAATTACAACAAGCTGCTTTCAATAGCTCATCACTACTTATTAAAATGGTATTCTGAGTTGTTAGCAAACTGCGGGTGCTGGCCTTTTTTCGGGCGTTAATTTGTACGGCAGTAAGACTGCTCCCCATCTGTAACGAATGCTCCAGTTTATTGTTTGAAGCAACCGTTATCGTATCGGTCACATACCCCACATAACTTATTAGCAAAGTTCGATACTCGGTTTTGTAGGGTATGGTAAAATTTCCGTCCATATCGGTCACTACTCCCACTTGGGTGTTTTGCCAATACACATTGGCACCAAAAAGCCCTTCAGGAGTCTCTGTAACAGCATTGCCGTCCAAAATGCGTCCTTCCAAGACCTCTTGAGCAGCAAGAGTGAATGGGAATATTAGAATAATTAATAGTATATTTTTCATTTATATAATTGTAGTTCTGGACTACGTTGTTTTTAAAATTAGCGACACTTTAATAAGTGTCTTGGTGTGAAATTAGGATAGTAACAGCCATCACAATCATAATCACGTTCTCAATAAAGGTTGCCTCGGTCATCGGAAGCTTTAATGCCGTTCCTAAACACGCACACCGAATCGACTTCTTATCCAGCAAGGTTTTAGTTACCCCCAATGTGGTAATTCCTAAAATCACTACCGTGGCTACTAAGGCTATTTCAGTTTGATAACGCATTAAGAACATCAACCCAAGGGCTATTTCAATAAAAGGGTATATCCAAGCATAAACAGGAACGACCTTTGCTAAAGGATCATACATTTGAAATGAAGCAGGAAAACCTTTTAAATCTAAAAGCTTGAAAAAGCTAAATACGATGTAAAAGAGTCCCATAAAATCGAGCATAAACTCCTCTAGATTCCAATTTTCAAAATGAAGTAACACAGCCGTTATGAAAATGTATAAAAGGATTAACAAAAGAGGTTTCAATTGCTGAAACTTAGACTGCTCTTCCTTCTCCACTTGATTTGATGTTTCAAGAAGTGCTTCCTTTTTCTTTGCTGAAATTGCATATTTCGAGCTCAACGCACCTTGCAGTCTCTCCAATGGAATTTCCTTTTCCAAATTGATATGAGCCTCCTCCTTTTCCAAATTAACCGTGGCATCTAATACTTCCGGCAATTCATTGAGTCCCTTCTCGACGGCACTACGACATCCATTGCATGTCATTCCTGTGATGTGATATGTTCTTTTCATTAGCTTCTATGAAATCGCAATTATCGACGCTCTCTTTGAGCATGACAATTATTGAGTTCTTGTTTGATACTTCTGATTAATGGCATTTGATAACTATTAAAGTTTTATTCATTCTGAAAATAATTCAGAATAAAACATAGAAATCCGAACCTCTACAAAGGTTGGATAAATTATCGCATCAAATTAAAAAAGTGTCATACAGCACTTGAAGATCTTCTCCCAAAGGAGGAGGACTGTAATCTTTATAGAAGTCTATGTTTTCGTTATAATTATCAGTCTCCTGCATCACAAAAACGGACACAAAAGCAATAACAAAAACCGGATTTAATTGAAAGTCGAATGAGGTGGTGGCAAAATTATCATCCACATCAACGGTTGTGTATTCGTTGTCACAACAATTGTGCTTTTCATCTTGACCTTCCTCTTCACATGGCGAAGTTTTCATTTCCATTCCGCATGAAAGTTCTGCTTCACCTAGGGTGATTTTAGACATCATTTCATACGCTCCACAGAAATGTTGAGCATAGGTAACACCACTACTACTTAGTAATAGCAATGTAGTTAAGAGTATGGAAATCAATTTTTTCACTAGTACAAAGTTACGTCAATAAGCAAATGAATTGTCAAATATTATAATAAAGTTACTTGATCTCACTATCGACCTTACCACAGCGCAACATCTTATCTCCAAAATAAGGGTTGGAAATTTGCTTGCTATTACTCAACCAAAAAGCGCCTTCAAAATCGAACGCCATAGGGCAAAACTGTTTGTAAATTACGCCAGAAGTAATAGCTCCATCCAACATCTTCTCTACTGCATCGGTCACTGCCACAAATGCCTTTCGTTGTACTTCAACATCGGTAGCTTCGGCGATGACCTGAGTAGCTTTCAACACCTCTTCTTCCACGCCAATATTGGCAAAAGCCGTCATTAAATTAGAAGCCTGAGTAGCCGTAGCAATAGCGTCTGTATTCACCAAGGCAGTTTTTAATTGGATGTAGTATTCATAGATCGTTGCTATTTTTGGGTCATTAAAAGTAGCTTCGGTGGTAGCGGCCGAATAGGTCACTTTTTCTGCCGTAGAGACCTCAACCACTTCAAGGTCACTCGTTTTCTTTGTGCCATTGCCACAGCCAGTGATAAAAAAGGTTCCAAATGCCATGATTGCTAAAATATACTTGTTCATTATTCTGAAATTTATACCACAAAGATACGTTACTATGCTTTTTTCTGAAAGTAAAAGGCTGGAATTAACAGCAATAAAAAGATAGGCTGAATTAGAAATCGACGCACATAGAACAGCGCCAAGTGTCCTCCCGATTGTGATGATTGAACCAGCACTAAAAACACAACCAACAAAACAATGAAGAGCAGGCCGTACAAAACTCCAGAGAGCTTTATGATTTCTTTTTTTCTGAAAAGTACCCATAAAATAAGCAGCGACACTCCTGTAGTTAGCAGAAAGCGAAGGCTCAGGTGTAGGACCAATTTAAACGCATCGAACGCTGGAAGTTGTTCTGTGCTATGATCTACCTTAAAAAATGAGATGAGTGGGTCGTAAAACAATTCACCTTCGAACATTCTTATTAAAATCAAGAACCCAAAAAGCACGGCAGCCAAAACAATTTTCATCCATCTAGACATCAGTTCCCTCCTTTCCTTTTGAAACGATTCGCACCCAAAGCATCCAAAGAAGAAAGACAATTCCGTAGATAATTCCTGGAAAAACCACTCCATGAAGTGTTTGTTCATATTCAGGATGTCGATATAAAGCAATGGCCAAGATGGCAATACGCAATATATTGATGGTATAAATAATTACCGCGCCAGCAAGAATAAAAAATAAGGTCTTTCGGAAACGTTGGGCAAAGGCCATCACAAAGGCTATGAATAGAATAATAACACTTATGGCATTGCAACCTTCAATAATCCGAGCTAAATAGAACCCTTCTACAAAAAGTTTCATCGTAGGCTGTGCTTCATGAGGAACTACGCTCGCATCATAGCCAAAACTGTTGATGAGCGTGCTACTTTGTTTGGCAACTAAATGGGTAATATAATCGGGTGGATAGGATCCGCCTTTTGATACTTGTAAATAGAGCGCATACAAAACAGTCAATAAAAAGTACGTTCCCAGGAAGAGAACCACGAACCGAATGACCAATTTATACTTGTAAAAAAGCGCTTTCAATGGCTAATCTATTTTTAACAAAAATATAGAAATAGAATTTGGGAGCTGAATCGTTTTTCAAATACATTTACCTAAAAAATAAGAGCAGTGATATTTGATACCCTAAAACCTAAAATTGAGAACATTCTTGACTCGTCTCAACGATCCGTTTTTGAGAAGATGACGCAGGTTTGTGAAACACTACAAGGATCATTACCTACCTACAACTGGGTGGGATTTTACCTTGCGAACGAGGCGGAACGAGCTTTGCATCTAAAAGCTTTCGCCGGAGAACCAACAGCTCATACCGTGATACCATTTGGAAAAGGAATATGCGGACAGGTTGCCGAAAACGACGCCAATTTTGTAGTATCTGATGTGAAGGCACAAGACAACTATATATCCTGTAGCATCAATGTGAAAGCTGAAATCGTAATTCCTTTATTTAAAAATGGAATCAACATTGGACAAATTGATGTAGATTCTCATACACCCAATGCTTTTACCAACAAAGACGAACGGTTTTTGGAGTGGGTGAATAGCAAGGTTGCTTCCTTACTATAGTTTCCTAACAAAAACGCATTACATTAAAATCCAGTTCGAATCGCATCGACTGGGTTTAATCTTGATGCCGAATATGCAGGTATGATTCCAGAAATCAACCCAATAAAAGCTGAAATTGCGGTCCCAATTAACATATTCATTGGTGACAGTATAAACTCAAAATCACCCGTAAATTGAGAGGCAATCACTGAGCCAAGAAATACAAAGAAGAGCCCGATCAATCCTCCAATGACGGCCAAAATCATGGCTTCAAACAAAAATTGTAGCAAAATAAATTTGTTCTTCGCACCCAATGATTTTTGAATCCCGATAAGGTTAGTACGCTCTTTCACACTTACAAACATAATATTTGCAATTCCGAAGCCTCCTACCAATAAGGAAAACAAACTAATCACACCACCAATAGTATTCATAGTGCCCGTCATGTTATCAATGGCGTCACTAAAACCTTGCAACTGATTTACAAAAAAAGTGTCGACTTCCTCCGATTTCAGTCCACGATGAATTCTAAGTTTGGCTGTAAGCAGGGCAATAAACTCTTCATTATCCACACCTTTTTCAGGTTTGATTAAAATGAATGGAAACGTATTCTGATTATTATCACCAAATATTTTTCGCGCCAAATTTACCGGCCAAAACGTAGCGGTATCTTTAGAGTCTCCAAAAAGTCCACTCCCTTCTTTCTTCATGACACCAATCACCGTTAGTTTCCTTCCGTAAACTCTTAATTTCTTACCCATAGCGCTGGTGGGCGAACCAAATAAACTTTTCGCAATTTCGTGTCCAATCACAATAACGGTTGCTCCCCGAGCCGACTCGGATTCGTTAAAAAACCGACCTTCTGAAAGCTTTAATTCTTCAATATCTGTTTGCTCATGTGTTACGGCGATCATCTCCACATTTTCGACAGATTTGTCCTCGTACTTCACTGTTTCCCGTTGCACATTTAATTGATAGGAAACTCCTTTGATATCTGGGACTTGCCTTTTCACCATTTGATATTCCTCATAGGTTACATCTGGAAACTGAGCGCGTTTCCACTGTGGAACTTCTGTAGGTCCAAATGAAAATCGGCCTAAAAAAATGGTGCTATTATCAAGAGAGCTAATACTCCCTTCAATTTCCTTTTTCAAAGAATCGACGGCGGCTAAAACAGCAATGATGGAAAAGATCCCAATGGTCACTCCTAACAAAGACAGAAACGTTCGCAGCTTGTTGTTTATCAAGGCATTTAATGCGAAACTTAAACTTTCCCTTAATACTCGAAGATAAATAATCATTGGTTTGAATTATGGGTTTATATCACTTCAGATGGACGAGAAAACAACGCTTGTTTTTTCAAATCTAAAATAAGACGTTTTCTGAAGGCATAAGTTACAAAATTAGCCTTCAATTGTTTACTTTTGCAACTCTAAATCCCGCAACAAATATTTTCATGGCATCAACAAAAAAAATCGCTTCTGCGCTGATTTCCGTTTTTCATAAAGATGGCCTCGCTCCTATTGTCAAAAAACTAGACGCATTAGGTGTGGTACTCTATTCTACTGGTGGAACCGAAAAATTTATCAACGATTTAGGCATTCCGGTAATTCCTGTTGAAAATGTAACCGATTACCCTTCCATTTTAGGAGGTCGAGTGAAGACCTTGCATCCTAAGGTTTTTGGTGGAATTTTAAATCGGCAGGACAACGAAAGTGATCAAGCCGAAATGGAGCAATTCAATATTCCACAATTGGATTTAGTGATTGTAGATTTGTATCCATTTGAGAAAACGGTAGCTTCGGGAGCTAGTGAGCAAGATATCATCGAAAAAATTGATATCGGAGGGATTTCTTTAATTCGTGCCGCAGCGAAAAACTTTAAGGACACCTTATGTGTTTCTTCTATGGAAGATTATGCAGAGGTGCTTGAAATGATTACTGAAGGGCACGGAGCTACCACACTAGACCAACGAAGACATTTTGCAGCTAAGTCATTCAATATATCTTCACATTACGATACCGCCATTTTTAATTACTTCAATAGTGATCACAGCATTGCTTCATTGAAATTTAGTGAAACCAACGGGAAGGTTTTGCGCTATGGTGAAAACCCACATCAAAAAGGATTTTTCTTCGGAGATTTTGACTCCATGTTTGACAAACTACACGGCAAGGAATTAAGTTATAACAATCTCTTGGATGTAGATGCTGCTGTCAGCCTAATGAACGAATTTAGCGGAGAATCGCCCACTTTTGTGGTTATGAAGCACAATAATGCCTGCGGAATTGCCCAAAGAGAAACGATACTTCAGGCGTATGTTGATGCATTGGCAGGGGATCCTGTTTCAGCTTTCGGAGGTATTTTAATTAGTAATACTGAAATAGATGCAGCAACGGCTGAAGAAATTCATAAACTCTTTTGCGAGGTTGTCATCGCTCCTTCATTTTCGGAAGAAGCCGAATCTATTCTGAAAGGAAAAAAGAACCGAATATTACTTATTCAGAAGCTACATGAGCTTCCACAAACCATAACCCGAACTTGTTTGAATGGGGCTTTGGTTCAAGACAGAGACAGCCTGACCGATTCAGAAGAAAATTTAACACACGCAACCAACAATAAACCTTCATCCACCGAGTTAGAAGACCTATTATTTGCGTCCAAAATTTGTAAACACACCAAATCGAACACCATCGTTTTAGTCAAAGGAAAACAACTTTGTGCTAGTGGAACGGGACAGACTTCTCGAGTAGATGCACTGCGACAAGCCATTGAAAAAGCAACTTCTTTCGAATTCGATTTGAATGGTGCGGTGTTGGCGAGTGATGCTTTCTTTCCTTTTCCAGATTGTGTGGAAATTGCAGACAAGGCTGGAATCGCTGCTATCATTCAGCCGGGAGGCTCTATTAAGGATGAATTAAGCGTGAAATATTGCAATGAAAATAATGTTTCCATGGTATTTACTGGAGTTCGTCATTTTAAACACTAATTTTTCTACATTTGTAGGAATAGCAAACCAATAAGAGTCTAACTTACACATTTACATTACTTATGGGATTTTTTGACTTCCTAACTGAAGAAATAGCTATCGACCTTGGAACTGCAAACACACTTATCATCCATAATGATAAAGTGGTTGTGGACGCCCCATCCATTGTTGCTAGAGACCGAACCACTGGTAAAATAATAGCCGTAGGCCGAGAGGCTGCGCGTATGCAAGGAAAAACTCACGAAAACATCAAGACGATTCGTCCGTTAAAAGACGGTGTAATTGCCGATTTTGATGCTAGTGAAAAGATGATCAATATGTTCATCAAAGACATTCCGGCATTAAAGAAAAGAATATTCACCCCTTCTCTACGTATGGTAATTTGTATCCCTAGTGGTATTACAGAAGTAGAAATGCGAGCGGTAAAGGAAAGCGCCGAGCGTGTGAATGGAAAAGAAGTATATCTAATTCATGAACCCATGGCAGCAGCTATTGGAATTGGAGTAGATATTATGCAACCGAAGGGAAACATGGTCGTGGATATTGGAGGTGGTACTACCGAAATTGCCGTGATTGCACTAGGAGGTATTGTGTGTGACAAATCGATTAAGATTGCAGGTGATGTATTTACCAACGATATTGTATACTATATGCGCACCCAACACAACTTGTATATTGGGGAACGCACGGCCGAAAGAATTAAGATACAAATTGGAGCGGCTACCGAAGATTTAGAACTTCCACCAGATGACATGCCCGTTCAAGGACGTGATTTATTAACTGGTAAACCAAAACAAGTACAAGCATCCTATCGAGAAATAGCGAAGGCATTAGACAAATCGATTCTTCGAGTTGAAGATGCCGTTATGGAGACCCTATCACAAACTCCTCCCGAATTAGCTGCCGATATCTACAATACTGGTATTTATCTTGCCGGTGGAGGATCTATGTTAAGAGGGCTGGATAAACGTCTTTCTCAAAAAACCGATTTACCGGTTTACATTGCTGAAGATCCATTGAGAGCTGTAGTGAGGGGTACTGGAATTTGCTTAAAAAACCTTAACAAATATAAGAGTGTGTTGATAGGAAAATCTTGATAACATATGCAACGGATCATACTTTTTTTCG
>Ga0256847_1000801_pt1 | contig 17994 bp, 18 predicted proteins | sample TeddybearmetaG_FD_189099 | JGI IMG/M metagenome (GOLD analysis project Ga0256847, IMG submission 189099) | Hydrothermal vent microbial communities from East Pacific Rise, Pacific Ocean - Teddybear | ecosystem: Environmental > Aquatic > Marine > Hydrothermal vents | place: Pacific Ocean: East... | reverse complement strand
GAAGGTAGTTGAGGTATTAAATACCAATTAACTGTTGCCATAATAGCTGCAACTATTAGAAACAGCAATAAACCCATCATTAGGGTAGTATATAGTACTTTGCGAAAATAATTTTTAACACTCATAAGAGCAGATGAATTTATTCAAGTTTAGATTTAATTCTGTAATTGGTATCGAAATTAGTTCGACTGCCATTAAGTTAGTTGAACTTAGCCAAGTTGGAACAAACTTTCATATTGAAAGTTATGCCATTGAAATACTGCCTGAAAACCTTAAAATGGATATCCTTATTGATACCATTCGGCGTGTTGTGAAACGAGCTAAACCACGTACTAAATATACTGCTATTGCAGTAGGTGGAACCACTGTGTTTACAAAATATATCAGAATGGAACGCGGTTTGTCTAATGAAGATATAAAAACTCAAGTTGAAACTGAATGTATTCAACATATTAATAAATCTCTTGAGGATATTTATTTGGATTTCCAAGTATTTAAGTCTAATAATCATATTGATGTATTAATAGCAACTTGTCAAAAAAACACTGTAGATGATAAGATCAAACTTATAAAACAAGCTGGATTAACTCCTAAAATTGTTGATATAGATAAACTTGCCTTAGCAAATGCCTTACAATTCGTAATTGAAAATAATCCTGAACTAAATAACAATGAAATTATCGGTTTAATTGACATAGGTGCAACTTCTATGACAATGAATGTCTTTTATGGAGATAAAATTCTCTATACAGATAAAAAGTTGTTTGGATGTCAACAATTAACCAAACAAATTCAAACTTATTATAGCTACAATTATTTGCAAGCTGAACTAGCACAACGCTATCAGAATATTCCTGATCAACTGCTTGAATCATTTAAAACCAATATGACTCAAGAAATTAGTCGAATCGTACAAACTTATTACTCTTCACATAAATCTGACAAACTATCACATCTCCTGATTACAGGTGGAGGTTCATCTATACCTAATATCATAAAACCAATATACACTAAAGTGGGCGGGCATGTCTCAATTGTCAATCCGATGGCATCAATGTCAATTGCATCACGAATTAATAAACAAGCTTTGAGTAAAGATGCACCAACTTTGATGATTGCTTGTGGCCTTGCTTTGCGTAGTTTTGATCAAAAGTTAAGCTGAAATTATGCCATTATATCGTATTAATCTATTGCGTGAGCAACAAATATATAAACCTAATCTGGTTATTATTTTTGGAATCTCATTGGTTCTTGTTAGCATACTGGTATTGTTTATGCACCACTATATATTAGTAGATAAAATTAATTATCAACAAGAGCGAAATAAGTATTTACAACAAGGTATTGATAAATATAAATATATTCATATTGAAAATAAAAATTTAGAAGCTAAAAAGGCACTATTAATTAAAAACATAGACTTACTTCAAGCAATTGAAATAAACAGAATTCAAATAATACATTTATTTGAAGAACTTATCAATTTACTGCCTGATGGCGTGTTTTTTAGTAGTCTGACTCAAAATGCTAATAAAATTTTTTTGGAAGGGGTTGCAGATTCAGAAAAAAATTTTTTTATTTTAATAAAAAATTTTAAACAATCTAAATTTTTAACAAATCCTAAGATTTACTCTATTGAAATGAAGCAGGATAAACTAAAATCCAGTGTTAGTCACTTTAAATTAGAATTAACACAAGCTTCACAATGACAAAATTTATCATCTTATCTATTATAACAATAGTGTCTGTTTATTACTTTGACACAAAATATCAACTTGATCAATTAAAACAATTGCAATTACAAGAGCAAAAATTAAAACAAACCATAGCAGAACAGCAAGTGTTTGAATTAATTAAATTAAAAAAACAGTTGAAATTGTTAGAATCTACGCTAACAAATCGTTTAAATCATTTATTGAGTAACGATTATGTAGCATCGATTCAGAAAATTTCTAAAATTATACAAGCGAGTGATGTCAAACGACAATTATTTCAGCCGCTATATAGTAAAGAAATTTCAGAACATTCACTGTATATGAAATTACCAATTAGACTACGTGTTATTGGTAATTATCATCAATTTGCTAAATTGGTTAGTCGTATTGCAATAATGGATCATATTGTTACACAGCATAATGTTGATATTAGACCAAATAAAGATGATAAATATCCCTTAATCTTAGAAATGACATTATACATATATCGCTCTGTTGATTTAGACAAAAAAGTGAACAGAAATGATCAAGCAAACTTATAAATTATTTTCTTTATTGGGAATAATAATTTTATTATCAGCATGTAACAAACATGATTTATCAGATTTAGAAACTTATATAGCTAATATAAGAACCAGTAATCATAATTCAATTAAACCAATTAGTGCTTATGAACCAATTCAGCATTATTTTTATAATGCTACAAAAAATCGTGATCCATTTATACCACTTAAAAGCTTAATGGCAAAATCTAAGCCTAAACCTAAGTCTAAGCCTAAGCCAAAAAGAATAAAACCAAAACGCAGAATACCTGTAAAGAAGATAAAAAAATGTCGAAGAAATTCTAAAATAGATTATACAGGCATAAAACATCTCAGAATGGTTGGTACATTGCAAATGGGCAAACATAAATGGGGATTAGTAAAATCAAATGGTACAGTCTTACGTGTAAAACGAAATGATTATATTGCTAAGGCTAAGGTAGTTAGAATTACTGAAAAGCATATTACATTTCTAAGAATTGTACCCGATGGTAAAAGATGTTGGAAAAAAGTCTATGAAAAAATTTTTATTAATTCTAATTATTAGTCATAGCGTCTTAGCGGATGACTATGAAAATCAATTAGTCACATTTAATTTTCAAAAAATTGATGTACGTGCAGTATTAAATATATTGTTTGAATTACCCGGCGTTAATGTCAATATGGTAGCTGGTGAAGGTGTGCATGGCACTGTTAGTTTACGTTTGAATAATGTGTCTTGGAAACAGGCGTTGAAGATTATTATTGATACTAAAGGTTTGACAATGCAGCGCGAGGGTAATATTGTCAAAATTAATGTGATCAAAAAACAGCGTATAGAAGTTATTAAGCTTCATCATGCTAAAGCGCAAGACATTATTAAGATTTTAACTGCTAAAAATGTATCAGTAGATGCACGCAGTAATAGCTTAATCATTGAAGATACAGAAACCAGAATTGAAGAATTACGTAAGGTCATAAAATTACTTGATATTCCAGCGCGTCAAGTATTGATAGAATCTAAAATAGTATTGACTACGCCTGAGTTTAGTCAAGAATTAGGGCATAAATTTAGTGATAAAAGCAATGAAAATCAATATGTGTTAGATGACAATTTTATTGTTACATTACCTAATCACAGAAAGAAAACTAGTATTATTGGGGTAGTAATTGATAAGAAAAAGAATGAATTATTACAATTAGAACTATTATCAATGCAATCGCGCGGAAAAATTATTTCAATACCTAGAATTATTACCAAGAATCGACAACAAGCTCTGATAGCTCAACAATTGAAAACCAATCAAATAACATTGAGAGTAACTCCAGAAATTACACCAGATAATCGTATTAGCTTAGCACTATCATTGAATTTTAATAGATATGAACTAAAAACTAATATAGTAATGAATAATGGCGATACTATTGTTTTAGGAAGCATTTATCATAAACAAGGCAAACTGACTAAATTGCCCCTTATAGGTAAATTTTTCAAAAAGCGGCACCAAGAATTGCTGATTTTTGTTAGAGTGAAGGTTTTAAAATAGTATAAAAATCTAACAATGAATCAAAAAATTTTCGGTTTACATGCAGTAAAACAAATTTTTAATACTGACATTAGTAGTATCCTAGAAATTTGGGTACAACAAAATTCAAAAAGCTTGCAAGATTTAATTACAGATGCTCAACAACATGACATTCCAATTCAAACTGTAGCTAAAAAAAGCTTAGATAAATTATCAGAAAATGGACATCATCAAGGCATAGTAATTAATTACAAGGTTCCACCAACACCAAGTTTAGAACAAGTTCTGAAATCTTTAAAGGTGCCACCATTTTTATTAATACTTGATGAAATACAAGATCCTCATAATTTAGGAGCCTGTTTACGAACTGCTGATGCCGCTGGAGTTCACGCAGTCATAATACCCAAAAATAAAGCTTGTAAATTAACACCAACAGTACGTAAAATAGCCAGCGGTGCCGCTGAAAATATACCTTTAATAGAAGTAACAAACCTAGTTAGAACCTTGAATTGGTTACAAAAACAAGGAATATGGATCATTGGTACTGATGATTATAGTAAAACCAGCATCTTTGAAAGCAAATTAACCGCTCCATTAGCAATAGTAATGGGTGCAGAAGGAGAAGGCTTACGCCGTTTAACAAAAGAAAATTGTGATAGTTTAGTATCCATTCCGATGTTAGGCAAGATTGAAAGCTTAAATGTATCAGTGGCTACTGGAATTTGTTTATATGAAGTGGTACGACAAACCAAGGGCAACACCCTTGGAACATAAAGCTTTGTTATTAATTATTGCTAGCAAATACGAGGTAATTGTTCACTAAACAACATATCAACTATACGCTTACCACCAAATTTGGTGGACAAAATAACCCTTTCAGCCGGTGTAGCTGTAATTTCCCCAATAATACTGCTATTAATGCCTGCTGGATGTGTTTTCATAGTTTCTAATAACAGATCGGCATACTCGGCTGGAACCACGGCTAGCAATTTGCCTTCATTGGCTAAATACAAAGGATCTAATCCCAGAATTTCACACATACCACGCACTTCATCGCGAATTGGTATGGCTTTTTCACTCATATGAATACCAACTTTGCTTTCCTGAGCAAATTCATTTAACACCGTTGCAATGCCGCCGCGAGTCGCATCACGCATACAATGAATATCAGGGCAAACCGCCAGCATAGTTTCAATCAGACCATTTAAAGGTTGGCAATCAGTTTCAATCGAATTTTCTAATGCCAGTTCACCACGAGCATCTACTACCGCAGCACCATGATCACCAATATAGCCATTCACGATCACCTTATCACCAGATTCGGCACGGTTAGCAGCAATATTAATGTGTTGCGGAATCACACCCACACCACTAGTATTAATAAATAGCTTATCGGCAGCACCACGATGAACAACCTTAGTATCACCTGTAACTATACGTACACCACTTATCTCGGCTGTGGCTTGCATGGATGCAACAATACGACGCAGATCATCAATTGGCAGCCCCTCTTCGATTATCATGCCGCAAGTTAGATAAAGCGGCTTGGCACCGCAGACTGCTAGATCATTAACGGTACCTGATACCGCCAGCTTACCAATATCACCACCGGGGATAAACAAAGGATCAATGACATAGGAATCAGTTGTCAGTGCCAGCCGATCGCCTTTTGCAACCAGATCCGCCAGCTCAAATCGTGCCTGATCTTCCAACAAAGACAGTTGTTCATTATTAAATATACTGACAAAAACATCTTCAATCAAATCACGCATGGCTTTACCACCACTGCCATGCGCAAGCGTTATGCGTTTACTCATGCAGCTGGTGCCTCCCTATAACCATTATTATAATAGGCAGCACAGGCACCCTCTGAGGAAACCATTAAAGCCCCAATTGGATTTTCTGGATTACATTTACTGCCAAATATTTTACAATCCCAAGGCTTGATTACCCCTGTCACCACTTCACCGCATTGGCAAGATTTAGGATCGGCAATTTGCATATTTGGCACCGCAAACTTACGTTCTACATCATAAGCAGCATAAGCTTCTTTTATACATGCACCTGAATGGTCGATGGAACCTAGACCGCGTAATTCAAAAAAATCGCGGTTTTCAAAGACCTTGTTAATGGCTTCCAAGCCCGGCGCATTACCATCAGGCGACACAATACGGCTATATTGATTTTCGACTTCACAACGATTAGATTCAAATTGCTGCAACAGCATCCATAAAGAATGCAAAATATCCAATGGTTCAAATCCTGTGATAACCAAAGGTTTAGCATAGTCTTTGGCGATAAAATCAAACGGACGTTCACCAATAACCATCGCAACATGCCCGGGAGCTAAAAAGCCGTCCAGCTGCATATCCGGTGAATCCAACACTGCTTTGATAGTCGGAGCCGTAGTGACATGATTACAGAACAGACTGAAATTAGTAATTCCTTCTCGCTCAGCCTGCAATACAGTTAATGCGGTACTTGGCATTGTAGTTTCAAACCCAAGCCCAAAAAATATCACCTCGCGATCAGGGTTTTTTCGTGCTAAATTCAAAGCATCAATAGGTGAATAAATCATACGAATATCAGCACCTTCAGCCTTGGCTTGCAATAAACTCTTACGCGATCCCGGCACACGCATAGCATCGCCAAAAGTGGTAAAAATCACTTCAGGACGTTCTGCCAGATTCACACCAACATCCACACGCCCCCTTGGCAATACACAGACTGGACAACCCGGTCCATGCACCATCTCGATATTATCAGGCAACATCTGTTCAATGCCATAACGAAAAATAGTATGGGTATGACCACCACAGAATTCCATTAACTGTAACGGACGAGTTAATTTAGGTTCCAGCTTTTTAGCAATCTGTTCAATCGCTTTGGTAAGTGTTTGAGCTTTTTCAGTATCGCGAAATTCATCAATAAATTTCATAATAATTCACCAAGTTCTTCTAATATTTTGAGTGTACGAGCTGCTTCATCTTCATCTATGCGGCTCATAGCAAAGCCCACATGCACCAATACCCAAGCTCCAACACAGGATGCTACAGGGTGAGCATCATCAATAATGCAGGCAATATTTACTTCCCGTGATACGCCAGAAAAATTCACCTTGGCGATCATCATATCAGCATTAATAATTTCAGTTATTTGTCCCGGTATGCCTAAACACATATATTTTTCCTTATTGATATATTGCGGCTGCAATTGCCGCTTGTCCCAGAGCAATACCACCATCATTTGCAGGTACAATACGATGAGTAAGTACATCGGCATAGCTCTGTAAGCCTTCAATCATAGCCTCTAATAAAGTCTTATTTTGAAATACTCCGCCAGTCAGCACGATCTTACTAATACCATGCTGTCTAATCAACTGTTTGCTGAGCTTAATCAGAATATTGCTCAACCCACTATGAAAACGTGCTGCTATCAAATATTTTGGTGTTTCTGTAGCAAGATCATTTAACAAACTTTTCCACATATTAGCTAAGTAAATTTGTGTTATACCATTATTGCTATGCAGATCAAACAAGTAAGCCTCTGTATGGTCTAATTGTTTACCATCCAACAAAGTTTCCATTTCAATCGCAGCCTGACCCTCATAGCTGATATGGTCACAGCAGATACCCATTGCCGCAGCAACTGCATCAAACAAGCGTCCACAAGATGAAGACAACGGACTGTTCAGCTTCCGTTCCATCATTTTATCAAGCGTCTTCAGTGGCTTTTGTTTAAGATAGTCGATAATAGCTAGCTTGGAATGATTTTTCATAAATTCATCCCACAGTTCATAAGTATAGAACTGAGCATAGAGATTGCGCCAAGGTTCTCGCATGGCTTGTGAACCACCAATCAAGGGAACTGGTCTAAAATGAGCCAAGCGTTGATATTGTTTGTAATCAGCGAGCAATATTTCACCGCCCCAAAGGCTACCATCATCACCAAAACCTAGCCCATCCAAAGCTATGCCCAATACTGGTGGTGCTGTCATAGCTTGCTGGTTTTCCGCAAGACAGGCTGCAATGTGGGCATGATGATGTTGCACCTCAATTACTGGAATATTGCCTGCTTTTGCCCATTCCTTACCCAACTTGCTTGACAAATATTCAGGGTGCTTGTCAACCACTATCGCATTAGGAACATGCTTATATAACTTAGTATAGAGTTGGATATTTTTCTGGTAATCCTCATAAGTAGCATAATTTTCCAGATCCCCCATGTGTTGCGATAGAACCGCTTGTTGATCCTTGAAAATACAGAAACAATTTTTCAATTCAGCACCCATTGCCAGCAAATCAGGGCAGTCTGCATCCGGCAACTGGATAGGAAAAGGTGTGTAGCCTCTAGCACGGCGCAGAATTCTGTGTTCGTTTGCCATATAGCGCGTCACCGAATCATCAATGCGGTTTTCAATCACACGATCATGCAACAATAAGGCATCTGCAATATCAGCTAAACGTTCACGAGCATCATCATTGTCAATACACTGTGGTTCACTAGATTGATTGCCTGATGTTAAGACAATAGGATGATCCAGTTGCTGCATAAGCAAATGATGCAAAGGTGAATATGGCAACATAAACCCCAAAGAATTCTGATTAGGTGCAAGTTGGTCGCTTTGGGATTTACGCGACAAAATCACAATAGCAGCCGTAGCATCCTGCAATTGCTTAGCTTCCAATAAATTCACCTTACAATATCGCTTAACTTGCGCCAGATCTTTAGCCATTAAAGCTAAAGGCTTATGAGGACGGTGTTTACGCAAGCGTAACGTCTTGATCGCATCATCATTATTGGCATCAACAGCCAAATGAATACCAGAAATACCTTTGATAGCTACAATGTCTCCAGCCTTGATACATTTTGCCGCATCGCAAATAGCATTATAAGCCCTACTTTTCTCCTCACCAGCTATTTCTAGCCAAACTTCGGGACCACACTGTGGACAGGCGTTTGCTTGAGCATGAAAACGGCGATCCGCTGGATTGGCGTATTCCTCTCGACAATCTTTACACATAGTAAAGGCAGACATGGTGGTTTGTTCCCTATCATAAGGAATACCATCAATAATGCTGAGTCGAGGACCGCAATGTGTACAATTAGTGAAAGCATAGCGATAACGTCTGCTCTGTTGATTATTGATGTCATGCAGACACGACTGGCAAGTAGCGGCATCGGCTGGAATATGGGTATGTGTATGTGAATGCAGACTATCCTCAATGCTAAACTCATCAGGCACAGATACCGTCGTGATCTGCTCACGTTCGATACTATTAATATGTGCCATAGGTGGGCATTGCTCACGTAAACAGGCAACAAACTTATCAATTGATCTAGCATATACCTCAATGAGAACACCCTGCCCATCATTGCGAACAAAGCCTTTCGCACCACACTGATTCGCCACTGCCCATACCATTGGACGAAAACCTACACCTTGAACAATACCGCGTACTCGAATACGCTCAGAACCAAATCTAAACATTGTTAATGCACCGTACACACCATACAAGGATCAAATGACCTAACCACATGTTGAATAGCAACTGAATCTGAGCCATCCTTATCAACTGGTGTTCCAAGCAGTGCCTGTTCTAGGACACCGGGTACATTTTGCTGATCACGGGGTGAAAAATTCCAAGTAGTTGGCGCGATGATCTGGTAATTTAGAATATTACCATTATGGATTCGCACCCAATGTCCAAGACTACCTCTTGCCGCCTCAACTAGACCAATGCCTTGTGCTTCTTGTGGCACTGGTGCATGACTACAGAATGGTTCTTTAGGCTTTAATTCCCGGCACCACTTTTTCATTTCAGGTACCAGCAGTGCTAATTCCAATAAGCGTGCAATTACCCGATTGCGCACATTACCCCCCGTTTTAATCAAAGGATGTCCATTAACTATCTGCCTAGCCAATGCACCCACCTCAACCACCTGTCCATCAAGACGTGGAGCCTTACACCATGTATAGGCATGACTATCTTCATCATAATAAGGAATAGTACTGCCATCAAAAGGATGACGCGGTTCAGTCTGGGCACGCATCCAGCTATGAGTTATATCTTCAGTGATTAAAGCAGTATCCAGTTGCTGATAAGTTTGATTCCAGATCCCACGTTTGAATAAATGCGATGCTCCATTCTGGTAGGCACCATAACTCATAAATATCGGCTTAGAGCGACCTAATATTTGTAGTTCCAATTTATCAGCTATTTTCAAAAAGCGACTAAAATCGCAATCAGGATACTGACTTATCCATGCTGACAAATCATCCTCAGATTGCAATTCAGCAACTGCTTCCAATGCACCACCAAACAACTGACTTTCCAAAAATGCACCAAAATTGTTGACAATCATCAGCAGACGAATACGTTCCTGAGATTCAATAGCTCGCGTTGTTCCTCCCGGTTGTATGCTCAAACTATGCGGCCATTTGCCTGCCAGAATACCAGTAATATGTAATAATTCAGCTCTAGCCTTTAGCATCTGGGGAGCCGATGAACCAGTTTGAGCTGCAAAACGTGCTTGTGTATCAGCATACCAGCTTTGCTGCTGATAACATTCACGCGCAAAGTCAGGCATGAAAAATAAATAAAAATGGCTTAGATGATCGGCAAGATTTTCTGCTGCCAGAATTAGATTAGTCGCTAACTGACCATTGCTAGTTGCTTGTAAACCTTGTGCCTGTGCTAGTGCAGTTGCAGCAGCAACCGATTGCGAAACCGAGCAGATGCCACAAATACGTGGAGTATAAACCATTGCATCACGCGGGTCTTTACCTTGCAATATTTGCTCAAAACCACGAAATAAGGGCGAGTTTACCCAAGCTTCAGTCACGACACCATCTTCTATCTCGACTTGCACTTCCAAATCACCTTCTACCCGATTAAAAGGTCCTAAAACGCGACGGCTCATAATGGCATCCTATGTTTAATATGGTCAGTTACTGCGTTATCTTTCAAACGCTGGGGCGTGGCAGCTTTGGACAAAGAAGCCAGTGCAACAAACCATGCTTTTGGCATATCAGTGGGTAATCCAACCGGAATACCGGCGATTTTAGGTGTTTCAAAAAAACTATGTCCCGGTTCTTCAAAATCCGGCGCGGTGCATTTTATACAAGGATAACCACCCCGCAAACAAGAACCGCTACCATTCCACAAGCGCGTATTACAGTCTGCATGTGCTTGTGTTCCTAAGCAGCCCATGTTTTCCATCATGCAACCTAGATCAGAAGGTTTTTCTGCACTTGCCTTGAATTCGTAAAATTCATTGCGAGGGCAGCCATGATGCACCAAGTGATCAGTATAGGAGCGTGGTCGCTGCAACTCATCCATATCATCATCAGTAAAATCTTCCAGTGCCAATTGCATCATAGTTTCAGTTACCCAGTTTGGATGTGTGGGACAACCACTGACATTAATGACTGGCATACCAGCAGCAGAACGCCAGTCAGCTTCAAGCAAACCACCGGGCTTATCGCCTTCATATTGCAAACCACAAGCTTCAACCAGATTATTGCCGGCTGCGGTGATACCACCAAAAGCAGCACAAGAACCAATAGCCATTACATAACGTGCTTTTGTAGATAATACTTTCAGCCATTGCATCATCGGTTTACCGGTACCAGCCAAGATATGAAAATGCCCGGTGCCATTAGGTCCACGCATCACAGAACCTTCCAAACATAGCGCGTCCAGCCGAATTTCGTCATCAATAATCTGTTGTAGCAGCGCAATGAATTCGGCGTTGGATTTTTCACTCAATGATGGATGCCAAAGCATGTTGATGCCAGCTTGCCTGAAAGTGCTATAAAGATCAGGTGATTCAGCATTAAGCAAGGACATGCTGCAACCTCCACAACCACCAGATTGCAGCCATAATACATTAAACATGATGTTCCTTCCTGTTTTGCAAGGGTAATTTCAGTGTGAAAATAGCACCGCCTGCTGCATGATTGACAACTTCAAGAGAACCACCACACTGATTAGTTGCCAAACCATAGCTGATATAAAGTCCTAAACCTGTACCTTTGCCAACTGGTTTAGTGGTGAAAAAAGGGTCAAACACACATAACAGCTTGTCTTCATCAATACCTTGACCATTGTCTCGTACTGTAACCACGGCTTTATCCTTATCTTTTTTGGCATATATTTCTATGACGGGATTGGGATTATCTTCCAAAGCATCCAAAGCATTTTGTAATAGATTGATAAAAATCTGATGCAAATGACCCTCACTGTTGCTAATCATAAGTTCTTCAGGCAAATCAAGCTTTAGCTGGGGTTTGTTCGAGACTGAACGGATAACCCAGCGCAGCGCATTCTCAATCAGTTTTGACAGATTTAGAATTGTGAAGTTATCCTGTTTAGAAGCTGCATAGCGGCCTAGGTTTTGCACTATTTTACTAACACGTTCTGCGCCTTCGATAGAAGCTTCTATCAGCGGATGAATATCCGCCAGTAAACTGTCTATTCTTAATTTCTGACGTGCCTTTTCACGCACATCTACTGGCAGATTTTGGTGGACAATATTCAGATACTCTTGAAAGCGTTTTTCATAGCCTTGCAGAGCATACATATTGCTATAGATAAAACTTATCGGATTATTCAGTTCGTGAGCAACACCCGCCACCATACGACCCAATGAAGCCATTTTCTCAGATTGGATCAATTGCTGCTGAGCGGTTTTAAGCTGTTCGTGCGTTTGGTGTAATTGATGGTAAGAACGTCTTAGTTCACCTAATGGACGGCCAGTAAGCACCATACCAGAAAGTCGTCCCTTATGATCATAACGTGGGGTACAGTTCACAGCTAGTGGCGAGGCTTCACCGTCTTTATCCAGCATGTTTACTTCACAATCTATTACATGATCAGATCTAATATGGATGGGAAAGTCCTGAATTTGATAGGCAAATTCTCCAGTAAACATTTCAGCTAAAAATTGTCCTTTCAAAGTTTTAGCAGTTTTACCGGTAAGCTTTTCCAAAGCAACATTCACTTGTTCAATCTTGCCATTAATATCACAGACAATCAGCACATCGTGCATTGCTTCCAATACACTACTAATGTACTGTTCTGATTCCTCCAAAGCAGCATTCTTTTGTTCTAGTTCGACCTGATAATGCAATAAATCAGCATAGATTTTATCCATACTCTGGATTACTTCAATCCATGTAGATTCATCCATAGCGCAGTTTTGGTCTCTGTTCGACCTTTTGCAGACCATAACGTTCAAGTTTGCTGCGCAATCCTACACGGGACAATCCCAGTTCTTCAGCAGCACGGGTTTTGTTCCAGCGGTTACGAATCAATGTTTCCTTCAATATTCGTGCTTCTAATGTCTCAACCCGTTGCTTCAATGTTCCCTCAATACCACTAATAAAATTCATATCTGACTCATCTTCTACTGGGGTGGCATGAAGTACATGAGCCGATATTAATTCAGCACTAAGATAATCTTCATTAGCTAACACCAACATGCGTTTGATTTCGTTTTGCAACTCGCGCACATTGCCCGGCCAATGGTAACTTTGCAGACAATCCAGTGCTTCTGCGGTAAAACCTTTGACTCGTTTAGCTAAAGTTGTCATTGCCTGATCTAGTAAGTGCAAAGCCAGAGGTATGATATCTTCTGGACGCTGACGCAATGGAGGCATTTCTATGGTCATGGTCGCCAGACGATAATAGAGATCATCACGAAAATCTCCAGAACGTACTGCTTCTACTAGTTTGCAGTTAGTTGCAGCAATCACTCTGACATTTATATGCCGTCGGCGGTTGTTGCCTAGTGGGCGTATTTCACCTTCCTGTAATACCCGCAATAATTTGACCTGAAATGCAGCTGATGTATCGCCTATTTCATCCAGAAAAATAGTGCCACCATCAGCAAGCTCAAACAAACCCACACGATCTTCAACCGCTCCAGTGAATGCACCGCGCTTATGTCCAAACAGTTCACTTTCCAATAATTCATCTGGCAAGGCAGCACAATTTTGTGCTACAAAGGGTCCATCTTTACGCAGACTATTGTAATGTAAGGCTCGCGCACATAATTCTTTGCCTGTGCCTGACTCACCTGTGATTAGCACATTTATATCATAGGGCGCAATTGTTCCTATGGTATCACAAATTTTGTTCATACAGCTATTAGGGCTACGTATGATGCTTTTATCGTATGCAAAATGCGCCTGTAAAGCCCGATATTTGGCTTCCAAACTTTCTTTCAAAGTTGATGGCTTAAATTTTAACTCAATGGACAACTGTTCATTCTGGCGTTGTAAATGGAATAGTTTTACAGCATTTTTCAGTTCATGAATCAGCCGCTCAGGGTGCAATGGCTTGCTTAAATATTGGTATATTCCCGCCTTATTAACAGCTTCAATTATGTCATCTGCATCTGTATAGCCCGATAGGATAATACGAACCACATCTGGCCATTGTTCACGAACCTGAGTCAAAAATTCAACACCAGTCATATCTGGCATACGCTGGTCGCAGAGGATGACTTGTATCCATTCACGCGCCATAATATATCTGGCTGCTTGAACATCCGTTGCCGTATGCACATCAAAGTCCTCTGAGAGAATCCGCTTTAAAGATTCGACAGAATGGACTTCATCATCTACTACCAGAATACTAGCTAATGTTTCCATTATTCATTTGCAGCCATTGATACCATTTATCCATGCCTTCACCTGTGATAGCAGAGACTTGTAATATCTTAATGCCGGGATTTACGCGGAGTGCATATTCCATACATTTTTCAATATCAAATTGCAAGTAAGGTAATAAATCTATTTTATTCAACAACATCATGTCTGCTGCATGGAACATATCTGGGTATTTGATCGGTTTATCTTCACCTTCTGTGACTGATAAAATTGCAACCTTATGGGCTTCACCCAAATCAAAAGCGGCAGGGCATACCAAATTTCCCACGTTTTCTATGAACAATACACTATCTAGTTCAGGTTTCAATTCTTCCACTGCATGACCAACCATATGAGCATCCAAGTGACAGCCTTTGCCTGTGTTAATTTGCAATGCTTTAACACCAGTAGCGCGGATGCGATCTGCATCGTTGGCGGTTTCTTGATCACCTTCGATCACAGTAAATGCCAATTTATCCTTCAGATCAGTCAGTGTTCTAGTTAAGAGACTAGTTTTACCAGAACCCGGGCTTGATACCAGATTCAGTGCCAGCACCCCATTCTGAGTAAACCAACTACGATTAGCATTGGCGTATTGATTATTCTTGCTCAGTATATCTTGTTCAATCTGCACCATCCGTGCTTGATTCATTCCCGGTGCGTGCGTATGAGCGGCACTTTCACCGCATCCACAAATAGTACACATTTATTCTACCTCCAATTCTTTTATTTTCATTTCATCCCCGCCGGTAACTTGCAACTGATAACTGCCGCAATTCGGGCAAGGATCATAACGCTGTTGAATTTCAACACTTTTAGCGCATATCATGCACCATGCTTGCGCTGAGACTAAAATAATTTCTAGTTTAGTATTTTCCGCCAGAGAATCCTTCATAACCACATCAAAGGCAAATTCTAGGGCGGTAATTTCTACACCAGATAAGGCTCCAACCTCTAGCCATACAGTCTTAACACGGCTAAAATTCTGCTTTTTAGCCTCGCTTTCCAATATTTGCAATATGCCCTCGCAAAGTGACATTTCATGCATTACTTAATGCCTCATCAGCCCAGAGGACATTACCGATACCAAGTCTGAGTACTTGTTTTTCAGACATGATGAAGAGACTACTCCTTTTTGATCTTATATGCAAACTAAGTTTTCATTTATATTAGCATAGCGATAACAAAGATTCCATACATCAGTCTAAAAATATTGCAATTATTAATATAAGTAATTTATATTTAAGTTATTTTTTTGATTGGATCGACAATTGCTTTATTAATACACACTATTAGTAATGGAGTAAACATATGACTGAAACCTTCTATGAGGTAATGCGCCGATAGGGTATTTCTCGCCGGATTAGGACCGCAGTTTGCTGGCAAAATTGCACATGCTATGGAAACTAAGCCGCGTATTCCCATCCTTTGGTTACATGGACGTGCATACTTGGTATGTGGTGGATGATTTTGTTTGTGATGATTCATGTTTATGTCGCGTCAATCCATTGTTAGTTCAATGATTAGCGGCTGACGTAACTTTAAAGAGGTCGGGTTAGCGAAGCGTAACCCGACTTACATTACTATATCCTAATTAGGATTACATAAACCTAAACCTGTATGAACTACAGGTAAAATATCAACTTTCGCCGGAAAACCTGCCTCATTAAGTCTATTAGGATCAGTTTTCCAAATTCGATTAATGCTTTGATAACCACGCGCACCCGCTAAAGAATTAACAGCATAAATAATACCATTCACCTTAAAAGTAACCAAAGCAGGCGGTAAACATTCTAATTCACCTTGAGACACAGTAAAAGGCCATTGATCTCCAAACATATCTTTTGTTATTAACTTAGGTGGCTGTTTTCTCATAGCAACTAAACGTCGTTTATAATCATCTAATTTACTTTGATATTTACGACTATCAGGAAATAAATTAACTAAATGACTATATTCTCTAATATTCGCCTCCAGATATTCAGCTGGTATATTACGTAAACGAGCTAATATTTTCTTTTCCTCAGCTTTTTTCTGTTTATATTTAGCCTTCTTAATTAGTTTTACTACTGCTTTATCATCTGCCAATACAGATTGACTTCCAAACTGAATTGCTTCTATATACTTACGACGTTTCGTTAAATACTTAATATTTTTCGTAATTGCACTTTTTATACGTCTCTGCATTCTTGGATGTTTAACATATTCAGATTGCAGGATAAAATCAATAGCTTCTTGATATTTACGCTTTTTTAAAAAATTATCTGCTGTTCTCAATGCCTTACGAAAACGCCGACGTTCTGCCTTGCTATCTTCTGATTTTTTGGCTTTATTAACTATTTTTCTGATTCTGCAATCTATTTCAGTATAAGCAGATGCCTTATCAACTATCTTGTTATACTGACCTTTTTGATACCAAGAACTTAATTTATCTACATCTTTATCCAATTTTTGTTTCGCTCTTGCAACATAGTTTTGCAATTCAGGTACATCTAAATACAAAGGTTTAGCTAATTGATAAGCCTCCTGATATTGACCAACTTGCATTAGCTGTGGAACTTCCTCAAGTGCGGTTTCAATTTGTTGTGTTTTTTGTATTTGTCGTGATTTGTCAACTAAATTTCTAATTTCTGGTTCAAATGTTACATAAGGAGTTCCTAAAAAAATAGCTTGCTGATAAAAACCATTATTATATAGAGTTTCAATTTCCACTAACTGTTGTTCGCGTTGTGCTAGATAGGCTTGTTCTAACTGTTTTTGCTTATCTATAGCAATATATTCCTTCAACTTTTTCAGATCTTCTTGCTTATCTTCATCTAACCAAGCTGTCTCAATCAAAAAACCAACTAAAAACCGTGTCTCATTTGATTCATAATTTAATGAAATTATTGAGCCCACTAAACCTAATAAAATGATTACTACTTTATTACTGACACTGATTGCCTTCCCAAAAAAATCATTCATATATGGAGAAATAAAGATTGCAATCATAATAAAAATCAAACCGATTTTTAAAAAGCTAACAGATAACATTAAACCAATAACAGCAAAGCCAATACTAAAAACCCAATTTACAATTCTAGGTATGCTATTAATAATAACAATTAAGACTTTTTTGCTATCAATTAAACGTAACCATATAAATTTTGGTGTAGCTATTAGAATACTACGAATGAATTGCAACACAAAAATGATAAAAGTTAGCATCAAAACAATGCTTCTGCCTATCATTTGCGGTATCTGTTCTATTACATTAAGAATCTTGTATAGATATAAATTTAACCACCTAATAATAGTAATGAATAGGTAACGAAATTCCTTTAATTTATCTTTATTTAAAATACTCATTAGTATTAAATCTCAATTATTTTATAGCTGTTGACAATGATAACAATAATATGTAGCGCGTTGTCCAATTTTTTCCATTAATAACTTTTCTCCACATTTGACACATGGCTCACCAGCACGAGCATAGACAAGCAACGATTGTTGAAAATAACCGGGATTACCACTAGTATTGACAAAATCACGTAAAGTAGTGCCACCTTTTTCAATGGCAGCTTGTAAAACTTGTT
>Ga0256847_1000800_pt1 | contig 18018 bp, 16 predicted proteins | sample TeddybearmetaG_FD_189099 | JGI IMG/M metagenome (GOLD analysis project Ga0256847, IMG submission 189099) | Hydrothermal vent microbial communities from East Pacific Rise, Pacific Ocean - Teddybear | ecosystem: Environmental > Aquatic > Marine > Hydrothermal vents | place: Pacific Ocean: East... | reverse complement strand
GAAGTCAAATGATATTTAGCTGTTATACGTTGATTAAGTTGGCGTAACTGGCGGCGCTCTAACAACTGTTTTAATTCGGGCTGACCTATCAGAATGATTTGTAATAATTTAGTCGTACTGGTTTCTAGGTTAGTTAAAAGACGAATTTGTTCTAAAACATCCAGGCTCAAGTTTTGAGCTTCATCTATCATTAATACAGTTCTTCGCCCTTCTGCATGTGCTGTTAATAAATGTTGGTTAAGGCAATCTATCAGATTTTTGAGAGATTGTTTGTCCCGATCATAAGGAATATGCAATTCATCACAAATTGTTGCCAGCAATTCAAGAGTGTTTAACTTGGGGTTAAATATTAGTGCAATATCAATATGAGCGGGTAATTCGTGTAATAAACAATGGCATAGTGTTGTTTTACCGGTACCGACCTCTCCCGTTAACGCAACAAACCCACCACCCTGGCTGATGCCATACAGTAAATGGGCAAGGCCCTCCTGATGACGCTCACTCATATAGATAAAATGAGGATCAGGCGCAATAGAAAACGGAGCTGTGTTAAAATTAAAAAACTGTTGATACAAAGTAATAATCCTAAAGAATCAGGTTGCTAATATGAATGAATATACTCCAGACCTTGCAGCAAAAAAGGTTAAATATATAGCCTCTATTATATACATAGTAGTGTTAGCGTTTATCGTAGGTGGTAGCTATTTAAATCAACAACAAGAAATTTCAGTTGATAGTGAAGCTGATGAAGTGATTGCCTGGCCAGAAATCAATTAAAAAATTTAGCCAATAAACCACGGTCTTTTTTAAGGTCTTCCATACGTTCTAGGGCATACTGACCAAATTTATTACCCACATTTTTATCTGCAATTTGCTTTAATACGGAAATGCTATCTTGTTCTAGCAATTCAATGGCCCGTTTTCTTACGGAATCATAGTGTGCATTTAGCGCAGCTAATTCTGTTAAATAAGCATTGGCTTGATTTAATTGCTCTAAAATAACTTTTTCAGGGTCACTAGTAAACAAGTCTCTTACCAGATTACCGTATTGTTCCTGAACTCGAACCATATCACTACGGTTAATTTTTACTGGTTCTGTTGGATCGTCACAGCAGCCCATTTAGCCCCCTTTATTTTATTACTTTTTAATGATTTAATTGAATTAAGAGTAGTTTGACAATGAATTGAATGATAGAGGAAATCAAATTTTTCAGTAGAGTGGATAATAGTCGTTACCACTTCGAATACGACAAAATTTTTCTTGATCAAGATGATCGGGGTTACTAACTTCTATTTATAAGTCCTAAACTCAGGCTAGCAAAATTCTGTAGTGTGCTAAATAGTAGTGAAAGAACCCAGCGAATAAAAGATACGGTTAGGTCGGCTCCTATACTTACAGATTTCCCTAGAAACTGAAGCATTTTAGCAATTAATGACTTGACGTATCCAGCTATTTCAAGGGATGCCATGGCTCCCTGCCTTAATAACCAGGCTAATTGATCAACTAAGGTAGCTGTTACTGCAAGAGAAGTGCCTATCACACCGATTAAAACCTTTTTTATTATCCAGGCCAAGGCGTTGGTAATCATCCACAAAGATTTGGCAGAGAACATAAGTATATTATTGGAATCGGTAGCTTTTAACCAATGATCGACACTGTTTGTTGTATTATAATCAGCTGATCCACTGCGTAAACCGTTCCATTCAGTATTGCCTATGGTAGTAATATAATTTTTCATTGAATGCGCTGCTGGAGCGATTAAACTACCAGGCCAGTCTAGTGCAATATCAGCAGTAGAAACGGGAACATGAGAGAAGGGAAAAATGGGAATCATTGAAACTGGATCAGAACGGTGGTGCACTCGATAAATATTTTCTGCTTGAATTTTGCGTGTCAGATTATGGGAAAAACCTATAGTTCCTGTGCGTGGTGACCCAAAGGTGTAAAGAGAAACGCCTGCAATTTTATTTTCACTTAAAAAATCAGCTGTTAGTGTAGCTAAAGCTCCTCCCAAACTATGTCCAACGCAATGCACATGAGTAGAGTTTTTGTTAGCGAAATACGAATGTAAGTCTTGTTTAAAAGATTTAAAAGTATCATTAAAGCCCGCATGAACGGGCCATCCACTAGGTCCAGTTTGCAAGCCTATATTAAGATCAGCGCCAATATCCTGAATACCAGGTACAGTGCCTCTGATAGCGATTAATACTTCACCTTGGCGTTTACCCTGACCTTCAGCAATATAACCAAAACCTGTTCGGGTTTTTAAAAAAAACGGACCTGTTGTACCATGAAAACGTGCACGTTCAGCTATTGTAAATTCATTTTCAAAACCTAAGCCATTCCTGCTCAATTTCATTGCTTTTTGAATATCATTTTCTCTTATCGCATAAACTTCATCTGCAATAATAGCAGTTTGCACTGCACTGAGACTATTCATTGATGAATTCCTTCTGTTGAAATATCATGCTAGTCATCTGCCAATGTGCAGATACCGTAAAATCCTCCAACTCTGGAAGGTTCATCTTGTAAATTACATTTTAATGTTAACGATTTGCCATTTAGTTCGCTATTTTCCTCATAATCGCCTTTCATTAACATATAGGCCTCATATTCTTTACCTTGATAGCGGATATTAATTTCTTGCTGAATTGAAGGGTTGTGAGGAAAAATTGAAGCAAGTATTGTATTATCATAGACAGCAGAAAAAGAAAATCGGCCTTGACTATCTGTTTTAACAACTTCTCTGTTGGACTTATCTGGTCCCTGCCAATTATAGTAACGCTCGACTTCTGCATTCTTAACAGGGGTTCCATTGAGCAATACAACGCCGTTTACTTCAGAAAACAGACATTTTATTTTCATAAAAGACATAGTTATCCCCGATACTGGCGAAGAAATGAGTATAAAAAAAATGATACTTAATACAAAATGACGCAATGTATTCAACCTTGTATGTATAAGGGTCTGCAACCGGGCTGTAGTATTCTTTAGATTAATATAAAAAAGTGATGAATAATAAGATTTGCAAGCATGTATAGACCGTGCAAAACGAAAAACATAACTTTCTCATATCAACCTAACAACGCCTCTTGGCTTTGGAGTCTAGCACAAAGGCTATCGTAAAACAGGTATTTGAAGAAAATATTAGGGCCCAAAACTTTAAAGATAATTACCAGTTAACAAATGTCGTACTTAATCGCCATGTTATTCTGGAATCCATAGCAAGCTATGAAACTGTTTCAGCAACGCCGCTATTAGCATAAAATCAGCCGTTAGTAATCCGCATCCGTGACCGCGCGAAGTATACAATGAGATATTATTTGATTTTGGTATTGGTTATTCACCATAGCTCATGTATTTCCCTTTCATTTCCATTATCATGTAACTAAAAATACTTTAGCAGACATAAACCATGTTCATCCTGCACAGCTCTAACAAAACTGAAAACCTGTTAGTTCATTTAACCACGGTTATTGAAAATTTTTCTTTATCACAACCTCTAAGCAAAGAAGTTTTTCTTATTCAAAGCCAGGGGATGGAACGTTGGTTATCACAACAACTTGCCAGTTACTTTGGCGTATGGGGTAATTACGAATTTTTATTTCCCGGTAAATTTTTTAGTTCCATCGCAGGCAAAATTGATAATCGCATAAACGATGATGTTTTTGATAGAGAACTCATGTTATGGCGATTTGAATTGTTGCTCCGTCAGCTGGATGATGATTGTTTCACACCACTAAAACATTATTTAAGTGGTGAAAATTTGGAGTTAAAACGTTATCAGCTGGCCACTCAATTGGCACAGATTTTTGATCAATATCAAATGATGCGTCCAGATATGTTAGAACTTTGGCAACAAGGGCAGCTGCTTTATCAGGTTGACAGTGAACACTGGCAAAGAGCGTTATGGCACTTAGTCACACAGTCTATTGGCAGCAAACACAGGGGCTCATTATGGCAAGATGTGATTAAAAAGCTTAATCATGCGGATGAAGGTGTACTGTCTAAGCAGCTGCCAGAAAGAATTTTTGTTTTTGGTTTGAATACCATGCCTCCACTATTTCTGGATTATTTACAGGGATTATCCCGGCATTGTGATATACATTTATTTCTACTCAATCCAGCGCAAGTGTACTGGGCGGACTTTATCAATAAAAAACAAATAGCTGAGGCACCGGAAGGCCACCCTTTATTGTCCACATTAGGGCAACAAGGGAGAGAGTTTCAGCAAATGTTACTGGAGCAGGCGGATTTTGCCTATGAACCTGATAGTTTTGAGTGGTCAGAAGCCTCAAATAATCTGCAACAACTACAAAATGATATTTTAAATAATCAGTTACAGGGACTTTCGTTAGAAAAAGATAATTCCATCAGCATTCACGCCTGTCATTCACGCATGCGTGAAGTTGAAGTATTAAAAGATCAATTGTTGTCAGCGTTGGAACAGGATACAGAGCTGGAATTGCGAGAAATGGTTGTGATGGCTCCTGACATTCAACTTTATGCTCCTTTTATATCTGCTGTTTTTAGTGATATTCAGCATTCCATCGCAGACCGTAGTTTACGTCTAAGCAATACAGTACTAGATGCGTTTATCCGGTTTTTAAGGCTCAGTCAAAGTCGTTTTGGTTGGCAAAGTGTAATGGATTTATTAGAACAACCCGTGGTCTTTGCTAACTTTTCTTTATCTGAATCCGATATAGAATTGATCAAACACTGGGTCCTAGAGACACATGTACGCTGGGGGAAGTCGTCTGCACATAAAAAAGAATTAGGATTGCCAGAGCTCAATGAAAATACCTGGCAAGCTGCTCTGGATCGATTGTTAATGGGTTATGCAGTTGGTAGCGAAGATGATTTTGTCGATAATATATTGCCCTACCGCGAGATTGAAGGTTCAACGGCATTGATTTTAGGAGGCTTTAATGACTTTATCAAGTTGCTATTTAAAGCCAGTAACGAATTAAAACAGCAAGTCACACTTCGTAACTGGGGCAATAGACTTTATTATTATGCTGATCAGCTTATTTGTGCCGATACACAGACAGAACAAATCCAGCGACAACAGCTAAATGAAATAATAGAACAACTCGCAGTTAAAATAGCAGCGCAACATACAGAAGATATTTCACTAGATGTCATTATTGCCTGGCTGGAAAACAGCATGTCAGAATCTAAATCATCCAATGGTTTTCTGCGCGGCCAATTAACCTTCTGCTCTATGTTACCCATGCGTTCCATTCCATTTAAGGTGATTGCCTTGATAGGGTTAAATGAGGGTGAATTTCCAAAAATAGATCGACATCCCAGCTTTGATTTAATAGGTCAAAATTTTCGCAAAGGTGATCGTTCTCGTAGAGCGGATGACCGCTATCAGTTCTTAGAGGTTTTGCTCTCTGCACGGCAGCAATTGATTATTACTTTTCAAGGACTTTCCATTCAGCATAATGAAGACATCCCGCCTTCAGTCATCATTAGTGAGCTCCTGGGCGTACTGGAAAACCATTACCAACTCACAGACTTAATTACCAAGCATCCACTACAAGCCTTTAGTCAGCGTTATTTTAATGATGAAGAGGAACTCTTTAGTTATTCTCAGTCTGCTTATGAAACAGCCGTTACATTGCAAACTGATAAGGAAAAAACAGAGCTATGGTGGCAAGGCACACTTGAAGCTAAGGATACGGAAACTATAGACATCAATGAATTATTTGCCTTCTACCGGCAACCACAACAGTATTTTTTACAACGACAATTAGGCATACGATTTACCGGACTATCAGCCGATGTTGAAGAACGAGAACCCTTTGCTATAGACACACTGGATGCTTACACCATAAATCAACAATGGATTGAACATGTGTTGAACGGCACACCTTACACCCTAAAAAAACTGCAAGCGCAAGGTCTCTGGCTTTCAGGAATAAGAGGTGAACAGGCATTTGAACAGCAACAACAGGCCATTAATCAATTTGCCGACTTGATAAAACAACTGGATTTGGGACAAAGGCAAGAAGACCAGCCCATTGATATTGTTGTTGGTGATTATAGACTGCTTGGAAAGCTAAGTCAGATTTATGAACAGGGTAGTCTGCTCTATCGCTATGCCTCAATAAAAGGTAAAGATTTTATGCAGGCCTGGCTACATCACCTGATCATTAATCATATTCAGCCACAAGATACACACTTGCTCAGTTTGGATGAATCGCTGGTATTTTCTCTAGATGCTGCTGAATCATCGGATAACCTGAATGCGTTGATAAAGATTTTTATTCAGGGCCAGCAACAACCGGATGCATTTTTTACCGAATCAGCTTTTGCCTATGTAAAGCAGGTGTTAAAACTTAAAACCAGTAAACGAGCAAAAATACCGGCAATTATATCTGCGCAAGAACAGCTTAAAAAAGAAATAGGATATGATCGATCATTACAGCAGCTCTATCAAAATGTTGAAGATTTGTCTGTTGTATTAAATGCAGATTTTGACGTGCAATGTAGCAAGCTAATCCTGCCGACATGGGAAACACTTAATGCCTAATGTTCTGACCAGCTAAGATAATAGTAGTACTATGGTTTGATGAATAGATTCTCTGTAGAGCGGGCTTCAGTCTGCAATGAACAAAAATAGTAATTGGTCAAAACTGGAAATGCGGACTGAAATCCGCTCTACACAATTCATCAAACCAAAGATGTTACTGTACTTGGTTTTTAAATAATCTAACTACGTTATAACAAATCTAAAATTAGAAATAGTATAAGAGTTAAACCTAAGCCACTGTATATAACACCATTAACACTGGCATAAAGTTTCATGTTTCCACCTTCAGGTAGTTTTTTAAATGCATCAATGTGTTTGATGGCAGGATAAGCGCCATTAAACTCAAGAGCTACAATAGCGACAACTGCAACAATAAATGCCAAAATACTAAAGCTATGGGGGTAATGAGCCGATGCGCCCATGAAAAAAAGCATTGGAATAGAAAACAGGGTATTGGTTCTTGATGCTAAACCGGCTGATGCTAATGCACCGGCAGCCTCTGGCAATGCTTCTCCACCCTCAGCAACTTGTTTAGCCGAGGCAATGACAATTTGCTGGTTAGGCCAGATGATTAACCAGACATTTAAAAACATAAACAGACCGAGTATAGCACCTACATAAATGTCCATAGACATGCCGCCGCCACGAACAGCAAAAATACCTAAACCTGTAATTAAAGTGAACATCGCCCCCCAACGAAACCACCATAATGCTTTCGGTACCAGTTTTTGAATAGCATCTGATTTAGATGCTGGATCTGCTTCTTTAAAATATTCAGTCTGCACGAAATTAAAGTAATACAGTAAACCTATCCAGGTGATACCCGCCATGAAATGTCCCCACCGTAACAACATTTCTATACCGAGTTGTGTTGTAATCAAATCCATAACAATTCCTCTATTTTTTATAATTATTGTCAAATCACATTATTTTTTGTAATGTGAGCGATAGATATATGCATAGAAAAGCCTACTTCGTCAATTAATTATTGTTAACATCTGTCAGCTAAGTTGTTACGAAGTAACTGGAAATGTACTGGCAATAAATAGTGTGGGTGTTTAATAAATATTTAAAAGCAGATTAACAAATTGAGGTAATTCCGCTATCAATGACAGCGGAGTAGATTGTCATTTAACTAACTAATACAAATTGGATTAAGACATCTTAGGAACGTGCACAGAATAACTTGAACAATTTACTTGTATTTTTGCTTGTCTCCTTCGTTGTAGCAAAAGTTGCGTAGCCAGATATGGTCGCACCAGCATCCTGCTTCAAGCGACACTTGCACATCCATGTGCTTCGCGCCTATTGCTACGCCTTGAATACAAACAAAAATACCACGCCAATTGCCTAACTTATTCCGTGCGCGTTCCTTAGCTTGGTTTTTAGAGGACTAGATGTTTTGAAATTTTAGCATGAGATCAAGTTATCTTTGAACCAAGATTTATACTATTAATTGTTTGCCAAGTTTGACAGAGTTCAAGTAGTTAAGTTGTCTGCATTAATTATATAAAATGGCTATTAACAAAGCACTGGTCAAACTTTAAATGGGTTGTCATTTCGACCAACGGGACGGCTGCATGGATGCAGAAGGTAGGGTAATGCATAACACCATGGATGGTGTGTAGTAGAACAACGCAGGAGCAGTTGTCGAGGAGCAATTACCGAGAAATCTTGTTGCTCAAAAAGGTGCTTAGACTCAAGATTCCTCCCGTTGGTCGGAATGACACGGTTTGTGAAGCTAGGCTTCAAACGTCAAAATAAAGAGTAACCTGCGATAGGTTAATCCTAGAAAAATCAGTTGAGAACGGATTTTGTGGAAAATCTGGGCGAAAAAGACAAAGAATCGCTCGAAGATAATGGCCATAGCCCTTATCGAGAGCTATTCTACAGGATTTTTCGTCCAGATTTCTTCACAAAATCGTGAAGCGAACATCCCCCACCCAACAGGTGAGTGCTGATAAATTAAGTTATACTCACTATTCAATAGCTTAAGCACATACTAAGCGATCAACTGATTTATCTAGGTTAATAGTCATTAAAATATTTACTCGCTATGAACTTATACTGGTTGCTCCCAATCTGTCCCTAGAAATATAGAGTGGAAGCAAACTGTGGTTTGTTCATACCCTGTTATATAATATATTAATGAAAACAGGAGATAATATGTAATGCAATGCTTTATTTATAAAAGTCTTAAAAAAGATGAGCTTTATCTTTACCTGCCAAATAAGGATGATTTTTCTGCCATTCCTGACCCTTTGTTAAATAGTTTTGGTAGACTTGAATTTGTTATGGAACTGGAGGTATCATCTGATCGCAAGCTTGCCAGAGAGGATGCCAGTAAGGTACTGGTGAGTTTACAGGATAAAGGTTTTTTTGTGCAAATGCCTCCGACCATAATACCGGAAGCATTACTGCTAAAAAATAGTAAATTGCATTAATAGTTTGTTCCAAAAAAATATTTTGTTCTAAGAAAAGATAAGACCATGTCATCGTTAAACCTAGAATAATCAGTGTTCAACTGATTATTCTAGTTAAATGTGGAATTACAAATATAATTTATGTCATTTCGACCAGCGGGAGAAATCTTACCTCTATTGAGTGTATAAAGATTTCTCGGTAATTGCTCCTGCATTACCCTACCTTCTGCATTCATGCAGTCGTCCCGCTGGTCGAAATGACTCGATTTTGATAAAGTCTAGTATTTTGTCAGTCGTCGAATTCATTAAAATACTGCTACCCAAAGGGCCGTGTATGTTTTTAATTAAGTAAAATTCAGATAAATAATATTTTCTACACTTAACGGTGACATGGCCAAAGATAATGACGCTAAAGGTTTGTTTCGTTAAGCTTTTGGTAACGTCACACCTTGCTGTCCCTGATATTTCCCTCCTCTGTCTTTATAAGATGTTTCGCAGACTTCATCACCGGTAAAAAACAGCATTTGAGCGACGCCTTCATTGGCATATATTTTTGCAGGTAGCGGTGTGGTATTTGAAAATTCTAGTGTTACGTGGCCCTCCCATTCGGGCTCCAGCGGTGTAACATTGACTATAATTCCGCATCGGGCATAAGTTGATTTTCCTAAACAAATCGTTAATACATCGCGGGGGATTTTAAAATACTCAACAGTACGAGCCAAGGCGAATGAATTTGGGGGGATAATGCAGACATCAGACTTTACATCAACAAAACTTTCATCCGAGAAATCCTTAGGATCGACTATCGCGGAGTTAATATTGGTGAAAATCTTGAATTCATCTGAACACCGTACATCGTAACCATAACTGGATGTACCATAAGAAATCAGCCGTCCCTGTTCTGATTCCCGAACTTGTCCTGATATAAACGGTTCAATCATTCCTTGTTCTTCCGCCATTCGGCGTATCCATTTATCTGCTTTAATACCCATAATCTGTTTTTAAATAGTGCCTGAGGTTAACAATAGTGCTGCATACAATAGCATATTGCCCAGGACCAATAAAACGATCATAAGTTCTTTCAAGCTTAAATATTAAAAAAATGTAACTATTTAGCATAAGTTGTCATTCTTAGTACCCCATCAATACAACAATGACAGGCTCTCATCAAACAAAAAATAAACCATTGATTTTAAAGCCATTTATTTGTATATTTTTCATGCTATTTTATGAAAAATTGTTTGCTGCGCGACAGCGCACCGTCTACGGGGCGTTTGCTTCTAGAGGAGTGAGGGATCTGAAATTTAAGGCATATAGCTCAAATGAAAGATTTCTCCCGTTGCTCGAAATGACAGTTCTTAGGAACTGATTGATGTTAATGATGAGCTTAGGTATCTCTAAAGACCGCATTCTGATTTTGAAATATGCTAAATAGTTTTAAAAAAACTTGCACAATAAGACGACCGGTCACATAATAAGTACCATGTCGAAGATGATTAGTAAACAGGTGAAACGGGAAAAATTACTGGACCAGGGCGTTCAGATGCTTATGACACAAGGTTACCATGGTACCGGATTAAAAGAAATACTCGATATTGTAAAAATTCCGAAGGGCTCTTTTTATAATTATTTCAATAGCAAGGAAGAATTTGCAGCCGAAGCTATAACCCACTATATCGAACATTTTATTCTACGCTTAAACGGTCATTTACAAACTCCAGAGGTTGATGGGTTAACAGCATTAAAGAACTATTATGCTGAATTAATTATTGAACTCAAACAGGCTAATTATAAAGGGGGTTGCCTGCTAGGTAATTTAATGGGTGAAATTGGTGATACTAGCGAAGTGTGCCGACGATCATTAATGGACGCGGTAGAAAGATATAGTGATCTACAGAAAATAGCTTTGACTCGTGCCCAGGAAGAAGGTGTAGTGCGAAAAGACCGTTCAGCCAAAAGCATGGCTGATTTACTGGTAAGCAGCTGGCAAGGCGCTTTATTACGAATGAAAATAGAGCAATCTGTGCAACCTTTGCATGAATGCTGTCAGGCATTACTGGAAGATTACTTTAAAGTTTGAAACAGTTTTTTAACGACCGCGAAAAGACGACCGGTCTAATATTTAAGGGGCTTATTATGCCAAAATATATCATAGAAAGAGAAATACCAGGAGCCGGTAATTTATCAGCGGATGAATTGCAACAAATCTCACAAAAATCCTGCAGTGTTCTGAAAACAATGGGACCACAGATACAATGGCTGGAGAGTTTTGTCACTGACAATAAAATCTATTGTGTCTATATTGCGCCTGATGAGCAGAGTATTAAAACACATGCTGAGCAAGGTGGGTTTCCAGCAAATTCCATTGCTGAAATCAAAACAGTCATTGGTCCAGTTACAGCTGAATAAGAAAAAATAAACGAGGAAGGTATATGAATATTCGACATAAAAAAATCACATATTTATCGCAAAAACTGCTAAAGGTTATTGCTTTTACAGTGACTACGTTGCTAATTTCCAGTCCGGTTACTGCTGATGAAACTTGTCAATCACCGTATATGGCAAAAATCACCGGTCAGGAAGATTTTATCTATGTATGGACACTGGGTATGGAAGGTGTTGGTGATGAACAGGATAAATTGGTTACTGTAGACGCCAATCCCAAATCAAAACACTACGGCAAAGTGATTAACAGTCTGTCCGTTGGTGGGCGTAATGAGGCGCACCATTCTGGGTTTACTGATGACCGCAAATATCTATGGGCTGGTGGACTGGATACCAATAAGATTTTTATTTTCGATGTTCACACAGACCCTGCTAAACCTAAATTAACTAAAGTCATTACCGACTTTGTCAGTAAAAGTGGTGGAGTGGTCGGACCGCATACGACTTATGCTCTACCTGGCAGAATGATGATCACGGGTCTTTCCAATAATAAGGATCATGGTGGTCGTACCGCTTTAGTGGAATACAGTAATGCGGGTGAATATATTGTCACCCATTGGACACCAACGGATGGTGATTTGCGCGGTGCAGTGAAAACAGGTAACTATGCTGATGGCTACGGTTATGATATCCGGGTATTACCCAGACGAAATGCCATGTTTAGTTCATCGTTTACAGGCTGGTCAAACTACATGATGGATTTCGGCAAAATGCTGGGCGATGCAGAAGCGATGAAACATTTTGGCAATACTGTCGTACAGTGGGATTTGCACGCTAGACAACCCAAAAAAGTATTTGATGTACCTGGTGCACCTTTGGAAATACGCTGTGCCTGGGGAGCTAATCACAACTACTGTTTTACCACGACAGCACTGACCTCCAAAATCTGGCTGATTTATGAAGATAAGCAGGGTCAATGGCAAACCAAGGCGGTTGCAGATATTGGCGACCCTAGCAAAATACCATTACCTGTAGATATTTCTATTCAAAGTGATGACAACATGTTGTGGGTTAATACTTTTATGGATGGTAAAACTCGCGCTTTTGATATTTCTGATCCTTTTAATCCTAAACAGGTTTTTGAGCAAAAAATTGGATCGCAGGTCAACATGGTCTCTTCCAGCTGGGATGGAAAACGCTTGTATTACACCTCGTCACTATTAGCAAACTGGGACAAGAAAGGTAAGGACAATGAACAGTATTTGAAATTGTTCAGTTGGGACGGACAGAAATTGACGCAACAATTTTCTATAGATTTCATTAAAGAGAAACTGGGGCGGGCACATCAAATGCGTTTTGGTGCTTATTCGCTTTATGCTGAAAATCCGGGTAAAAAGCCTGTAAATCAGTTAGCAAAGTTAAATTAATAAAAAATTTGTAGTTTGGTTATGATTTAGAAGTCTTAATGCTTCAATTTTAGTATCAAGCTGCTAATGGAGGTGATTAAAAGTGAAGGAATCGTGAAGCAACATTATAGAGCGGACTTCAGTCCGCTATGATTTAGTCAGACTTACGGACTGAAGTTCGCTCTACAATAATACGATTCATATTAATTTCACATTTAATCACCCCCACCACTTACCCTATTTTTTATGAAAGCAATTTTAAATATTATTGTAGTGGGACTGTTTTATAGTGGAATCCTCTACGCAGATTTAGCAGATAATTCAGATCAAGTTCTAGCACCTGGATATAGTCCCTTACAATTCACAGCACCCGAAGTAGGCAGCTATAAACTGCCTGTCATAGGATCAGCCGCCGATGGTGCGGTATTAAATATAGCTAGTCAAAGTACTCAGTTGCACGATTTGATGGAAGGTAAAATTGTTCTGCTCAGTTTTATTTATTCAACCTGTAGTGATGTTAATGGTTGTCCATTGGCTACAGCGGTACTACAAAAAATAAACAGACGTCTACAACAAGAACCACAAGTAGCAGCAAAATTGCGTTTGCTTACGCTAAGCTTTAATCCAGAATACGACACCCCGGAAATCATGCAGCATTATGCTGAAGGTTTTAAAAATGAAATCGTAGATTGGCAATTTTTAACCACAAACTCAGAACAACAACTACAACCGATTCTGGATCAGTATCAGCAGAGCATTCAGAAAATTTATGATGAACAAGGGAAATTTACCGGAACCTTTTCGCATATTTTGCGTGTTTACCTGATTGATACCAATAAGCAACTGCGTAATATTTATAGCGTTTCATTTCTACATGCTGACACTTTAATCAACGATGTAAAAACCTTACTATATCAAGGTAGTGATCTAAAATCCCAACAAGCTATTGAAAATCAATCACTGTTTCAAGCAGGGGATAACAAACAGCAGTATGAACAAGAGGATTATAAAACTCAGGCAATCGCATTAACTCAGCGGCAGGGACGTGCGACCAATTTACTAGACAATATTCTGCAACCTCCGCTGGGTTTACCCATAGTTCCTGTTCCTGTAAATAATCCGACGAATGCAGAAAAAATCGCATTGGGTAGAAAACTTTTTTTTGACCGTAGACTGTCGCTTAACAATACGTTTTCTTGCGCTATGTGTCATATACCCGAACAAGGGTTCAGTAGCAACGAAATGGCAACTGCCGTGGGAATTGAAGGACGTACTGTACGGCGGAATAGTCCTACAATCTATAATGTTGGGTATGCATCACTATTATTTCACGACGGTCGTGAAAACACACTGGAGCAGCAAGTCTGGGCACCTCTACTGGCTCATAATGAAATGGGCAACCCATCAATTGGGTATGTCATCGATAAAATCAAATCCTTACCGGACTATTCAGATTTGTTTGAACAGAGTTTTAACCATGAGCCAAATATGATCACAGTGGGTCAGGCAATTGCCAGTTATGAACGAAGTCTTATTTCCGCCAACTCAGCGTTTGATCGCTGGTTTTTTGGTAAGCAAAAAAAGGCAATGGCAGCTTCTGCACAGCGAGGTTTTCAACTATTTAATGGTAAAGCGGGGTGCAGTAGTTGTCATACCATTGATAATAAATCTGCTTTATTCACTGATAATCAGCTGCATAATACGGGCATTGGTTATCAGAAGTCCATGCAAAAAACATCTGAAAAGTACAAAATACAGATAGCTCCGGGAGTAATTATTGAAGTGGACAATAATAATGTTACTTCAGTTTCTGAAGCCAAGACTAATGACCTGGGGCGATATGAAATCAGTCAAAATCCGCAAGATCGCTGGAAATATAAAACCCCCAGCTTAAGAAATATCAATCTGACTGCACCCTATATGCACAATGGTTCAATATCGACTTTAGAACAGGTAGTCAGGTTTTACAATCAGGGGGGGGTCGCAAATGAAAATCTCGATGTACTCATTAGGCCACTCAATTTAAGCGAAAAAGAAATCAATGATTTAGTTGGGTTTTTAAAATCCCTGACAGGCAGCAATATTAAGCAATTAGTTTCAGATGCCTATGCCGCACCAATTGGAGATATGTAAGTTGGGCACGTTATTTTTGCCCAACCTGCTATTCTCATGAGGGGGAATTTTTCGCTTAGGTATTTTGAATTACAATATTTGGAAATTTACTGCTGTAATCTTTCCCTTTTAATGCCAGTTTGGCAGCCATCTTGCGAGCAATTGTTTTATAGATTTCAGTGGGGCGACCCTCTGGATCAGCAACGACAGTGGGTCTGCCGGAATCAGAAAATTCACGAATCTTAATATCCAATGGGAGAGAGCCTAATAGTTCAATATCATTTTTCTTAGCCATAGTCTCACCACCACCTTGTCCAAAAATAGCTTCTTCATGTCCGCAATTACTGCAAATATGCATGCTCATATTTTCAACCAGACCCAGCACAGGTACATTGACTTTTTCAAACATGCCTAAGCCACGTTGGGCATCGATTAAAGCAATATCTTGAGGAGTAGTGACTATAACAGCACCCGTCACAGGAATTTGCTGGGCAAGTGTTAATTGAATGTCTCCAGTGCCCGGTGGTAAATCCACAATCAGATAATCAACATTATCCCAATTGGTATCTTTTAATAGCTGTTGTAATGCATTGGTTACCATAGGTCCACGCCAAATCATGGGCTGGTCTTCTTCAATCAGGTACCCTATTGAAATAGTTTGAACCCCGAATGAAATTTTGGGATTCATGGATTTGCCATCCTCACTCTCGGGGTATCCAGATAAACCCAGCATGGTTGGAATGCTGGGGCCATAAATATCCGCATCAAGAATACCCACATTGGCGCCTTCGGAAGCTAGGGCTAATGCCAAATTTACTGAGGTTGTAGACTTTCCTACTCCGCCTTTACCCGAAGCAATAGCAATAATATTTTTTACATTGGGGATAGGTTGCAAAGTTTGCTGAACACTGTGAGAAATGATATTGACAGCCACAGTAACATCAATTTTACCAACTTCGGCCAGTTGCTGTAGTTTTTCTTCAACCGCATTTTGTAGTTCTTTCAGGTAACTTTTAGCAGGATAACCTAGTTCAATACTTACACTGACATTAGCTCCTTCTATAGCGATATTTTTGACTGATTTGGCAGACACCAGATCGGTTTCTACGTTGGGGTCAATTAAGGATTTAAGCAGGTTTTCCACATCTGCTTTAGTGATATCTGTCATGCAATACTCCGGTAGAAATAAAAATAATAACCTAGTGTTTAAGTCAGGATATAGTGTCGATAAAGTAAAATATCAAGAGTGTAAACTAAGTAAATTGTAATAGGGATTTCAGCTGGCAATTTAGCGCATAAGTATAGTGGGTAAAAGGATGTTCTCGTATGTGTAAAGTTGCCTGACCATATAAGAAAAATAACAATCTTACCCTAACTTAGTATCCTATATAATACCCTTTCATTATGAAACTTCTCATTATCTGTAGACTGCTACAAAACATAAAAATGCAGAGTAAAAGAATAGGAACAAATACTACGTATTTCTTTTGATGAGTTGAAATTATATTTTATGGAAAAACCGGATCTGGTATATGGAGATATTAAATATAGAAACCAACAAAGAATTTATTCCAGGTTTTCAATTCCTACATTACTTCATAACACGATACATCATCAAGGGGCATTCTATCATTCCAGGCTATTTACGTCATTTAGGTATAATACCTTTTATAGTATTGCCGCTGATTATGAATTAAACCTGAAAATCTATTTAGATAATAAATACAAAGTAATAAAATCTAAAGGAATTATTTCATTATGTAGAAATGATGGTATTAGTCACGTAGAGAGCTCAAAATCACACGCTGAAATGAATGGCGTGAGAAAAAAATACATAAGTGGTTTGCTAAATCATATATGCAAATTAATGTTAGGTCTTAAAGTGTTTTTAAAAGATATTTATAGAAGCTAAGGAATTGTATATAGTATTGATTAAAGAGCTGCTTGAATTGCTCTATACGGATTCAGACTTAACAATTTATCACTTTTAAGGTCGGGATGATTATATTTGTATTAGCCAAATCTATTGTGGATGAACATTAACAGCGGTTAAGCCTTTTGGTCCAGACTCAATCTCAAATTCCACGGTCTGACCTGCAGTCAATTTTTTAAATCCGTCACCCATGACGACGGAATAATGTACGAAAACATCTTCGTCACCTTCAGTTGGTTCAATAAAACCAAAACCTTTAGTGTTGTTAAACCATTTTACAATGCCTGTGGCCATAAGAATACTCCTAACTATGAAACTCTGGTTGCCCTGAGGGGGGTTTCAAAATCTAAAACATATGTGTTACTGATTCTACGTCTTAACAGCAACTACTTGATTGAATATTATTGTACTGCTATTTATTTAGTAATGCTATTAGCAACTCTAGTTTTTTAGTTCAGCCTTTATTCGTTGGAAAAATTATAACGCATCTAGCTTGAAAACTATACTGCTATTCCCCATGTTAGGATTAACTAATTATGTTTATTTAAGAGGTACGCAATATGCGAATGGATAAATTAACAAGCAAGTTTCAACAAGCATTGGCTGAGGCACAAAGTCTGGCTTTAGGTAAAGACCAGCAATTTATAGAGCCAGCACATGTAATGCTTGCGCTACTGGATCAGGAAGGTGGAAGTATCAAACCGTTGTTGATTCAAACTGCTGTAAACGTTATTGCCATGAGAGTAGAAATTGCTCAAGAGATTGATAAACTGGCAACTGTTTCAGGTGCAGGAGGGGATGTACAGATATCTAATGAATTATCACGGATGTTAAATTTAACAGATAAATTTGCCCAGCAACGACAAGATAATTTTATTTCCAGTGAGTTGTTTTTATTAGCAGCTTGTGAAACTAAAGGTGCATTACAGGCGTTGCTGAAAAAGTTTGGTGTTAATAAAAAAGCGGTGGAACAAGCCATTGATAGTATGCGTGGTGGGCAGACGGTTGATGATGCTAATGCAGAAGACCAGAGGCAAGCATTACAAAAATATACTACTAATCTAACGGAAAGAGCTGAGCAAGGTAAGCTGGATCCAGTAATTGGCAGGGATGATGAAATTCGACGCACTATTCAGGTCTTACAACGTAGAACCAAGAATAATCCGGTGCTGATTGGTGAGCCTGGGGTGGGTAAAACCGCAATTGTGGAAGGTTTG
>Ga0256847_1000799_pt1 | contig 18030 bp, 12 predicted proteins | sample TeddybearmetaG_FD_189099 | JGI IMG/M metagenome (GOLD analysis project Ga0256847, IMG submission 189099) | Hydrothermal vent microbial communities from East Pacific Rise, Pacific Ocean - Teddybear | ecosystem: Environmental > Aquatic > Marine > Hydrothermal vents | place: Pacific Ocean: East... | reverse complement strand
TGGAAATTGACGTCCTCGCGTATGCAAATAGTGACATTAATACCGTCTTTATCGTGGAAATTAAAAGCCGCCTGCTGGATAAAGATGTCACACAAGTCACCACCATGCTTAACAATTTTCCACGCTTTTTCCCAGAGCATGCAGAAAAACGCCTGTTTGGTATGATTGCCGCCGTTGACTTTACCGAATCTGAAAAGCAAAAAACGCTGAAAAATGGCTTATATCTGGCTGCCATCACGGATGAACAGTTTGAGATACAAACCCCGCCCGGATTTAAAGCCAAGCGATTCGGGCGCACATAATTATTTAAATTGAGATTGAAGGAGCAATCATATGTCATACCAAGGTTGGGGAAAATATGTCCCTGTTGCAACACGACGTGCTCAAGCACAAAAAAAAGTTAACCAACTGAAGAAAAAGGGCAAGAAAATTTACCCGGTGGTCATCGAAGGTAAAGTCATTGCCAAAACATTTTGGGGCAAAGGCTGGTGCGAACACCTCGAACAATTTAGCGACTTCGCCAACCGATTACCGCGTGGACGGACTTATGCACGCAATGGTTCTGTGTGCCATTTGGACATCAAAAAGGGAGAAGTTGAAGCCATCGTCAGTGGTTCATCGCTGTACCATATCCACATCAAAATCAAACCCTTTGCCCAACATAAATGGGACAAAATCCAAAAACAATGTGCCGGTAAAATTGGCTCTATACTGGAACTATTGCAAGGCCAGTTATCTGATGGCGTGATGAAGGTGGTCACGGATGCTCAAAATGGCCTGTTTCCCCACCCAAGTGAAATTGATTTAGGCTGTGACTGCCCAGATTGGGCCACCATGTGCAAACATGTGGCTGCGGTTTTATACGGCATTGGTGCCCGCTTAGACGAACATCCTGAATTGTTATTTCTGTTACGAGGCGTCGATCATGCCGACTTAATCACAGACCTGACGATTCCAACCAAACCCGATAATCGCCGCAAAATTAAAGGCGACCTCACCAACCTGTTTGGCATTGAACTGGATGAAACGAGCAAACCAAACACAACCAAGCCCACCCCCAAAACCACCCAATCAAAATCCATCAGACCAACAGGAAAAACGATTATACGGCTTCGGAAACGTTTTGCCATGAATACCGCCCAATTTTCTCGTCTCCTAGGCGTCAGCCCCCCCACCATTACAAATTGGGAAAAGAAAACAGAACGGCTAAATTTAAAACCGACCAATTTAGCGTCACTCAGCCGCACCACTGAGCTGTCAAAAGATCAGGCATGGACACAACTGAGCCTAATTGATAAACCTGGCACGGCTTAATCGAATCTCATCTATCGGGCAACAGCACGCTCGACGCTTTCTGCCCGATAAATTGATTAAGATCAACTGTAACGTCAAAACCACGTGATATGATCGGCCCAAACTCGCTTTGCAACAACCAAACATAACCCCATAAAATCATATTATTTATGATTAATAATAAATAGATAATCTTAACTATCCACACATCAGGAGGAACATCTTGTGAGTGAACGTTTTACCAAAACGATGGCCAGGAATATATTCTACGGGGGGTCTTTATTTTTTTTCCTCGCCTTCATCGGCCTCACGCTACACACCACCATGACGTTACCCCAACGAGATCACCGAGAAAACATCACACCACAAGTCGTTCAAGGAAAATTACTTTGGGAGGAAAATGATTGCATCGGTTGTCACACCTTACTCGGGGAAGGCGCTTATTTTGCACCTGAGCTTGGCAATGTATACCAACGTTTCGGCAACAGCACCGCAGCCATCATCGGGTTCATAAAATCTCGCCCCGAACAAGGGATACCCGGCCGCCGCAGTATGCCACAATTCAATTTTTCGGATGAAGAGTTAGCAGCAATTGCGCAATTTTTAAAATGGACATCAGAAATTAATACCGAAAACTGGCCACCAAACATTCAAGGTTAACCACAATCGTTTTTCATAAAGGGGTTTAGTATGCAGTATCAATCACAATCGGTGGCGAAATTATACTTTATTGCCGCGATTGGTTTATTTGTCGGACAAATTCTTTTCGGGTTAATCATAGGGCTACAGTATGTTATTGGTGACTTTCTGTTTCCTGAAATTCCGTTCAATGTCGCACGTATGGTGCACACAAATTTACTCATTATTTGGTTATTATTTGGTTTTATGGGGTCTGCCTACTTTTTGGTTCCAGAAGAATCAGAGCGAGAATTATTTAGCCCCTTACTGGCGAAAATATTATTCTGGATTTTTCTCGCCGCAAGCGTCTTAACCATCCTCGGTTACTTATTCGTGCCTTACGCACAACTGGCTGAGTTAACCATGAATGACCTCCTACCCACCATGGGCCGAGAGTTTTTAGAACAGCCGACCATCACCAAAATCGGCATCGTTGTGGTCATCGTGGGGTTTCTATTCAATATTGGCATGACCATTTTAAAAGGCCGTAAAACCGTCATCTCAATGATTCTTCTGATCGGTTTGGTCGGACTGGCGGGATTTTTCCTCTTCTCTTTTTACAATCCAGACAACCTAGTCTTAGATAAATATTTCTGGTGGTGGGTTGTACACTTATGGGTTGAAGGTGTCTGGGAATTGATTTTAGGCAGCATCCTGGCTTTTGTCTTAATTAAAACCACCGGGGTTGACCGTGAAATTATCGAAAAATGGCTCTATGTTATTATAGCCATGGCATTAATCACTGGCATTATTGGCACAGGGCACCACTATTTCTGGATTGGCACCCCCGCCTACTGGCAATGGTTGGGCTCCATATTTTCCGCCTTAGAACCCTTACCCTTCTTTATGATGACCGTATTCGCGTTTAACATGGTCAACCAGCGCCGCCGCGTACACCCAAATAAAGCCGCTGTGTTATGGGCTTTGGGCACATCCGTCATGGCTTTCTTAGGCGCAGGCGTCTGGGGTTTCTTGCACACCCTGGCCCCCGTCAACTACTACACGCATGGCACGCAAATTACAGCGGCACACGGCCATATGGCTTTTTATGGCGCTTATGTGATGATTGTGCTCACCATGATTTCCTACGCCATGCCACTCCTGCGCGGGCGTGTCACCGCCAACAGTGGTTGCGCCCAAGTCGTTGAAATGTGGTCTTTTTGGTTAATGACGGTCTCGATGGTATTCATCACCTTATTTTTAACCGCAGCGGGTATTTTACAAGTCTGGTTACAGCGCCTGGCAGACGACCCAACGCCATTTATGGTTGCACAAGATCAGATCGCCTTATTTTATTGGATGCGGGAACTCGCCGGCGTGGTCTTTCTGATTGGCCTCATCGTCTATCTGGTCAGCTTCTTCATCGGCGGAGAAGAACCTGTTGATGCCGATGCAATGAAAGCGTAAGCCAATGACGCCACCGACCGACGTGCAAGACATCCCCTACTATTTGCCTCAAGGCCATGAAGTTGAATTGTTCTTGCACGCTTACCACAACCAACTGCCACTGCTGATTAAAGGCCCCACCGGTTGCGGTAAAACGCGGTTTATTCATCACATGGCCGCCCGATTAAAGCGGCCGCTACAAACCGTGGCATGCCATGATGACTTAACCGCCAGCGACTTGGTCGGTCGGCATTTAATTGGTGAACACGCCACCTACTGGCAAGACGGCCCATTAACACGGGCGGTGAGAGAAGGCGGCATTTGTTATCTGGATGAAGTCATTGAAGCACGCAAAGATACCACCGTTGTATTACACCCTCTGGCAGACGACCGCCGCATCCTGCCCATTGATCGAACGGGGGAACAACTCTCCGCACCGGCAGAATTTATGCTGGTGGTCTCATACAACCCAGGCTATCAAAATCTATTAAAAGGCATGAAGCCCAGCACCCGGCAGCGCTTTATTGCCATTCGATTCGATTATCCCACAGCTGAATTAGAAGAAAAAATTGTCATACAAGAAAGTCACATCGACGCAATCGGGGCGAAACGTTTGGTCGTATTAGCGCGTGCATTTCGCCGCCTAAAAGACCATGATCTAGAAGAAGCCGCCAGCACTCGCCTCATTATCTATACGGCGATGTTGATGGTACAAGGTTTTGATGCTGTATCAGCCTGCCAAGCGGGTATGGTTGAACCATTATCTGATGACTTAGACACAATTAACGCATTAATGGACGTTGTTTATGCCACCTTTGGACGCTGATACCGAACAATACAGCTTAGGCTTAACCGCTGAATGGCTGTACCTTGCCAACCTCTTATTGGCACCCGGCATCGCCGCCTGCATACTGCTGCTATTGGCCATCAAACACCGGGCAATGATACACAGCATTGGCAAACAGCACCTTTTCGAAACCCTCTCTGCCACACTTTGGGCTGGCCTACTCCTCCTCGTGGTAACCCTCAGCACACTGTTATTGTTTGGTTTTGAAAGCATCACCGGTTGGATGATCGTCATCTTATACTTCACCACCTGTCACTCGATTTTTATCCTGCTGGGCATTTTAGGGCTGAGCAAAGCCATGGCCAAACAACCCTTTCATTACCCACTGGTCGGCAGGTTATTCCGCCATGCCTAATGCCTTATACCGACGAGCAGGCCAATGGGCTTTTTTTGCACTGTTTGTGCTGGCCCCTCCTCTGGACATTTTACGCCTGGACCTCAACCTCGGTCATTTTATTTTTTTTGGCTACGATTGGACGCTGGGATTGGACGCTTTCCAGCGCCACGAAATCGAGGGTGATGAAGCCGCCTTTCGCCTCATCACCCGAGGATTTTTACCGTTGCTGGCCTTATTCGGTAGCGGTGCCATCATCGCATGGTTCTATGGGCGCTTATATTGCGGCTAGCTGTGCCCGCATTTTTCCGTCGTTGAAATGATCAACGGCTGTATGTTGCGTGCATTGGGCAAACCCAGCCTATGGGAACGGAAATCTTTAACCACCAAAAACGCACTCTGGTGGATACCGACACTGGTATTAATCTTTACGTTCGCATTTATTTGGAGCCTCTCATTACTCACCTATTTGATCACCCCGACAGACGTTTATCAGCACTTATGGCACGCTGAGCTGACGCGTTTTGAGTCTCTGTTTTTAAGCGTGGGCACCTGTTTATTTTGCATTGAATTCACCTTTGCGCGACATTTTTTCTGTCGTTTTGGCTGTGCCATTGGTTTATTCCAAAGTGTCTTATGGATGGCCAATAAAAAAGCCCAACGTGTAACCTTTGCAACCTCACGGGCTAAAGCCTGCCAAAGCTGTGTCAAGGCTTGTGATAATACCTGCCCGATGCGTTTGAAACCACGCGGTTTAAAACGCAAAATGTCTGCCTGCACACAATGCACACGTTGCATAGACGCTTGCCAAGAAGTACAAATGGATAACCCAAGCCGCGCATTATTAAGCTGGCGTAAGGGTAATCAGCCCCCAGAAAAATAGCCCTTATCACAACATGAGCGAGACCTCTTTTGGAAGAATCTGTTGGCAAAGTTTGGCACCATTGGATCACCGGCATTTCGGCGCGAAGCTACCCCAAAGCCACGGTTTTTTTGGCCGACCACAGCAAAACACTGAGTATCTATTTTCGCGCCTTGGGCGGGGACCCTGGGCTGAGCATCACCGCCTCACCCAAACAACGACACCATGCTCACCGACGTTTGCGGGAGAAATTGGCGGGCACGCAACGCCACACAGCCTGGGCTTGGCGCGACAATGAACATGTTTATTTACCCGCCGCGTTAAACATTTTCCCCCATGCGGTATTAAATGCCCAATTATACCGCTGGTTAACCGCACTGTGCAGCGTTAAAAACAAGCACAATGATGCTGATTGGTTCCAGCAGCAGCAATGGCTCACACTTAATCTAATAGAGCAATATCCTGGCTTAAAAACACTCTATCAGGATTTACGCCAAGCCTACTTGCCATTACGCCCTGCATTGTCAGAACAACCGGCTTTAATCGCTGCGCGTGAAACCGTATTACAACAAGCCCTGCAACATCCCACGCACAAACAGACATTACCCGAAGCCGCCTCAAACTTATGGCCGGTCGCTTTATGGTTACACCCCACACCGCCGAGCCCACCGGCACCCAGCACAGACACATTACCGACCGAGCAAACAGGGCCATCAAGCAATGTACCCACGCAAGAAGACGACGACAACCGGCATCAAGCCGAGCGCGTACCCATGCCGGACGGTAAAACGGGTTTGCTCGCTTTTCGTTTAGAATCGTTATTCAGTTGGAGCGAATTTATCCAAGTGGATCGCACCACCGATGATTCAGACGACGACAACGCCTTAAAAACAGCACAAGATATGGATGTCTTAAGCCTCTCTCGGGATGACCAGCGCAACAGCACAAGCTTACGCTTTGACCTTGACCTGCCCGCATCTACCGACGATGATACCGTGCTCAGTGAAGGCACCAAAGTCCCAGAATGGGACTTTAAACAACAGCAACTTCAAGCCGATCACTGTCGCATTATTTCGATGCTCTCCGCCAATGCCGCGCCTTGTGACCTGCCAAAACACCTCACCAAAACAGCCGGCCAATTAAAGCGCCAATTTCGGGCCTTAACCCCACAGCGCATTTGGTTCAATCATCGTTCTGAAGGGCGTGAGATTGATCTACCGGCCTACCTTCAATTCCTCGGCGATAAAGCCGCTGGAAACGCCGACACACAACCTAAGGTCTACCGTGAACTGAAGCATGGATACCGCGATATGGCTTGCTTATTACTGGCAGATTTATCCTTATCCACCGATGCTTGGATCAACAATCATGCGCGTATCATTGATGTCATTCGGGACAGCCTATTTTTATTTGGTGAATGTTTAACCGACGTTGGCGATCAACTGGCTATTTATGGCTTTTCCTCGCGCTTACGAGCACATGTCCGCGTGCACACATTAAAAGCCTTTAATGAAACCTATTCAGCCGAGATTCGGGGGCGTATCCAAGCCATCTCACCGGGTTATTATACGCGCATGGGCGCAGCCATTCGCCACGTAGGCGGGTTACTCGACAAACAACCCACCGCACAAAAACTTTTACTCATATTAACCGATGGCAAACCCAATGACTTAGATGCTTACGAAGGTCGTTATGGCATAGAAGATACACGCCATGCCCTACAAGAAATTCGACAACAAGGCATCGAACCTTTTTGTGTGACCATCGACCGCAAAGGCGGCGTGTATTTACCCCATTTATTTGGCCACCAAAGTTATGTACTGATTCGCAACCCGAGCGAACTGCCGAATGAATTACCCCGCTTATACGCCCGCTTAACCGGGCGCTAACGGCGACCTCTGATTAACACCACGAGGCTTCATGAGGCGCCACATCGGTTAATAATTCACGCAAATTCACCTCAATAATGCGGTAGCCCACATTCCCATAGAGTTTTTGCCGCCCCTCATTAAATACATAACTTGGGCTGCCATTAACTTGATAACTTTCAGCCTTTTGCCGGTCCAACTCCAATGCCGCATGCGCTTCACCCGAGTGAATCTTGGCTTGAATAAAATCGACATCTAAAGCACACGCTTCCGCCAACGTTCGCTGTGCTTGCCATTGCGCAATATTGACCAAATCCCGAAAAAAAGCGAGCCGACAGCGCCAGATAACATCATTAAAAACAGCATCAGAAATGGCACCTGACTGCGCCAATAATTGCACTGCTTTCAAAAACACATGCACACTCAATGAAGAAGCCGGGCGATTTTTTAACCAAATATCAGGGTGCACTGCCAGGTAATCAAAGTGTGCCGCCGCACTCAAAACATGTGGATGATAAGCCGATGCGCCTTGCGCGCCCCACGAAGCCGTCATTTTATGTTCCACTGCACCAAAAATAGAAATAAAGTGCTGTTTAAAAATCACTTGATCGCCAAAATGCTTCTGAATTTCGTCACTTCTCTTTTGCGCGGCATAAGCCCAAACACACAAAACGTCAGTAAAATAATCGATAACGATGGGGGAGGTTGTTGTTGCCATTGAAATATCCTTTTTGTCCAATCGCTTGTGAGGATAACGGTTAAACTTAGCTGGGATCAGATTTTAGTTTTAGAAACGCGTCTGTAATGTCCTTATCTTCTGGGAATTCATCCTCGAATACACTGATATTATCTGCACCACCCAAACCGACAGGGCCACTACGCGACGCTTCTACCGCCACTGTTTTTTCTGATGCGACGACAGGCGTGGCGCTTGGGGTCGCAACCGCGCTGACAGGCTCAGCCGGGTCAACCGCATCGCCAGAATAGCCTTTGGTTTTGATCCAGTGTGACGTTTCATCCTGCGACATCGGTCTAAACGGAATGGGGGCAAGGTGCTCATCAAATGGCATCTGCACCGTTTCTGCTTGAGGGCTCAGGGGTGTACTGTAGGGTTGGATATTCTCCGCTTGGTTGACGAATTTCCTGCTTTGCTGTTCTTGCAGCTCATGCCGTAAGGCATCTAAAAAACCTTTCTGAAAATAAAATAGATTCACTTGAGTTTGATCGGGCAAGGCATAGCCCTTACCACTAAAGGCGACCAAGCTTTGTTTTACATCTTTTTGAGATTGAGGGTCTGTGATGTTGTTTAAATTAATTTCCGCGTCATACAGTACGTTATTAATGGTATAAGGCTTGGGTGTGGCATCCACAACATGCAAAATACGTTTAATCACCCGGATACGCGGCGCATCATCTTCAAGCACGGTTAGATCAATATCTAACGCCCTGAAAATATTTTCTTCTGCCAAACGGTCAGATTGGGTGCCAATGTGGCGGGATAGTTTGGAACGAACTGTATTCGCCCCAATCAAACCGCTGAATAAAACGATGGCATCAATCGAAACGGCTAAAAGCAACGCAAACCACGCCAACTTTTCACCGGCCATAATTGCATTGGCTGTTTTCGTAAATTTAGACGCGTTTGGGCTTTCCTCCCGCTCCAAACGGGCAATTTCATTGCGTAGGGGTTTAATTTGACGGCTGGGTAAAGCCGTTAAACTCAAACAGTAGCGGCCATGTGCGACCGATTCGTCAAACGACAATCGATTGATGTCTTTCGCTTCTGCACCATCTAGGCTGCATTGCGCGCTAAATTTTTTCACATCACGGCCTGCATCAGCAATGCTTTTTAAGAAAATTTCCATACCGCCCCGTGCACAAGATAAGCCAGTCACACTGTCGCGAAGATCCTCATACCGATTCATCTCACTCAATAGGGTTTCACACACGGTGGCTGCTTGGTCAAACGGAACCAAGTCAAACGTTTGATTAAACTCATCTAGTTTCGCGCGAAGCTTGGCAACAATGACTTGAGGGTCAAACACCTCAGAGCCAATGGCTAATTGTTCTAATTTGGCTTTTTTAGCCCGGCTCTGGCTTTCTGCAATCTCAACGTCAATATTGTTAAGCGTAAACTCAGCTTTACGCAGTCCATTTTTCAAGCGCAAGGTCTCTTTGTCTGCGGATTCTAACTGTTGATTTTTTGCATCCAACTGCCGCTTAGCACCTTTTTGTTGTTCTAATAAACGTTTGTACTCACTGTTCAGTCGACGCCAGACCGGCCCTTTACCCGCCACTCGGTTCTCTTTGACACTACCGCCAGAGGCTTCAGCGTCTCTTTCTGTCTGTTTTACGTTGGTTTCTTGCTCTATATCCGCCTGTTTACCTTCAAGCGTCATAATCTGCGCTAAAAGCTGCAGCCTTCTTTGCGCGTGATTGTCTATTTTTTGTTTTGCATAATCAATGCGCCCAAGCAGCTCGCTTTTACTCCCGACAATTTCTCCTGATTCACTCTGGATGCGCTTAAACTCAGCATTTCGCTCTGCTGATCGCGCTTTGAGGATATCACGCAACCGAATAGAGGCATTAATTGCAGCCTCAGACACTTTCAGAACATTACCATGCCATTTTTGATAGACCTTTTGGCTGAGCAAATCTTTAACCAAGTCCTTTTGCCGTTGAGCATTAAAAATCTCCAATTCATTAATACTCTCTTCCACCGTATCGTGAACACGCGTCAAGCTGGTTTTTTGCTCAATTTCTGGTTTATAGATGTAATCAAACAAACTTGAGAAGGAAAAAAAAACCGAGATAGAAAAACAAATGGCGAAAATGATTAAATCCAGCCACGAAATGGGTTCCTTATCCGCAAACATAAACCCAATGCGCCAAGAGGTGACAAACAAAACTGATTGTACGGCAAAGGTAATAAAGAAGGTAATGATGTAAATTGGCATAAACTGCAACATGCCGCCAAAAGTCGTAAAGAAAGAAGCAAAGGACAAAAACAAGCTACCCACAAATAAGAGCGCTAAATAAGGGGATTCTATTGCTGTTTGTAATTGTTTGTGTAAAAGGCGCTGAAACATGCTTGATGACGGGGCGGTACTGCTGACGGACATCTTGATTCCTTAAGTTATTCCCCAGCGGCAAAGACTGAATATGATGGATCCATAGGGGTACATTATTATACTCAAAAATAAGGCTTTGAAAAGGTGTTAGACGGATCCCACACAGTCACAGCCTCATCCGCTTCGGCAAGCGTAATAAAATCAATGCCCCCACCAATATTGGTATGGCCATAAACCCAATATGGCTATTTGCAGCCGAAATCCATGTGCTTGGCTGCCCCATGATTGGCATCACACCAAATGCATTACCCCAGGAAATAACCCAATGTAGCAACAACAGCCCGGCCCCAGCAAAAGTCACAAAACACAATACCTGGCGCGCAGCATCATCCGCATAATCGCCTGCTTGCCAGATATACTGCGCCATTGCACTGTGTAGCAAAAGCCCAACAATGAGCATTTGGAGTACACCCAGCATCAACGCACCGCCAATGCCAAAGCGATTAATCAAAAATGTCATAATAAAATCGTCTTGTATTGCGGGCATTGCCATCAACGCTTGTGGGTTCAAACCAAAATGGTTGTGGCAATCACGCAGTGCTGCAATCGCATCAATGTCGTTAAGACGCCAAGATTGGCAGGCCGTTTGGCCGATCAGTGTCAGCGACTGCCCGAGTTGCGAGCCAAGGTCTGGGTGGCGTTCAGGGTGCAACCAAACGGCAATCCGTTGTTCGTGTGTTGGGTAGTGCTGGATTTGCGCGATGCTGGTGGCGGCTAACAACAGATCATCTTTATCACGCACTTGTTCCACCGTCGCGTTAATCCATAGGTTAATCACCAGCACACCGCCGATGCCTAATAACATGGGCCATAACTCTAACCATTTACCTTGCTTTGGGCCAGCCCAGAAAAACGCCGCTAAGCCCACCAGTAAAATCACGGTTTGCAGCGTAACGCCGATGGATTCAACGCGATATAAAGCGAACAATAACAATGCCAATAGCATAAAGATGCCTGTTTGCCACTGCCATTTGTCGGCCACTTTGAACATACCTTCCGGTGGCGCTTGGAAGCAACGTTCACGCGCTAAGTTACGCACCAAACGATGCGCTAACAACCAAGCACCGGTCATCACCAATAGGCTTAAACCGAGACTCACCAGAATCAACACGGGCGAAAAATCGTTGTTCGCAATGGGAACGCCCAAAAATAACGCGGTATAAAAAGCGACCAGAGCGATTAAGCGCCACCAGAAACGATTCACTAAAAAAGCCGCATAACGACGTGAATAGTCTAGGCTCGCAGCAAAAATTGCAAAAATAAGAATGGCAACGTATTTACCCAGCTCCATCGGCTGAAACCCATCCACCCCCTCTTCCCGGCCAACCGCTAACCAAGCCACAAACACCAATATTAGGATAATCAGTGGGTACAAGGATAACAGCGCAGCACGGCTGTTTGGCGGCGTAATGACAATAGAAAACCACAACAAAAACATCAACAATAAGCCCAGGCTGATGGTCCAAGCCACACCGCTGCCGGGTAAATACACGCAGAATAACACCAACGGCAAAGCACTAATGCCAATGCTGCGTAATGCGTTGAGATATCCTTGCCCATGCGTTACTGCAATGAGTATGGATTTCCAACTATCGACATCAATGAGCAACGCCCCAGTCACAACCAAAAAAGTCACCGACAACGAAATGATGTGCTTATAATCGTACGTTAACCAATGTGATTCAGTCGCGCCCTGGGACAATAATTCAAGCGTCAAAGAGCCGATCATAAACACCCCGGAACTGAGTAACCAAAAGAGAAACAAGCGTACGTTGCGCCCCGGTGTCATGGCCACAGCCAAACAAGCGCCAAACCAATTAATGATGAGTAAGATTGCGAGATCACTGCGTGGAAACTGATCTAACTCAGCACGCATCAGCACAAAAAAAGCCCCTATGCACACCATCATCATCACCAACAACATCACGAAAAAAATCTTGGTTGGACTGTTCAGTGTGTGATTAAGCTTGACGTACGCCTGCCGCCGTCGGTAATACATCAGCAGAACCATCGCGCCCGAACACAACGCACAGAAAATCACGAGCAGCAAGCGAGGTTCATGCCAATGCGTGGCCAACCACGTTGCGTATTGGCGATCATCCTGATGTTGAATATGGTCACGCACGCGAACAGAAGTAGGGAGTTGCGTTCGCGCTTTGATTAGCGCTTGTATGCTGTACTGATCACGATGTTCAAAATCATCCGGGATATCGCCATCATCAAAAAAATAATGCTGATGCTTAAAAGCCTGTAAACGCAGTGCGTTTTTCTCCGATACGCTAAGGCGGTAGTACGTTTTACCTAAGATTAACCATTCAACTTGGCCGAGGGGTTTGCCATTGATGCCCTCTTCATCTGTGGGAAACAGGGGTCGCCCTATGTCTGAAAATTTTTGCCAAGCCGATGCGTTGTGGCGTTTAAACGTGATGGCGTTTCGTTGCTGTTGGCCGGGTGCAATAAAAAAGGTCCCTTGCTTATACAGCAACCGAAAGGCACGCGGTCGAAAACCGCTCACCGCAATTCGATCCTGGCAATCAACATGGCCACCAAAAGTTAAGATAGAGCGTTCAGCTGATTGGTCATAGCGCCAGTCACGTAAGGTGTCTTTGAGTTTACCCAAACCACTGCGAACGTCACAATCGGCGGGTGTTAACCAGCGTGTTGTGTTGCCGAAGACGCTGGCACCGCGTTGTACGGATATATGATACTGCGTGTCAGCTGTTTTGAGCTGTAATATTGGGCTCGATGATGCCTCGGTCATCAATTCAGCCGTGAATGTATGCTCACCCAGCTTGATCTGATCACCCGATTGGATTTCCCAGCGCCTAAGATAGAGCTCACCATATTCACCATAGCGCAGTAAAACACGGCGATATTTAGCGACATTGTAGATGCGCCAGCGATGGTTAACATACGCTAGGCGAATATGCCGGCTTTCGGCCGATTGCGGCCCACGGCGCTGACCTAACGCCTGCCGCCCAAGGGTCACGGAGGTTTGCGGGTCTAGTGTCAGGCTTTCTACGCTCATACGTTTGCCCGGTAAAGCCTGTTGCACGGTTGTTTCTATGGCCCACCAAGCGTATGCAATCAGCACACAAAGGCATAAAAATAACGTTGCAGACAAGATGTTGGGAAGCCGCTTTATATAGGCTGTCATTCGGGAAGGTGTTTTATTCATCGCCATGCAAAGCCACCAACAGTGCATTAATCACCGGTGCACACAGGCTCCCCCCAGTCGCATACTTGGGCTTACGTGAAGCCGCATGGCTGATCATGCACGCAAAAGCCAGACGCCGATTCAATGACCCTGTGCCTTCCGCATCAATCCAACCGACCAGCCACGCGGTGTTGAGCCGAACCTGGCCGCGACCGGCTATTTGCGTTTTTACGGTTTCTGCTGTGCCCGTTTTTGCATAAACATGTTTTCGGTAACGGGCATCAAAGGCGCGATTGGCTGTGCCTTTACTTGAATTAACGACCCCATGCAAACCTGGCACAAGGTATTTTTGCATCAACGCAACGGCTCGATGCTCAAGATCTATCTGTGTAAAAAAAATCGGTTGGCACGGCGTCTGTGCTGTCGTGCGGGGTCGATCTAGGCGAATCACTGTTGGCGTTACTTTACAACCAGAGGCAATGCTCGCATATACAATCGCCATGGCTAAAGGGCTCGCTTGTACATTTTGACCAATGGCATTTTGCGCCAACGTAAACCACTGTGGTTCTTGTCGTTGTGTTACACCGAGAATCATGGGGTCTGCGCGAGTGCGTGCGACTTTGGGGTCGTGCAAACCGGCTAGATCTGGATCGCGACGAGCGATAAATTGTTGCGCCATTTCAAGTAAGGCAATTTTAGGACGTGCTTCCGCGCTGTCTACCGTTGCCTCAGCAGAGGTTTCCAGGTCATTCGGTACGTTATCCACATCCAGCGCCAACGCAGTTGCCATAAACCAAGTGTTCATGGACGTCACCAACGCTTCACACAGGCCATACTGGCGTTTTTCCCAGCGCACTTGCACCGGCGGGCAAAGCGATACAGAAGGCTCTAATAAGGCATCACGGTCTTTTTCACTACCAAAATTACAAATGCGCTGTTCCGTTTTGGTGATTTTTTTACCATGGGCTTTTTTCCCGCAGGGCCTAAATTGGTAATCTCGAAACGCCGGTCTGGGGATAATTAGCGCACGCTGATCTTTGGATAAACGAATATTCTTGCTGTTATAGATAGCGTGCAGCGGGTGCTTGTCTGGGTATGCGCCGCGCAACGCATCGATAAAACGCCCACCCGCTATATCCTCATTACGCGCAACCGTACGCTGGATCAAAGTTAAGCCGGTGAGGACTTTAAAAGTAGAGCCTGGCGCATAAAAACTGTCCGTTCTGGCCCAAGCGTGCGGCGCTAAAGCACTCAGATGCGGCCGCCAAAAATCGAAACCAATCGCATTCCAGGCGGAGGTATCCGGTGATAGATGCGGCATGCTAACGGCTGCCAATACGTCCGCTTGCCCTGTTTTTGCACTGTCCGTGATGTCCAGCAAGACCAACCCAACACGACGTTTTTGGTCAAATTGTGAGGGCAATAGGGACTTAATCGCGGGCTGTTTTAAGGTTATTGCTAAAACATGCTGCACCGTTTTTTGAATGTCCGCGCGCAGGGTTAAGGTTATGCGTTTGTGTGGTGTGTTTTTGTGCTGATGCCGCAACAAAGCAGACATGCCATAACGATCTTGCGGGCCAAGCCCAACCAATGGCGCCAGGCCCAGCTCAAGCGCTTGCTGGGTGATATAACCCTGGCCATCATCACTGGTTAAAGCCACATGATCTTGCGTGCGCACCTGAATGGTTTCTTTGCTGCGAACCAACGTCCCTTCTGCAGAGGGTTGACGCCACGCTAAGGTACATAAGGCTGTCTCGGCTTGCCGGCATAAGACGGTAATGTTTTGTGTGCTTTTATACGCAAAAGGCCATTGCTGACGCCACTTTTTTGCACAACTACGCACAGATGTATCTTGCACACACGCTGGGCTTAACGTTTGAACCTCACGGTATGGCGTTAATGCCTTCGGATCAATACGAATGGGTTTAACCGTAACGGACACTAAGGCACGCCCGTTTGGGCGCAAGGATAAACGATAGGCGACGGGGGTGTTGCCCGAACCACATGTTGGGGTTGATGCATACCGGGGCGAGCGCCCGGGTTCTAACAGGGTGGCACATAACGGGTCAATGCTGTGTGTTTTAGCGCCTTCAACCACCGGATCTTGCCCAACAACGTCAACCACCAATGGCCCATGGATGGATGCCGATAACTGTGTCGTGAAACGAATATTTTGCGCATCATCTCGGCCTGAAACATGCATCCAATCTCCGGTTGGGGCTTCTTTGCTGGCCCCCAAAAAACCGTATAAATCAACCGATAGATTATTCCGTTTTAAGGCTTGTGCATGGCTTTCTGCGGAGAGTGACACGGGGTTCCATTTGTTGGGATCGTTACCGTTATACACAAAATGTCGGTTTTTCTGTGGCTGACGTGTGTGCCGCCCATCACGGATTGCCGCAAAATAATGCTGGCTGTTCCAAGCTTCAATTTCTTGTCGTATGACTTTACCTTCACGGCCATACAGCAGTGCCAGTAAATTTCCGGCCACAGAGCCTGGTGCCACGTTTGGCCAATCATGCTCACGCTTTTCTATTGCACTGGCTGTTGCCGGGTCAAAAGCCCGGCCGGATGCGGTTAACCGCCATTGTTGTTGATCTGAAGGTGGGTAGGCAATATTCAAACGTTTTAAGTCAAGCTTCAATAAGCGCTGCTCCACCAATTGTTCAAAAAGCACGCGGCTACCAGGCTCCGTGCGGTATTTTTGGGTATGATCAACCCAATTCGCGTTCTCAGTGACTTTTTTAGGAATCCAGGCGGTAAACGCACTAATGCCCCAAATAACACTGGCAAGCAACCCCCCCTGCAAAAGCCAAAAGGCCATTTTTGCGAATAGAGGACGCATGTCTAAGCGCCATGCCGTGCGCAAACGCAAAGACGGTTTATATTTCAAGGGGCACCTCTTGCATAACCTGGTAGCGGAAGCGATAACAGCCAATAATCAACTCATCCCCAGGCTGTAATGTGTGTGTGTTACCGGTTTGAAACCCTTGTTTTTGGTGCTGCGTGGCAACCGGCGCATGCTTGCATTGCAGAGACAGTGACGCCTCTCGCCGATTCAACATTAGCTGTATCTGTGGTGTATTTTTTGCAGCCTTAAGGTTGCGATCAAAACAGTGCGATGCTAACCCAGAATACTGCTCACCACGTTCTGATTTAAGCGGCATAAAATCCCAAAAAGTGCGTGGTACTACGTGGCTACAGGCATTGATCCAATCAATCGGAAAGGCTGACAATTGCTGTGTTTGTGTCGCAGTGACCGTGGCGTTGTGAGCCAATTGATCCAGCGGGACAAGGCCAAACCCCCCTGTCTCCAAACTACGTAAACGCCAATACCAAAAAGCGTTGCGGATATCCGGTTCCACCTCGCCGAACCAACAACCCATGTCGCCAATTTGGCTGCGCCCGTCGAAATCCTTGGCCGATTGGTTCCCATGTTGACGGTCGTACAATTGCACGCCTTGACCCGTCGCATGTAAGGCAAACGCACGACCACCGAATAAATGGCTTGCGAAACGCCCCGTTTCAGTAAATTCGATCCACCAGCTCGATATGTTTGTTGTTCTAGTGCATTCCGGCAGTAATAATTCTTGCAAAACGAGATAGTGTTTTCCAGTTGCCGCTGTAGGCGGATATGGGCGTAACGCATGCGTTCCCGCCGTACCAAACCAACGGAAACGAAACGCCGGTTGGCTATCTTGCAGCACCACAATAGGCTTGCCCTCTTGGCGTAACGCGGCGGCACCACCTTTGATGGAAAAATGACTTTTCCCCACAGCACCGGGTTTTGGTGCACCGATTAGCTCATCGATATGATAACTGTCGAATCTTAACTCGGTTGCTGTTGGGTTTTCACTCAGCACACCAAAATAGAAAACATGATCCACCGGTAAGATATTATTGTGGTCGTAGGCTGGGGTGTATTGCACTTGATTGGAGAAGGCAATGCCTTTCTGCCCGGAATAAAAAGCCGCCTCTTGCGCTTGCATAAATTTAAGCGCCACCCAAGGACTACCGTTAGCCATGGCTTGAATCTCAAATGAGCCCACTTTTGAATCCCCCGGATCTGGCACAAAAACACCAAAGCCAAAATGCACATTCAGAGCAGAAGCGTCTTCTAAATGGGTGTATTGAAAACGGATATCGGTGGTGGCGTAACGCCCAAAGTGCTGTATGAAGCTCTGATTAAGATTGTACTCAGCTGTTTGTACGACATCAAAAGTCAAGGGATAATGCGTGCATAAGCTGTAATGGCAAAAAGGCACCGCCAGGTGCGCGATATCAACGCCATCGTGTATCGCCGGTGCCGTGATGTGCGTTTGCTCAATGGCTTGCTTTAAGCCTTGTAAGCGTATCACCGTCGGGGCATCACACAGCAGCCAATGCGGCAGAGGCAGGTGCAAACGCGCCAATACCCAGCGGAATATGCGGCAGAACGGGCGCGTGATACGTTGTTTTTTTGCGCTTGGTGTAG
>Ga0256847_1000798_pt1 | contig 18034 bp, 13 predicted proteins | sample TeddybearmetaG_FD_189099 | JGI IMG/M metagenome (GOLD analysis project Ga0256847, IMG submission 189099) | Hydrothermal vent microbial communities from East Pacific Rise, Pacific Ocean - Teddybear | ecosystem: Environmental > Aquatic > Marine > Hydrothermal vents | place: Pacific Ocean: East... | reverse complement strand
AAAATGAACCAGCATCTTCTACGATTACCTATTTACCTATCAAATCCAATCCGCATATACTATCACCGCTTCGTTCAACACAGTCTAACAATTGGCTAGCGCCAACTATTAGACTTTAATATTTTACACACGTGTGATGGAATAGAATCATTTTAACATACGCTTTTAAATCACTTCATTAAAACCGTCCTGGAATAATTACCAGGATGGTTTTTTTTATTTGTTTAGATTCACATCTAAATCGATTGTCAACACTATTAATACTATTGGTTATCTTTTTCTCGACGATATCAAATACTCAAGATTGCCTTACAGAATGTTTCTGTAAATGAAGGCATTAGTATTAATGATAATCCAAAATTGACCAATTGTTGTGGAATTCAAAATATTATTAACAACACTACTGATCTAAATCTATTGGTCGAGAATACACCACCTCCATGTAGCGCCGAAACAGAAATTATTGATGCAGATTGCGAATTTCCAATTTCTGAATGTAATACAAACACAAATGAATTGTCTCTTATTGATGTAAAATTTATCCTAATCCAGCGAGTGACTATCTAAAAATTGAAAATGAGGCTATCTCATAAGTAATTATATCAGTTGACCTGCCAAATTGCTTTATGTAACTTGCAAATAATCAAATAATTATTCCGCAAATGGCTGAATAACAGGTGTATACAGAATAATATTCTAAATCAGGAAATGGAGTTTTCGTTATGAGACATCCTCACATCAGGCAAACATCCAAGAAGTCGGGCTTACCAATCTTTGCAAGCTTGGGAATCCCTTTGAGCACTATAGCTGAGATTCCCAAGCCTCCCGATAGTTATCGGGAAGGATTGGTAAGCTCTTTTCATCATATGATTCAATAAGCAGGTAAAGCAGTTTTATTAATTTTAATACCAGTCAGGAATAAATAGATTTTTTTAATTGAAATATCCAATTATCAAAGTAAAACCTATTTGTAATACAATAAATTTTAAAGTAGTAAGGCACTTTTAGGAGCTCAGGAGGACAATGAGAAAGTGAAAAGTCAAAACCTTAATTATTGGATTAAAGGTATTTGATTTTATTTAAAGGATCAACTCTAGCCCTTTTCTATCTTCTTCTTTCAATACGGTAAAAGGTACTTCTAGTTCTTTCAAAAACTGTTCATATATCGCAAACAATCTAACCCTATCTGTTGGATTTTCCCTCAATGGATCTGGCTCCCAAGATATATCTGGATAACATAGCAAATAATGCTTCTTTCCGATCAAATTGTCTTTATGCTTTAGTGCACGACCAAATTTTTCCATTGCCCATATTTCCAAAGTAACAATATCCGTATCGCAAATAATCAATGAATTATCTTTATTGGTTTTTGCTTCAGCTTCAACTTGAAGAGCAGTTATGTTTTGAATATCTACAAATGAATATTTAGAACCATGCGTATTTAAGTATTCCCTAGCATATTCCTCCACCAAAGGCAATTTATACTTTTGAGCAATTCGATTGGCACATGTAGTTTTTCCCGAAGACTCAGGACCTGTAAAAACTAAAATCTCAGTGCCCTCAGAAATATCAATTTTCATTTGGTATATAGACTAACTCAGTGCAATTTTCAAGTACAAATATTTTTCTCGCTACCCGTTGAATATCCTCACTTGTGACTTTTTGATACTCTTCTGCTTCCTTATTGATAAGATTTGCATCACCTAATAATTCGAAATAGGCAAGACTCATGGATTTGTGAAGGATGTTTACTTCAGAATATTCCAAACTACTTTCTATCTTATTCTTTAACTTTTGTATTTCACGACTATCAATCTGCTCTTCTTTCAAAAGCTCTAATTCATGCCAGATAGCTTGTTTGGCTTTTTCAGTTCCTATCTTCGGCATTGGTCTACCCTCAATTACAAACATACCAGGATCAAAAGTACCAGAAATATAAGCGTCGATTTGGCTGAACAATGGATTCTCTTTGTAGAGCCTCTGGAAAAGTCTTGATGATCTACCATTGCTCAACACATCGGACAACAGATCGTATGCATAATAATCAGGATGGCTTCTATCCACCATATTAAAAGACATGTACAAAGCTTCTAATGGCACATTACCTTTTACTATCTTATGTTTTTTCTCTGTTTGCGGAGAGTCATAATCCAGGTTACGTTTATGCTTTTTACCAGCTGGGATATTAGAAAACCACTTGTGAACTAGCTCATAAGCTTTTTCGCCTGACATATTTCCTGAAATTACAAGAATAGCATTGGTTGGTGTATAATGTTTATTGAAAAAATGTACTACGTCCTCTAACCTCGCTTCTTCAATATGAGCAGTAATCTTCCCAATAGTGGGCCAACGATAACTATGTTTTTCATATACTAATTCTGAAAGATGATGCCATACATCTCCATATGGTTCTGTCAAGCATGTCTCTTTGAATTCTTCTATTACTACCTTTTTCTGAATGTTTAATGCTTTCTCAGAAAACACCAACTGTTGCATTCTATCTGACTCTAACCAAAGCGCTGTTTCTACATTTTCTGCTGGTAGAACATTATAAAAATTGGTCATGTCGGTATTGGTAAACGCATTATTTTCTCCACCAGCGTTTTGAATAGGACCATCAAAGTCAGGAACATTTTCCGATCCGCCAAACATCAAATGCTCGAAAAGGTGTGCAAATCCAGTCTTGGATGGATCTTCGTCTCTCGATCCTACATCATAGACAACATTCACAGCTACCATGGGAGAACTTTTGTCTTCATGGACGATCAACCTTAATCCATTTTCAAATACATATCTATCAAATGAGATCATCTTATTAATTCTTTTATAGGATATATATTCATTGTTTCATTCCAATTCCCTTTAATAGTATCCTCAAAAACATTAGAACGAAGATTTGCTAAAAAAGTTTTGCGACTAATATATCTTCCGCCCATACTTTTCAAATGTGGATTGGGCATTTGGCAATCTATTATTTTAAATCCTTTTTTTGATAAAATGGAAGATAAGCATATGAGTGCAAATTTAGATGCATTTTTAGCTTTACTAAACATTGATTCACCATAAAATATTCTGCCTAAAGAAACACCATATAATCCTCCAACCAATTCGTCATTTTCCCAGACTTCCACACTGTGCGCAAGTCCCATATCGTGCAAGTTATTATATGCTTCTTTTATTTCTTCAGTAATCCATGTCCCTGGCTGATTCTTTCTCTTAATCTTCTGGCAAGACTCCATTACTTCCGCAAAACGACTATCAAACGATATTGAGAACTTCTCTTGATTGAAGTATGGTCGCATGCTCTTTGTAATTCGAATTTCATCTGTGAATAGCACAAATCTTGGATCAGGATGCCACCATATAATGGGTTCGTCTGGATTGAACCATGGAAAGTAACCATATTGATAAGCTAGTAAAAGTCGATCTACCTCTAGATCACCGCCCATTGCAATAGCTCCATAAGCATTTGCTAGTTCTGGGTGAGGAAATGAAATATCGTTTTTACTCAGTATTATCATTCAATTGAATTAAACTGTCTGGTCTAATTAGTGTTTTTTTAACAATAAAGGGAGCAAAGTTATTAAAGAAATGATTTAACAACATACGTTTTTTAAATCACTTCACAGAAAAAAAGGCAATGACCAGAAGCCATTACCTTTCTTTTTATCTATTACAGGGTGTGTTTATTTATCTACAAATTCTTCAATCACAGCAGATAATCCTCTATCTACTAGAGCATCCTTCAAAGGTCTTAATTCGTCTATGACTCCTGTTTTGACAATAGCCCTTCCCTTGTAATGAACTAATAGAGACAATTGCTCTGATTGTTCGAATGTGTGAGAACAGACATCCATAAAACTTTGAATGACCCAATCAAATGTATTGAAATCATCATTGTATACGATTAATTCTGCTTTTTCTCCCGTACTTGTTTCCTCTAAGAGCATGATATCTTCAAGCTCTGAAACGTCAATATTTAATATATCCGTCATCGTTAAATTGAGTTACTGGTAATAATCAACTTAGGTTATTTAATGTTTCCCTAACAGCTACAAAGTTAGGAAGCTCTGTGGCATTTTCCAAAACTTCTGCGTATCTAATTATACCATTTTTGTCAATTACAAAAGCCGATCTCTTAGACACACCCTTAAGACCTAACACAAAGTCCTGATATAGAGAACCATACGATCTAGAAACCTCTTTGTTAAAATCCGACAAAAGTGGAAAATTTAGGCTTAGCTCCTCCTTAAATTTAGCTAATGAGAAGGGAGAATCGACTGAAATGGCCAAAACCTCGGCATTCATATTATTATAAGTAGCTATATCATCCCTCATAGAACACAGTTCTGTAGTACATGTCCCTGTAAATGCTAAAGGAAAAAATAACAAAATTACATTCTTGTCATCATAATTTGATAGGCTCACCTCACTCTTATCTGAAGATGGTAATGTGAAATTAGGAGCTTTATCTCCTGTCTTTAATATCATAGTATAGTATTTATTGTTTCTTCTGTTAAATGTAATGCTTATTCCTTTATGATAGTTTTCAAAAGTGGGGATTTTTATTAGAAAAATAGTAGAGCGAATAGAAATTGGGTATTTAGGTTCGTGGTTTTAAGGTAAAGGGTTTACTTGGCTAGATATTGAAAGTGAGAAATGAAAAGTGAAAAGTCGACGGTTGTTCTACATAAACTCTTCAAGTAATCTATTATTTTGGTCAATTCCAAAAGTCAAATTTCTATATTTACTAGATATACAATCAACATATTCCTAATTGACTCAAAAGAAAATGCAGGATTAGTGTGTGAAATTTGGGGTTAATCTATAGCAACAAGAAGTAATAACTAAATTTTTATGAAACCGGAATTAACTTATACTAGATCCACTTGGGCTTTTACTTTCGCAGATAAGGATATTTTAAGGAAAAGTCCCTCAAGCTATAAAAGGTTTTTCATTATAGGACTATTTAATTTTCAATTATCTATGATGGGTGGAATTGCCACATTTTTTACTTCAAAATTTTATGGAGTTAAAGATTGGCGCGCTGTCATTTCCGCTATTCTTTTACTTATTATTATACTTTCTTGTATAAGTTTGTTTCCGAAGTTTAGAAGTTTAAGTTTAAAAGTGTTTCGGAAATCAACTTTTGCCACTAAACGTGATAAGTTTTTAAGGCTGGGAATATATTTTTATCCCACTTTATTTTTGGCAGTTATCCTTGCAAGTATATTATCTTTTACTCTTTGGATTTCTATATTTGGAGAAATAACTTTAGGTAAAAACCAGGGTTCACAAGTAGGCCCTTTTGTACTTTTCTTCTCTGGTGCGCTATTTATAGAAAAAACATATCTCCTTATTTTATTTGCTGTCTCATTAAATCTCTCCATCCCCATAATTCTAAGTCTTGTACTTACAGGTTCTTATGAAAAACTACTCGAAATCAAGATTAATCAGGAATATTTAGATAGAAAGGACCAAGACATTGAAGGAAGTGAATTAAAAGGTAGCGATTTGGAAGAGTTTAATAAAAAAACGTTACCCAAAATTACTGCTGCAATTAATACTGGGTTTTATATATCTTATGTGAAACTATTAAATATAAGATGTTTCTCCCAGTTGGAATTAAACTTTGACAAGGTGGATAACCCCACACTTTGGACCGTATTTTTAGGTGATAATTCGACAGGGAAATCTACCTTGTTAAGAAGTTTGGCAATAGGGATTTGCGATCAATCAAGTGCAACAGCATTAATAAAAAAATCAGGAAGCTTCCTTAAGCATGGCGAATCCAATGGAGAAGTAAAAATTACATTAAAGGATTATGCTACTAAAGAAGAGTACACTATAACGACTGAAATAGTCAAAGAAAGAAATAGTCAACATGAAAAAATTAAACAGCATATAAACACAAAAGATGGGGACTTCCCTTGGGACAAAATTTTTGCTTGTGGTTATGGAACGCAGCGATACTTGATCGGCAAAGATGTATCGGGGTATGAAATATACGACGCTTTAACTCCTTTGTTTGATAATAGTGTAAGGCTACAAAAACCGGAAACCATTCTTTTGAGAGAAAAGCATGGAAAAAATAAAGAAATAGATATAGAAAAGAAATTGCTGAATATTTTAATGACCAATACAAAAGATTTTAATATACAGTTTACTAATGATGGAATAAAAGTTAACGATATAGAATTGAGATTGGTCAGTGATGGTTATAAATCTACTATTATATGGGTGATGGATTTAATCAGCTGGTTAATCAATGCAGAAAGAATTTCTGGTGATACTATATCTGGAATTGTATTTATTGATGAACTGGAACAACATTTACATCCAAAATGGCAAAAATCTATTGTAAAATTATTGAAAGCACAATTTCCCGGTGTCCAGTTTTTTGCTACGACTCACTCACCTTTGATTGCTTCTTCGATGGGTAGTCTTGATCCTAAGCTCAATACAGATAAACTCATCCATCTAAAAAAATCAATTGATGGTTTTATCAAATATAAGGAATTGGATTCCCTAAAAGGTCTGGATGTGGATCAATTACTTGCGCATGAGGCTTTTGATTTTCAGATGAATGAAGATCCTGAAATTGAAGAAGTACTCTTAAAATCCTCTATGCTGGCTAGTAAAGGAAATGAACGAAATCAAAAAGAAGAAGAAGAATATTCCAAATTAAAAGAACAGATTAAACAAATAAATTTATCAGATAGAAAGACCAAGGTTCAGCGCGATGTAGAAAAAGAAGAATATGATAACATAAAACAACAAATTAAAAATCTTGAAAAAGGGCTAGAAAATGATACAAATTATTAGATCTGTCACCCCAAAGACTTTAATAGGGTCGCCATTGAATGTTGACCGATACAATAGTAAAACTGTTGTTAAAGCTTTATTCGAAATGCAACACGGTAAGTGTTGCTATTGTGAGCAGGAAATTCCGGAAGCGGGACATCTAAAAGCCGTTGAGCATTTTAAACCCAAGAGTATATTTATCTCATTGAGAAACGATTGGAATAACCTGCTTCTTGCATGTTCTCAATGTAATGGTAAAAAATCAGACAAATTTCCAGTAATGCTTTCAGATCACCCAACGGAAGCCAAAGTAGTTTACATTAAGAAAATATCAGTTGGAATAATATTAATAATTGATCCCTCAAATTCAAAAACGAACCCAGAGGATTATCTTGATTTTAATCTCAACAACTCAGAGGAAAATTATGGACAAATTATAGCAAAAAATAATGACTCCGCTGGTTTGGAAACAATAAAAGCGATAGGCTTAGCAGGTGAATTTTATTTAAGGAAGCATCGGGATCATTATATACAATTAGAGCGGGCATTCCTTACTTTATTACAGGCTACAGAACAAAATAATCAATTTTCAATAATGAATAGCAAAAACCAATGGACCCTTCTTTTGAATGAAGAATGCAAATTCGCAGGGCTTGCACGAGCTTATGCCCGATATAAAAGGTTGGATCGATTTGGTATTGAACCATAACTTCTTATCCAAAGGTATAAATTTCATCAATAGCTCATTCCATTTTCAAAGATGGATCAATACAGGTTTTAAACTCTTCTGCATTATGTGCGCGATTCATGTATTTCAAAGAAGTTGAATAATTAAAATTGCATTTTTTCTTTAATAACGAACCCGAAAAAATTTAATTTACTTTACAATGTCACTGGTTTAGAAAAAATTAATGCTTCACAAACAATTAGAATAATGAAGTGGTTGAATTAAGTCATATTAAAAAACCACAGTAACATCCCCCAACACCACATAATTCTCATTGGTAATCGGACATATAAGATTGATCTGATAGACATATACCCCCGTTTCTACTCTCTGACTTCCTATTTGTCCATTCCAACCATGATTGATATCTGAAGTATTAAAAACTTGATTTCCCCATCGATCAAAAATAGACATAGAAATAAATTCTTCCGGGTTTTTAGTTTTCATCAAAAATAAATCATTCTTTCCATCTCTGTTAGGGCTGAAGATATTGGGTATGTAGAATATGTTTTGTGTACATTCATTTTGAAATCGGACATTGATCTCGTATTCACTTAAGCAACCAGAATCCTCATCTTTGACAATAAGCGCGTAATCCGTATGCTCCATCAATCCACTAATCCTAGGATCTGCACAATCGTTGCAATCTAATCCAATTTCTGGCAACCAATCATATTGATAATTTCTATCGATGTCGAATGAAGGCTGGATCCATATTTCATCATTGAGGTGAAGGGTATAAAAGTTTGTTTCCAATACGTAATCAATTTTTGGGTATACAAATAACATTGCCTCAGCAGTGTCAGGTTTACAAGACCTGTAAGAGCCGATTACTTTTACTAATTTTGTCTTTTCCGCTGACAATTCTATTTCGTCATCTGAGAAAAAAGTACCATCATCTAAGATCCACTTATAATTATCTGCTCTTCCATTTGCCAACAAAACACCAGTCTCGCCCACACAAATCGTATCGCCAACAGTCATTATTTCTGCTTGAGTATGAACTTCGACATACAAACTATCAAACTGAGAACATTCGTCAAAAGTCATATTCAATGATACAAAACCTGATGAATCTGGTGTGGCGATGGTAATAAACGCAGATGAATCATTTACAATATTTGAAGGCGTCCATTGAGGTTGACCAATTCCTACTGCATTTAAAATAATAGATTCTCCAAGACAAATCTCTCGGTCAAACCCAGCAAATGCACTATTGTCAGGCACCACAATTACATCTATTGAATCCAAATACTCGCATCCTAAATCTGATTCTACAATTAAGTAATACTTTTTGCTGCTCGGTGGCGAAACTTCTATTTTAGGACAGGTAAGACAAGATATATCTGCATCAGGTCTCCACATAGGATTGTTTCCAGCGCTAATTTCTATTTCTGTGCTTTCTCCTTCACAAATACCTCTTACTATAGGTAAAAACTCCACAAAAGAGGTCTCGACATCAATAGATACACTATCTGATTTGTAGCATCCAAATTCATTGTATACTGTTACATAATATGTTGTCTCTGATTCTGGACTTACTACAACTTGCTCACAATCTTCGTAACAATCTTGCCCTGGCACTTCAGTATTCCACTCATAGTTATAATCTACATTAAAGTTTTCAACAGTGATAATAGTTTCAGAGCCCAAACATATAATGCTGTCACTCGCTAATGTCAATTCTGGACCCGGAGTGGGTATAACTGTAACTTCCAATGTATCTCTAGACTCACAACCATTAGGATGAACAGCCACTAAGATATATGATGTTGTCACCTGAGGATTGACTGTTGGGTCCAGACATTCAAAGCAACTGAGTGAATTATTTTCTTCCCAATAATACAATCCTCCTTCTAATAAATTATCGATAGTTCCATTCAATTGAGTCTCATCTCCAATGCAAATTAATTGATCTTCACCTGCATCACCTAGCATACTAGGAAGCACATCAAAGCTCAAAGAATACTCAGCCTCACATTCTTTATCAGTAATTCCGATAAGGGTTATAGTTCTACTTTCTTGACCAGAATATTGATGTACAGGGTTTTCAATATTTGACAATGTGCTATCTCCTAAATCCCAATGCCATTCTACAAATTCTCCATATCCAACAGTCGATGTATTTAAGAATTCTGCATTTACGTCTTCACAAAATTCATCTGTCAATATTTCAAATGATACCTCTGGGATATCTGCTATTTCTAAAAAATCAACTTTTGTTAATGTATCTATACAATCATCATAGGCGGCAACTAAATTCACATTATACAAGCCTGTCTCTACAATGTTGAAAACTGGTGAGCTCTCACTAGAATTGTAATTTTGTGGACCTTCAATAAACCAAGAGTACACAACATCACTGGTAGTTCCAGAACTAATATTGTCCAAACTCACATCAAGGGGAGGGCCACAAAGTGGTTCAGAATCTTTCAAAAAGTCAAGATCTACTTTATTGACAATGATAGGGTCACCAGCAAAACTTCTACTACATCCTATACTATCTGTAATGATCAGCTTGGGTGTAAATTTTCCTGTTTCAGTATAGACATAAGAAGTAGTATCCACAATGACAAGACCTGGAACACTATCAAGAATTCCATTTCCATAATCCCAGGTATAAGAATAATATCCATCTGATTGTGCAAATAAATTCACGGAAATAGGAATACATGAAGGAGAAATATCAAAGGTAAAATCTCCACTTGGTCCTTCAACCCTTACATAACCTTCTAACAAGAGTGTATCGAAACATTTTGAAGTTGATTGTGCTATTAGCATTACATCAAAAGCTCCCGGAGATGTATATACATGACTAGGAGATTCATTCGCAGACAACCCACTATTATCACCAAAATCCCAAACATAGGAGACGGCGTCATTCGACGTATTTTCAAAATTTGTAAGCAATGGAGGACATGTCGCAAATATTGGATCACCAGAGAAATCTGCGTGAGGGTCAATAATTACGATTATATTTTCTTTGCAAATTGTCTTTTCGCATCCTCGTGAATCGCTCATTGTCAAACAAACATCATAAGATCCTTCAAGGGCATATTTGTGTTCTGGATTTTGCTCTGAACTAAAATTTCCATCTCCAAAATCCCAATTGTAAAAATTAACAAATCCATTATCTCCAAGTGCTTGAAATGAAATCGGTGCTGTCGTACAACCCAGTGTATCTGAAGAAAAATCTGGAACAATTTCAACTGCATTTATAGCTGAAGAAATCAAAATACTGTCTTCACATCCCCAATCATCAACTACTTTGAAATAAAGGTCATATACCCCTACTGAATCAACATACATAGTCGTATCCTGACTACTCGATTCAAAATACCCATTCCCAATATTCCAATCCCATGATATTTTATTACCTAAAACATCAACACTCTGATCCATCAATTCTAAGTTATCTGGAACACAAATGACATCAGGAAATTCTACAATTGCATCCAATCTATTGACAATGACACTATCCATCAATTGAAATGAATCTTTGCACTCATGGATATCTGTGATAATCAACAAAGGTCCATTTAGTACGCCTCCCTCAGTAAATGTAATTGTAGGCTCAGAACTAAAAATAGAATCAATAGTACCTGCATCTGTCAGATATTCATAGTGGAAAGCATCTTGAGAAAAATCACCTAAATTAATTTCTAGAGGTGCACATCCTCTAAGCGTATCTAAGGTATAAGAAGCAATGGGGTCAACAATTTCTATAGTGTCAGTATATGTATGTTCACACTCCGTCTCAAAACTCTTACTATAATGTGTCAATGTGTAAGTACCTCTGTCCTGAAAAGTAAATGATCCAAAAATCGAATCTGTAAATAAGAGGCTATCCGTTTCTGATAATCTAAGTGTCCATAATAGAGAATCTGCCCCCACACTTAAATTAGTAATATCTACTGTGTAAGGATCTTCACAATTATACTCAGTAAGAAATCTAGAATAAGGTTCTAGATTGGTTACGTAATCTTCTATGCGAAGAGAATCTGAACATCCATTATGAGAGACTGTAAGCACTACGTCAAAGATCCCAGGTATTCCAAAACTTAATAGTGGATTCTGAATAAAAGAAGAAGTAAATTCTCCAAATTGCCATTCCCATTCATCCGCATAATCGCTTGATAAGTCTGTAAATTGTTTACTTACTTCAACACATCCTTCTAACGGGAACGCTGTAAAGTTCACTTCTGGCAACATTCCGACCTTAATATAGTCTTCAACAATAATGGTGTCAACACAGCCATTAATATTCTCAGCTATAAGTTGTACATCATATTTGCCTGTATCTTGAATAGTAAATGTAGGATTACTAGATGTGGATGTAAACAAAGCTGGATTCCCAACTCTCCATTCCCAAATTAAGATATCAACTTGACTGGAAATACTGTCTTGAAGAGAGAAAGTAAGGGGTACACATCCTGAAGGTCCTTCACTAGGTAAATTGACTTCAAATGGAAAAATATCAATTGGTATTGAATCTTGAATAAAGATACAACCCAAAATATCTGTATATGTCACTTTCGCAAAATAGGAACCGAATTTTTCAATAAGAATTGGGACATTATTAGAGTCAGCAGATATTACATTTGTACCATCTCTAAACTCCCATGAATAACTCCCTGTTCCTGAAGAATTTCCTGTTAGTAATATTGATGTAGGTAGCGTACAATTGAACTGATTCTCTATGTTAATCTCTACTTCTGGAGTGGGAAATATGTCGATACACGATACTACTACAGTATCTGAACACTCTCCAGCAAACCGAATTAATGTTATATCAAAGCATCCTGAATTTTCAAATAGATGTATAGGATTTGCATTGGTGGATGTATTCCCATCCCCAAAATTCCAAAAGACTGATTCCGCTTCGATTACTGATTCGTCTATGAATTGTATTGATGTATTTTCGCAGGATGGAATCGGAGAATATGAAAAATCAGCTGTGACATCAGTATCTATAAACTGTTCTAAAATAAGAGTATCTCTACAATCGCCACTTGACATATAGATAGAGACATCATAATCACCTACTTCAGTGTAATTCACAGAGGGTGGCAAAAGTCCTTCAAATGTATCTCCGTTGCCAAAGTCCCACATGTAAGTTACTGATGGGTCAGAATTATTATTTACAAATTGAACTTCCCACGGCAATTGGCAAGAGGAAAGCAATTCAAAATTTATATCAGGTTCTGGAATCTGAAAGACATTGATAAAATTCGATATGGTCATTGTATTAGTACAACCAAGATTATCTTCAATAGTCAAACTTGCTGAATAATTGCCCCCTGTAGCATATGATGAGGAAATTATTTGAGTAGGATCTTGTGTGTTTACTACTCCAGTATTCCCTCCAATATCCCACAGCCAAGAAATAATCTGTCCATTTTCGGAAGTTGATAAATCGGTGTATGTAACCGTTATTGGTGCACATCCTTCTGTGATATCTGAGATAAAATCTGCTACTGGATTGGGTAGGATGGTGATATAGTCCACCTTGCATTCTGTATCTGTATTGCCGTCTACATCAGTCACTGTAAGGCAGATCGTAAATTGACCAGCTTCTGTGAATATTGCTCCAGGATTTTGTTTGCTAGATGTATTTCCACCTAAATCCCATGCCCAGCTTATTATACTTTTGGCACTGGTAGATTGGTCAAAAAAAGTAGTTTGGAGGCTTCCACAAGCTTCAAGTTTTGAAGAAGAAAAATCAGCATTTATCTGAGCATCGACAGATTGAAATCCTAGCCCACAAATGAAAATGCCCACAAATAATATTGCTCTCAAAAACTGAAATTTAGATATAGTAGTATACAGGATTCCTTTCTTATTAATCTCCTACAAACCAGACACCAAATTTACCCTATTACCACTACACAAATGTCAGTATAAAACACTAATTTTTTCTAAGGGTAAATACTTAATACTAATTTGAGAGATTGTGAATTGTAGAGATTGAAAAGATTGAATTTTTTGAACAATCTTTCCAATTTTTCCAATTTTAAATAATTAGTCTCAAAGTAGAATTAATAAGTTAACTAAAATTTCCCAGCAGACAATTTTCCATTGTCGAAGACACTAATTAAAAAAGAGCAGAGCAGAGCCGCTAAACTGTGGGGGGCGGGAGCAGCACTCGCCGCATAGCCTTTTTAGCGGCTTGATTCTCCTGCCTGCCGGCAGGCAGGTTTGTTTCGTTTTCTGATCAAGCAGAGGAATGACCGATCATCGCAGATGTAGCACCTATAGGTGATAAGGGAATGAACGCGTTAGCGTTGGGTAAGCAAAGCCAGTCGCGGCGAGCGACCATATATGTTTGAAAAAATATACTTCATTATTAACTATAATTGGATACAATACTTAAGCAATTGAATATCAAGAAATCATTGAAATTTAAATTAAATTATCATTTTTAATATTTAAAATAAATTTTAAGAAAAGTAAGGTAAGTCATTATAAATCAATTGCTAATAGCAACATATGTACTATTTATGTATGCATAATAGATTGAATATCAGAAATATATTTAATGGGAAACTTTAGTAAAAAAGTCGTTGATTTTTGAAGATATTACATTTTTTGCGAAATGATCAAATGAAAGTTTTCTCTGAATAATTTAATGGCGATAGCCAAAAGAATAATACCAAATAATTTTCTGAGTACATTGGCACCACCAGGACCAATTTTAGCACGTATCCAACCAGAAGTTCTTAATACAATATAAACAAGAATTATATTGATGATTATTCCTATTTGGATGTCGATAAAACTATATTTCGATTGTAGAGATATAATGGTTGTCATCGTCCCAGCCCCCGCTATTAATGGGAAAGCTATAGGAACTAAGGTCCCAGAATTTGACTTTGGATCATCTTTAAAGAGCGTAACACCTAATATCATTTCAAGCCCCAATAAAAACAAAATAATGGCACCAGCAACAGCAAAAGATTCTACATCTATACCAAATAGACCAAGGATCGATTCACCAGAATAAAGAAAGATAGACATTATCACAAGGGCAACTAAGCTAGCTTTGCCAGATTCAATTTTTATACCTCTACTTTTGAGGTCGATAATAATTGGAATATTGCCTATAATATCAATTACTGAAAATAGTATTAATGTGGTAGAGACGATATCTTTAATATCCATGACGTTCAGATTCAATTTTTAAGAAATTTGGGCGCAAGCTAGGTATTCTTTTATAGGATGCAAAAGGAATTACACGGAGATTAATGAGATATCACGGAGATACGCGGAGTTAGATGTTGACATGAAAAACTTTGAGATCTTTGAATAAACCTTGGCGATCTTAGCGGTTAAAATAAAAAAGCCCAGAGCATTGCCCCAGGCTATAAATTTCTTACTTCAACTGCTTTTCAGCAAACTGCAGCCTCCAGTCTTCCACTTCCATAGCTCAAAATATTATTGATAGAAGAGGTAAGAGGAGAGAATTTTACTTTTGGGAGAGATCGATATGCTTTATAAAGCTCATCATAATTTTCTCTCAGACACAAGTCATTTTCAAGAGAATGCTCCATTTCGAGTCTTTCAAAGATGTCGCTTTCGCCGTAAATAAGTTGTATTAATTTTTGTTCAGTGTAGTTATGCTCCATTTAGAAGTTTTAGCGTTAAAAAATAATTGCTTTCGTCCATTAAAACATAATAGTTCAAGAAATTATTGTATAACAATTATGCTAATAGTAAACTTCTACAGCTGACCAAATCGCAAAATCAACTAAATATCCTAAGTAAATTATCTGTTAGTTCAGTATTGAATATGGTCAAACCCTTACTGCCATTGGCGTTAAGACCTTCTCCGTCTTCTGCAAACAATGCTTCATGAGCTGTGCAAAACCAAGCTCCTTCCCTATTGCTATAGGTAATTTGTGACAAGCTTTCATGACTACAGATTAATGTCGCAGCAAGGTAATCACCCGTATTACTTCTTGCAATAACTATTTGATCTTCTATGATATAAGCCCCAAATACCTGTAATTCTACATATTTAGGATCTTCTAAGTCAATGGTAAAATTTATGTCTTTTGGAGGATCTGCTTCGTCTCGTGAACATCCTCCTATGCAGGTTGATGTCAAAACAAATGCTGCTCCTACCCCTAGTTTTTCCAGAAATTCTTTCCTTTTCATAGATTCCTATTTGAAAGTTTTAACGGTTTGAATATGAAAGATGTTTTCAATTTTTCTTGCAAAAATAACTATAAAGACCATTTTCTACTTATCTATCATTTTACCGACAACTTTAATGATAGCATCACACGCCTTGTCTGACTTTTTTAAGATTCTATCAACTTTACTATATATCTTTTCTACATACTTTTGATCTTCAAATCCAATACAATTGATCTTAGCATTCAAGTATGCTCCATGTACGGCTGCCTTGCAAGCCAAAGCCCCAACTGCAGCATCTGTTACTGAATTTGGATTTCCCTTTTGCACCATTGCTTTTAAAAATGGATAGGCATCGCAAGATACTTGCATCACTTCCAAAGGTGTCTCAATAGCATTTTTGGTAGCATTGATCACTGCTTCATTTCTAAGAGCAATTTCATTTTCCGATCCTTTAGGTAATCTACTAGCTTCTATGATTTGGGTAAATGCCGCAGTATCTTCATCTACCAATTCCAACAATCTGTCTTTTATCCTTTGACCAATCTCAGCTTGTTCGCTGAAAAATTCTATTTGATCATCCCATCCTCTTTTATGTGCAGAGAGATTAGCCACCATAGCTCCTAATGATGCACCTAAAGCACCCATGTAAGCAGAGATGCTACCGCCACCTGGAGCTGGACTTTCAGATGCTGTCTCGTTAGCAAAAGCAGTCAGAGTCATATCTACCAGCTTCACCTCATCTTCCTCCAATAAGTATTCGATTATCTTTTTCTTTGGGTCAAAAGGTCCTAACTCATTTAATCCAAGTGAGTGAATTGCACAATCAATAATAGCTTCTTCCGCTATTCCTGTAGATCGTCCTTGCTGTACTAAATAATATTTACCAGCCTCTATCATCACTTTCTTAGGCACCAATCCCACGAGTTCAGAACCAGTTACCCGCATTCCTCTTTTTGTAGCACTATTTCGACACTCTTCAAATACCTTGTGTAAAGAGGTCTCTGAGATATCAGTAATATTCATTGAAATCTGAGCAAAGCCATATTCTTCAATAAACCAGCCAATAGCTTTCACTGATTTACAGCTTCCTTTTTGCCATAATTTTTCCCCTTTCTTGCCTTTCATTATTGGACCGGTGATTGGATCTCCCTTTCTTTTTATTCTACCTTTCTCACGGATATCATAAGCTACCGAATTGGCTCTTCTCACAGATGCCGTATTCAAATTCACATTATAAGCGATCAGAAAATCTCTTGCTCCTATTGCCGTAGCTCCAGATTGAGGATTGAATTCAGCAGAACCAAAATCTGGTTTCCATTTCGGATCTTTGAGCTTATCTGGAAGGCCTTCATATTCACCTGATCTGACCGAAGCTAAGTTTTTCCTATCTTTTTTTGAAGCCGCATGTTCATATAGATAGAATGGAATATCCAATTCTGCTCCCGCACGCTTCCCTAATTCTCTAGCATAATCTGCTACTTCATCAAGTGTAATATTAGATATCGGAATCAGAGGACACACATCAGTAGCTCCCATACGTGGGTGTTCGCCACTATGCTTGCTCATATCTATAAGCTCACTTGCTTTTTTGATAGCCTGAAAAGCTGCTTCAATTACAGGTTTCGGTTCTCCTACAAATGTGACTACAGTCCTATTCGTTGCCTTCCCAGGATCCACATCCAGAAGCTTTACACCCTCTATTTTTTCGATTTCATCAGTTATCTGACGGATGATGTCCATGTTGCGTCCTTCACTAAAATTAGGAACACATTCTATCAATTGCTTACCTGCCATTTTGGTCATTTTCTATTTGAGGGACAAAAGTAGGAAAAGGAATTGATTATTTGCTGAATCGCTAGTTTTGCTGAATCGCTTGAATCGCAGAAGCGCTGAATTAAGAATTACGAATTACGAATTTTTTCAATTATTAATTATCAATTATTTCAAAGTATCCCCCATCATATCTCAAAAAGATGCAAAGCATCAAATATCTCCACTTTATCTCTCTCATATCTCTTCTTTTCGCGTAATCGTTCAATCGCTTTAAGTTTACATTAACCCAATCTCTCTCCTCAGATCTTACATTTTTTTTAACCGCAAAGTAGATATGTTTGTATAAAAGTCATGAGCTGAAGAATAGTTAAATTTAAAGTGAACAATTTTTTTAACTAAAACCTCACCTCATGAGAAGTAAAAGTACAAATGCAAACTTTAGTGGACAAACAATTTATGCTGGGATAGATGTTCATAAGAAGTCATGGACAGTCACCATTAGAAGTGATCACCATCACTTGAAGACCTTCAGTCAGAATCCAGATCCAGATACATTGGTCAATTATCTAAACAAGAATTATTCTGGAGCCC
>Ga0256847_1000797_pt1 | contig 18050 bp, 6 predicted proteins | sample TeddybearmetaG_FD_189099 | JGI IMG/M metagenome (GOLD analysis project Ga0256847, IMG submission 189099) | Hydrothermal vent microbial communities from East Pacific Rise, Pacific Ocean - Teddybear | ecosystem: Environmental > Aquatic > Marine > Hydrothermal vents | place: Pacific Ocean: East... | reverse complement strand
CTGATGAGTCTGTTGCCACACGTTTTTGTCAGGCACAAAAAGAAGGCATTACACCTGTACTATGTATTGGTGAAACATTAGAAGAGCGCGAAAGCGACACAACATTTGCTGTTATCGATAGGCAGTTAAATGCGGTTATAAATATGGCGGGCATAGATGCACTTGCCGATTCAGTTATTGCTTATGAACCTGTATGGGCAATAGGTACTGGAAAAACCGCATCTGATGAACAAGCACAGGAAGTTCATAAATATATTCGTCAGCAAATAGCGGCTAAAAGCCAAACTGTTGCTGACAAAATTCAAATTTTATATGGTGGTAGTGTTAAACCAAATAATGCCAAAGCTATTTTTGCAATGCCAGATATTGATGGTGGCTTAATTGGTGGGGCATCACTAGACGCTGAATCATTTTTAGCGATTTATCAATCGATTTAATTTAGTAAGAGATATGTATCAAGTAATCATAGTTGTTCATGTATTGTTGGGTCTTAGCGTTATTGGCTTTGTGTTAATTCAGCAAGGTAAAGGTGCTGATGCGGGGGCTGCGTTTGGCAGTGCTTCTTCTGGCTCAGTCTTTGGTGCACAAGGAGCGTCATCTTTTTTGTCTAGAACAACTGCGATTCTTGCTGCTTTGTTTTTTTCTACCAGCTTGGGCCTGGCTGTAATGATTGGAAACCAGGAAGGTAACGTTGACTTAATGGATGCACCTGAAGTTGAAAAGGTTATTGCTGATGTGCCTTTAGTCAATGGTAGTGATAGTGCCCCTGCTCCTGCTCTAGACAGTGTACCGGTTATAAAAATAGCTACTCCTGCTGCTAAGGTAGAAGAAGATTCTACATTGGTTGATACTGCAGAAAAAGAAGTACAGGCTGTAGTGAAAACAATAGAAAATAAAGCCGAAGTAGTTATTGATGACACTAAAGCTGCAATTTCTGATGTGCAAGAGACTGGGGTTGTAACTGAATAATCAATAAGATATGCCGATGTGGTGGAATTGGTAGACACGCTATCTTGAGGGGGTAGTGGCGTAAGCCGTGCCGGTTCAAGTCCGGCCATCGGCACCAGTCACAAGTCCGGATAAGTCCGGTAAAGACCATAAAGCCCGTGAGTTGCAAAGCTTACGGGCTTTTTTGTGCCTGTCAGTATCCAAGGAAGGCATTTGAAATACATGTATTTCCAGTTGTAGGGTACTTGACTATAGTCAAAGTTAATTTACTTGTATCTTCAAGGTAAACAAGCTATCCATTGCCATACGACAACATGGCTTGATTTAACGGTACTAAGAGAAAAATCTTTTGCCCTATGAGGTGACTCAAATAACGAGAATCATCCTTCACAAACGCATGAGTAATGAATGTCTGACATTTTATGAGAATTCCAATGTAACAAGTAACTTATGTTTGTAATGGTATATAGCTAGGAATAGAATAAAATGGCTATTAACCTAACGCAGGTTTCTCTCGATTTTAACGTTTGTAGCTTAACTTCACAAACGGTGTCATTTCGACCAACGGGAGGAATCTTGAGTCTAAGAACTTTTTTGAACAACAAGATTTCTCCCACCGGTCGAAAGACAACCCATTTAAAGGTTGACCTGTGCTTTGTTAATAGCAGATAGAATAATTATCTTAATAGCGTAGGAAAATGCTTACAATATTTTCAGCATATGCTTATTTGCAATAAGTTCTATTTAGGAGCATAGTTAATACAGCTATAAAAATTGTGGGTATGTTGAAGAAGATTCCTGATTGGATCATGTGATTCATATTCATAGTGCTCACTGACTTTGATAATTGTTTTGAGGGAATAAAATAGAGTTGGTAAATGATTGGCGAAGTAATATTAGCCTGTTCAAGATGGAGTATTCGATCCCTACAGGCGGATTGATTTTAATGACAAGGAATCTATAAATCTTTATATGAGTGGGTAATGTTATGCCCTCTATTATTAAAAGAGGAATGGTATGATTACTGAAAGAAAAGCTATTCAGTTTGTACACAAAGATATTCCCGATCTCAATTCTTGCACTAATAGGGTGTCCCGTTTAATAATTGTTATTGGTTCAATAACAATTCAGTTTATTCTATCTGATTTTGTTGTGATACTGATTTACCTGGAGGGACAGAGAAACCAGGCTTGGATTTATCCGTTAAAGCAACTAAATTCAAAAAAATCATTGTTCTTTGGGCTTGTAAATATTAATTCTGATTTAACAAAAATCATTGAATGGTCAAGTCATCACACTCAGCCTAACTTAAATTATTCTAAGAGAATATCTATGTTAAGGCACATTTCTATATGTTCCGATACTGATATTTTAAAATCTACTGACTCTGGTCAGTTTGTATTAAAAAAAACAGGTATTACCCATGCCTTTGCCTAATATTATTGCGGGTCCAATACTACGAAGAGTTGACAATACTAATGTATCTGTCTGGATAGCTTTTACTAAAAATTTTGGTTTAACTCTTAAGCTTTATGAAGGTGATGGGGTTAAGGTTACCGCTGGTTCTGGAAATGTTTCAACAATCACAGCGTTGGAAATAGAAACTGTGTCGGCACAGGCAACCACAGTCCAGTTTGGCAAGCATCTCTGGGTCGCAGTGCTAACTGCTAAAGTACAAATTCCATTACAAACCAATAAGGTATACAGTTATAACATTGAGTTCATCGATCATGATGAGCCTCCATTTCTTAAGCGTGATTTCAGAACTGATGGATTGCTTTCATCGACTAAACATGAAGGTATTCCTCAGTTACCACTGGGCTATAAGGATAATATATTACCCTCATTTTTATTGCCCGGTGCTGAACCTGACAAGCTAGTAATCTCGCAGGCATCCTGCCGAAAAATACATGGTCATGGCCAAGATGCTTTATCGTATTTGGATAAAGTTATCAAAGACAACCTTGCTAAACCAGTAAGTAGGCCTCAACAACTTTTTCTGACAGGTGATCAAGTCTATGCTGATGATGTGCCAGGTCCATTGTTACGATGGTTACCCACCATTCTGGATGAGAAAGTACAGATTGATAAAGCCGATGGCAGTATGGCTGAGGTAGAAGTTAATATTACTAATTTTCCTCCTTATCTGAGACAAGATATTATTACAGACAATGCGGGTATGAGCAGTGGGGCAGCAAGCAACCATGTCATCAGTTTTGGTGAGTTTAGTGCACTGTATCTTAACTGTTGGAGTTTGCGATCATGGAACCTTGAGCTTGTTGAAATATTGGAGAGAATTCAGGAGGATAATAAGGATTCAGTGCTCACTCAGGAGGTTTTAAATCTACTGGATAATAGTACAGCGGCAGACCCTGACATACTTCTGAAAACAATTTATCAAGATCCACATATCCTACGTTCTCCCTTGTTTAAGTTACATTTTGATAAAGATTCAAATGCAAAATATCAATTGAAACCTGTTGATGTTGATAACCCAGCTAAACAACAAGAACGGTTTGACTTATGGTTGGAAAAAGTTCGCTCAAGTTTAAAAGGGGAATTAAAAGAGATGGCTGTGTTTACCAAAGCACTGCCTAAAGTTAGCAGGGTGCTGGCAAATATACCCTGTTATATGATTTTTGATGATCATGAAATTACCGATGACTGGTATTTGTCACAAAGATGGAAGAACCATGTGCTCTCAAAGCATCTTGGCAGAGATATAATCAGGAATGGATTAATGGCATATGCCGTTTTTCAAGACTGGGGAAATGTACCGGATGAATATGCCGCTATACCTCAAACAAATGAAGATGCAACTCAACTCACATCTCGAACACAACTATTAAGGAAAATTTCTGATTATGCATTTGCCCTTAGCAACAATTTTTCTATCGCTACATTAAGAAATGATACGCTCGAGCCAATCGAGGAATTACTGGGGCTTGGTGCTCAGCCTAGTAAGGTAAAATGGCATTATGACGTTGATACTGGTCCGACTAAGACTTATATTTTAGATACCCGAACTCGACGTGAATATGCATCACTTAATAGCCCACCAGGATTACTATCTGAAGAAGCATTACTTGAACAAGTCCCGGACACTATTCCAAATGGCAATGCGCCGTTTACATTTGTTATTTCACCAGCGCCGGTTCTTGGTCTTGGTAGTTTTGAAGAATTAATTCAGCCGGCAGCTGCAGCCGTTGCTGGAATTTCTAACAGTACAGGACGTAATCCTGGGGTCCTAGTAGGTATGCTAGAGGCAGATTATGAAGCCTGGGGGTTTAGCCCAAAATCTTTTGAAGCATTCATTGAACGCTTAAGTAAACTCAAAAAAGTGATTATATTATCGGGTGATGTGCATTATGGGTTTTCATCCATGCTGGATTACTGGAAACAAAATAGTACAACACCCGAAGCCAGAATTGTGCAATTCACATCGAGTGCATTAAAAAATGAAGAATACGGCATTGTGCATTTATATCGTTCAGCAATGGCACAAAAAATGATGACGGGTATTGGTGACAATCTGGAAAAACTTGGCTGGAATAACAGAGTACTTACTTTAACTGGAGAGGTTAGTATGAAAAACCGTTTTCGCTTACGGCAGAATCCGGCTGTTATACCTATAGCCGGTTGGCAACCAGGGGCAACAGTTAATCTACAGCCGGATTATCGCTGGCGGTTGAAAATGTTGACTGATAACTCGGTGAGAGCATCAGATCCATTTACATCCGATTTTTCGCGAGCAGCGGGTGAAGATGATGAAAGTTTCGTGCTTGTTAATGATAATACGACTCAGGAGGGATACAGAAAAATTGTACAACGCCATCAGGATAATTTTATTAGCGGTGTACATAGAAGAATGGTGTGGCCTGCCAATATTGGGATACTTAAATTTGAAGATAATGGCGGTGTATGGAAGGTAAAACATGACTATCTATTTATTCAGGGTAAACGCTCAGGATTAGATAGCGAAGCAAAAGCACATATTAAACATGAGGTATCACTAGAAGCCAATGAGGACGATGCGAATCGGCCTGAGTTGCCTTGAGTGATTTAGGATTATGGCAGAAGAGAATCAAGATTTTTTTCAGAAGTTATTCAAAATAGTACTCGAAGTGCTTGATCCAGCATTGTCCATGTTTAGTGATGATGCGGCTAAAACAGAGTTGCTGGAATCCCTGGGACTTAATGGTGATGTCGACGCGGGTACATTACCTGATACCACAAATCTAGAGCGATATATTCAGGCGGAAGCGCAAGATGCGGATGCATTTATGTTATTAGCGGCTATGGCTGATTTTACCCAGCTTACATTGGCAATAGAAGGTATTATCCGGCTTGCATTGCAAGGTGAAGATAATTCAGATGCTGCGCTTGATGAGGTCTTTAATAGCTTTTTCAATATTCTGTTGATGGAGCATGTGCGACGCAACTCACCGCAGGTTCATGCCTTTGCTCATTTGATGACGACATTGAGTCAACAGACAGCTGCAAGAGGAGGAACCATCCGTTTCTTCGATGATGTGGTTGTTGATTTCTTTAAGCGTCTTGGCCAAGGCCTGGAGACTGAAGACGGCGCCAGCGCAGTCTCAGAATCAGTGTTCACGTTACTAGCCGTGATTATGTCACTTATTGAGGCGTTGGTATTAAAAAAGAAAGGAATAGACAGCTTTATACTGAAACTAGGCTACGGTTATGAGGGAATTACTGATTCCAATACACCAATAGCCGATAAAATAACGAATAGGACATTATCTTATAGTACTGACATTCTACCATTCGATGATCCTGATAACCGTCTTGCACTATTCAATACCTTCGCCTTTATTCCGCAAGATCAAGGTGGAATTGCTTTTATTACTGACCTGGCGGGAGTATTTAATTACACCATACCGATAACTGACGAGATTTCCTTCAATTTTGATGTCTCTGGTGAAGGTATCTTCAGGATTGGAACCGCACCATCAGCGGATGTTGGTAAACATAATAAAATCAAGCTTACCTTTAAGCACAAACGGGAAAATGCCAGTCAAGCAAGGGTCTTTCCTGAACCTGAAATGAGAATGGGCATTGGTACATATAGCTTTGCTATTTCAGTTATGCCAGATGATTTTGAAATTACCTATAGTGGTAAATTCCCTATTCTGATCAAGCGTGATGAAGATGCTGGCTTCCCTTTGAATTTATTACCAGAGGAGATCAAGGAAAAAATCCCACTCGATTTTGGTTATTCACTCAAGAGAGATTTCTTTTTTGGTAATGGTGGTGGTAATGCGGGTTCTTCCACTGACCCCGCAAATCCACCAACTGCTGAACTGGAAGATCCTGAAGAAGAGCCGAATTTTGTGGAAATGATTCTGGCAAAAATCATTAATATGATTGACTTACGTATCCCCATTCACAAGGATATTGGCGGTATTTTAGGGATACAGTTACTTAATGTAAAAACCGGGGTTGCAGGTAATTTTAATACCATATCATTGGAAACTTCACTTGATTTTTGGGTGAAATTTGGTCCTGTTTTAACTGTTTCCGTCAGCCGGCTCGGAGCTGAACTGGTGATGGAAAAGCGTGAGGATAACGGCGGATTCCTGGGCTATGATTTAATGCCTGAATTCAAACCGCCTACGGGAGCAGGTGTTCGAGTTAATGCTGAAGTTATTAAAGGAGGCGGGTTCCTCTACTTTGATGATAAGAAGGGAGAGTATTTTGGATCTTTAGAACTCGAATTCAAGGAGCTTTTTACACTTAAGGCGGTGGGTATTATCAATACCATCATGCCTGATGGTGAACAAGGTTTCTCGATGCTGATTCTGATTACGGCTGATTTTTCACCGGTTCAACTTGGTTTTGGCTTTACTCTCAGTGGTGTGGGTGGTTTGCTGGGTATTGATCGCACCACTGATGTTGAAGCATTACGCATAGGTATTCGTACCAATGCCATTAAAAGTATTTTGTTTCCCAATGATGTGGTGGGAAATATTTCGCGCATCATCAGTGATATCCGACAAATATTTCCAATAAAAGAAGGTCAGTTTTTGGTTGGATTAATGGCCAAGCTTGGTTGGGGAGCTCCGACACTGATTCACATTGAACTGGGCATAATTGTAGAAATACCCGATCCTAAAATCATGTTGCTGGGCGTTATCCGTACCAGCCTTCCCGATGAAAATGCAGCGGTGCTTAAGCTGCAAGTGAACTTTCTTGGAGTCCTTGATTTTGAGAACGAATTTATTTATTTTGAAGCGCACTTGTTTGAATCCAAACTGGTGGGGTTTCCGCTAACCGGGAGTCTTGCATTTGTAGTCGCGTGGAATGAGCAAAGTGTTTTTGCAATTAGTGTAGGTGGGTTCCACCCTGATTTCAGGGATTATCCTGTTGTTCCTACTCTTCCTGGTGCCTTCAGGGAAATGGCTCGAATTAGCTTATCGCTGTTAAGTGGCAATAACCCTAAATTGACAGTCGAATGTTATATGGCTGTTACCTCAAATACCGTTCAATTTGGAGCCAAACTAGAGTTACTGGCATCCGGGCCTATGGGATTTAATTTGTACGGGATGTTAGCTTTTGACACACTGTTTATTTTTGATCCCTTCAGTTTCATTATCAGTCTGGAAGCAACCCTGGCCATACGCAAAGGCAGAAGCATTCTGTTTGGCATTCACTTTAAAGGGCTGTTATCGGGTCCAACGCCTTGGCATATACAGGGCAAAGTTAGCTTCGGAATTTTGTTTTTTGATATTACGATTTCATTCAGTGAAACCTGGGGTGATCCGCTGGTGGAAATTGCATCAGAAACAGCTGATTTACGAGTCTTGCTCAGTAATGAGCTGGATGACATCAGAAACTGGCGTTCAATAATTCCATCAACCTTGCATCAGAGCGTCACCCAAAAGGCACTGCCTGAAACAGAGCAACAGCAACTGCTCATTAATCCGTTTGGTGAGTTGCAGTTTAGTCAGCGTACCATACCGCTTGATTATGACATACAGAAATACGGCAACAAGCTGCCGTTGAATGATAAAAGATTTAGTATTAAGGAAGTCAGAGTTGGCAATCAGAAAGAAACCAGCCATGATCTGAAAGAATTGTTTGTGCCTGAACATTTTACCAAACTGACTGAGCAGGAAAAATTAACCAGAAAATCATTTGAGAAACTGACCAGTGGGTTTAGCCTGAAAGATACCGGGAAGTTACTAACGCCTGCCCCTCACCTTGACCCGGTGGAACTCAATTATGAGCTGAATTACACAGAAGATGATAAGCCGCAATTTTTTATTTTCGTGCTTCCATTGGGCGTATTCAAGCACTCATCTCGGTCAGCGGCTGTTTCTAAATCCAGTTTTGCCTGGGCACAGTCAGGTAAACAGGTGATAAACCGAATTGAGGAAGTTAAATCACAAAAAGGCGGTTATGCAATCGCTAATACCAGTGATCTGAAAGAATTTTCTTCACAGTTTCGTGCTTCCAGTTTGGCAGAAATTAATAGTTATTTTAATACCCTTATAAGCGATGATCCTGAACTGGAAGATGAAATCCAGATTGTTGAAAGTTATGAATTAGTAGGCTGAGAAGATTATGAGTTTTGGTAAATATCAATTTCATTCATGGGCCAGACGAGGCATATCCAGTCAGATTAAAGAAAAGGACAATTTGGGAAAATCTGATGGAAATATCGAAGAAAGAGCCCAGATACCGGTTAAAGTTAAACTCAATACCGGTACCGTAGAAGATAAAGATTTTTCATTGTTTGGACCGGGTGATATTACCGGTGTCAGTGAAAACATGATTATCCGCAGCGAACCGCTGAATGGAATTGCTGACTATGAGCCAAATCTGTTGCCCTATGTAGAATTTTATGATGAAGATTTTCCATATCGTTATACACCTGCATCTCCATCCAGTGTGGGAAAACATCTTCGTCCCTGGTTGTCATTGATAGTTTTGAAAGAAAACGAATTTGTTGAGACTCAGAGAAGGGAGCCTCTTACCTCTATACGTTTGATCAACAAGGATGTTTTACCTCCACACGATCAATTACATTTGTGGTGCCATGTGCATTCAAATTTGCCTCATGAAGAAAGTGATTTTGAAGTGTTCCTGGATAGTCTTGAGGAAGATGTAAAAACTGATCCGGATGGCTTGTACAGTCGAATTATTTGTCCCAGAAAACTGGAAAGCAAAACGCTGTACCATGCATTTTTGGTACCCGCCTTTGAAACGGGACGTTTAGCAGGGCTGGGACAACCTACAGCCGGTATTAAGGCACAAAAATCTTCGTTTATCAGTCCAGATAACGAATTCCCCGTTTATTTTCGCTGGTATTTTCGTACAGGGCAGAATTTTGATTTTGAGTACCTGGTTAAATTACTTAAACCCAGGCCAATGGATGAGCGGGTGGGAGTCAGAGAGATGGATTGTTCCAGACCCGCTTTTATACGCGCTGATGAGCATTCTGAAGTCAGGGCAACTAATCCTGAGGTGTTATTGCTTGAAGGTGCGATGATGGCGCCAGATGCCAAACGCAGTAGTTTGAGTATCAATCCACAGCCATTTTCAGAAGATATAGAAAAATTAGTGAATTTAAATCGCTTTCAACAGGAGAATTTAGACGAAGATCCTTTTGTAACTGTACCCTATTATGGCATGTACCATGCTATGAGACGGAATAATAGTCTGCCTGGAAAAAGGGAAATACCGCTATTTGATCCGTCATCTCTACGTTGGTACAACGAGCTGAATAAAGATCCTGTCTATAGAGTGCCTGCCGGGTTTGGCAAACGGGTGGTGCAGGAAAACCAGGATAAATTTATGCAGCAGGCCTGGCAGCAGCTAGGGGACGTGCTGGAAGCAAACAAAAAAATGAAGCTAGCTCGCTTTAGTCGAGAGGTCATGGATAAAATTTACTCTAAAACTCTAAAAAAGCAGGCTAATGAATCCTATCTTGCACTAACGAACGTATTAAGTAGCAGGGTTTTGGATGGAAATGTTACTGTTAGAGCAACTTTAAATAGCAGTCTTATTGAAAATGCCAACCTGGATCCAGCATTCAGACGTATGACCCGAATGAATACCTCAATAATCAAGGGGCTTAACCAGCGAATCAATAGTAGAGAATTTTCTTTTGACAGTTTATTAAAGCAGGTAAATAAACCGAATGGAATAAGTACTGAAGTTAAGGAGAATTTTAAGGCAGTACCCTTACTTGAAAATATTAATAATTTTCAGCCACCTTCATCTATTAATAATATTAAGGTATGGAGTACACATTCTAATTTGCAAAAGGATTTTGCATTTAATTTACCTGAATTTGCCGGAGGATTGCCTAAAGTCCAACTATGGGAAAATCGTTTCCCGGTATCGGTGATTGTTCCCACTACCGTACAACCAGTTATAGCGAGGAGGCCAACAGTTGTATCGGGTAGGTTTCAACCAGTAACAACCCGGCCACGTGGTTTTGGTGTGCGAGTGCAACCCAGGAGGCGACCAACCACGATTGCTAGCAGTACTACCACACCGACTGTTTCAACTACGTTGCCCCCCGGTGCTGTAATACAGCCTTCTGAAGTTCTGCGGATAAGGAATGTAGTTTTGGTTGATACAATCATTGCTGATCAGAAATTTACAACCCGACAACATACGATTGCAGTAAAAAAAGCGTATAAAAACGCATCTTCGAGATTTCAATTTCAAGATGTTGAAGCTCCATTACCATTATTAAAAACTGCCGATATCAGAAAAAAACTGGATGCGGTTATTGCCCCTGTCAATTCCTATAAGCGATTGTTCGATGCACAATTCAGATTTCCAGAAGGGACTTTGATAAAACCAAAAGAAGAATTTCTTACTGCGATGGCCTACCCGGATATACCCGAGCCAACCTATAAATTTCTTCTTGATATTGACAAGGAGTTTTTGTTACCCAATCTTGAATTGATAGAAAATAATACCTTATCTCTTTTGAAAACAAATCAAAAATTTATAGAGTCCTATTTAGTTGGTCTAAATCATGAAATGGGTCAGGAATTACTTTGGCGTGAATATCCTACGGATATGCGTGGAAGCTATTTTCGACAATTCTGGGATGTGCGGGGGTTTGTGACACCGGATTCAACGCCAGAAGATGTTAATGCGGTGAAAGACATTAAACCAATACATAGATGGTCTTCATCAGACCGGTTGGGTGTTCACAATGCAAGAGATGCAGAAGGGGATACTGAGCAGCTGGTTTTCGTTATCCGTGGAGACTTATTGAAGAAATTTCCTAACACTGTTATTTATGCTCAAAAAGCGCTGAAAGATGGCAGTAAAAAAATCATACGCACTCAATTTGAGAATGACGGACAAAAGAAAGAGATCCGGTTTCCTCTATTTCAGGCTGAAATATCACCCGACATCAAATTACTTGGTTTTGATCTGACAATCAATGAAGCATCTGGAGAGGTTAAAACACCAGGGTTTAATGACAAGCAGGGCTGGTTTTTTGTTATCGCAGAGGTGCCTGGCGAACCCAGATTTGGAATGGATATTTCAGCGGCTATTAACCGGCCTGGTGATCCCGACTGGAATGATCTTTCATGGAAGCATTTACCTAAGAATCTCAAATTTGTGCGTGCAAATATAAAACCTACACTCTCTATACCTGCGTCAATTAAGGAAAAATGGGGTGCATCCTCAGCAGATATGGCTGCGATTCTGTTACAGAGACCCGCTATGGTAGCAATTCATGCAACCGAGATGCTGAATCAGGAAATTCCTAATGAATTGTTTGTGGGTGAAGCAATTACATTAAGATCACACCTGTTAAGTATTAATGCAAAACTACTGGATATATAGTCATGGCTACCTTTAATCAAAACCTGAAGAAGGTACAATCTAGACGGCAAATTCTACAAAAAGCTGAAGACAAACTGTATCAGGCCAGATTAAATATTCAGAGAGAAAAGAATCCCGACAGCCTGGCATCAGTAAAAAGAGAACTGGCGGCTACTACTGCAGAGGTTACAAGGGTCAAGAAACAGTTACACGATGCTATCAATATTTTGTCAGACCGACCTGAATATACTGATATCGCAACAGAACTGGATGCACAGATTCCTATTTTATTTTTGCCGGTAAGAATTGAAACGCGGCTGGTATCCAAAGGCAATCTGAATCAATTGTGGCTTAGAGTATATCCCGATGACTTTCATGTGGCTTCCTTTGAAGCCCGGTTGACAGTGGCCGAGGTTGATGCCGGGCAAACGTACTGGCTGTTACTATTACGTGCCAACCGTGAAAACCAGGAAAACAAAGAACAAGTTAAGCAGGAGCTGTGGGATAAACTAGTTAACAAATCAGGTATTCAACGGACATTATGGATAGTGAAGCAGACCATGCCAGCAAACTGGGAAGCGGATTTAATAGTCAATGACGATGAACTTTTGTTTCCTGATTCTAAAGAAGTGAAAACGCACGACTGGACGCTTGCCCCCAAAACACAGATATTACCAGACAGGTTTGTAGTTCAGATTCATAATGAATCTCGTAGAGTACCAATTAAGGCAATTATAGGTAATCAAGTTCCGGATACCGTGTTTACCGGTCCTGATCCATTTCTTGCTGAAGAGGCTTTCAAGAAAGATGGAAAAAGTATAACTCTGGATGAGAGTTTTGCATGGACGAGTGATTTTGAATTAGCCGTTAAGCAAGGTCTTGGTTTCAAAATCGAGATAAAAGATGAGTACCTGAATAGAGGTAAAATTGATCGCATAACCGTGATGGGATTGATGGCTAGTGCGGATCCTGAAGAAAGTCGGGCAATACTGGAACAACACATAACAGCTCTTAGATATTCCAGTAAAGGCTTCAGTTTTCTGCCACAAGGGAGTGCTACTAATAACACGGGCAAATCCGGTTCTACATATACTGAAAATTATGATGTTTTAACTAATGGTTATTATGATAGCAGTGAATCAGTAGATGTATCCAAACTGAAGCACTCAGATGGTCATCGGTTTGCCAATGCATTAGGAATAAATGCAGAAATTTTTAACGATGTCAGACATGCCGATAAACAGGATGTTGCAGAAGCGGAGGCGATGAATACTGCTTTATACCCAGCAACCATTGGTCATTTTCTGGAAGTGTTGACGGAACCTGCGATTAATAAGAAGTCATTACCAGACGTACAAAAATTCTTTACTGAAAATGTCAGCGCCATCGGGCCACTCTCTGCAATCAGGGTTGGCGACCAACCCTATGGTGTGCTGATGACCAGTGACATCAACTCATGGCATGAAAAAGAAAAGTTTGATGCAACATTAACAATCGTATTACGTAACTTGCAGAAAAAATGGAATTCTATGAGGGTACGCAAGGTTGCTCAAGTGAATAAACGAGGTGATGCATCTAAACTTTTATTGGAGATTCTCGGTTTAAGTGCAGGTTCGGTTTCATTTAAGCAGCGATTAGCACATTTACACGATTTTTCCTTGAGTACCCCCAGTCTGACAAATATTACGGCCCAGCTGGCTTCCAAGCAAAGCAATATCATGAAAATGCTCAAGGGTATGGGATATGCTTCTACCAGTTTTCCCTTCATCAGTAATCTCTCGTTTTACAATAAAAACGAACGGATAAATCCTTATCACATGGTAGACAGAAAAAAACCGTCTATAAGTAGGATGCTTGATAAGCTGGGCACCAGAAAACAAAACTTTATTGAATGGTTGAGTAGTGCTAAACAGATAACCGATCTTGAAAAGCATCTACTTCCTGGTGCTCGTCCACCACGTTCAGTGCTTTATTTTCTTCTTCGCCATAGCCTGTTACTGGAACTAAAAAAATCGGCATTGGGTGTGTATAACAAAAAAGGCTATGCTTATGAACTCGGTGCGAATGAAAAAAGTCTTTATAACTTTGATAAAAAGGTACAGGACTTAACAAGTTGGGAAATTTTGCATGGGGTACCAAAAAAGGTTGATGCTATTAAATTGAATATCAATAGATCAATGGGTGACTATCTTTTGACATTGCGCTCAAATAATGCCGCTGTGAGAAATGTTGCTCAACTTCGCACAGCCTTAAAACGACTTGCTCCGTTATCGACAGCCAGGCTACATCAATGTCTGGCAGATCATATTGATCTATGTTCATATCGGCTGGATGCATGGCAAACGGGACTTTTTTATCATCGTTTGAAACGAAATCGCAGTAATAAATCTACGGGCTTATATCTTGGTGCTTATGGCTGGGTTGAAAATCTTAAAATTGTTTCAAAGACAGCGGTTGAAGTTCCCAAAGCATTAAAGCCGGAAGATGGGTCACAGGTTTACCATTCTCCTGCAAATGCGGGTTTTATACATACTCCATCTTTGAACCATGCGACTGCTGCTGGTGTATTGCATGCAGGTTATACCCAGCATGCTTCCCGTACTTCGCCCAATACATTTGCGGTCAACTTATCATCTGAACGTGTCAGAAGGGCTCTTTTTATATACGAGGGCGTGCAGAACAATCAATCACTTGAAGCATTGCTTGGCTACCAGTTTGAACGTGCATTACATGATATTACATCTAACAACGCTACCAATAACCTGAACCAGTACATTCTGGATTTGAGAGAAAAATTTCCGATAGAACACAGTTCGATACCTCAACGGGGTAATGAAGCTCAAGAAACTATCCCCGTTTATTCCGTGGTCAATGGCTTGAAGATTATTAACGCTAAGAAACTGGATTTTAAGTCGTTAAACATTACCGAACTGCATCAGAATTTAATTCTGAAGGAAAAGGATAAACTTGCGGATACATTGGATGCTATTGGTGATTTATTAACGTCTGAATCGGCTTATCAGATGGTTCAGGGTAAAACTGATAGAACGGCAGCGGTACTCAACAGTTTAAAAGGCGCTGAACTGCCGCCGGAACTGGAAGTAAATAAAACGCCACGGTCTACTCACCTGACGGTACTCAATAAAGTATGCATACAATATTCCAGTAAGGAGAACATTCCATTAGATGCTGGGTGGGGAGCAGAGTCTACACCTCGTTCTATGACTGAACCAGGTATTAACAGCTGGCTTGCTGATCAGTTGGGTGATCCACAAAAGATTAAAGCTGCGGTTAGTACTGTCGATGAGGCCGGCATAGAATCCAATCAGAGTAATATATCTATTGCCGATCTCAGTCTGCAACCGATTGATCTGGTCTATGCAATAGGAATTGATGTTCAGTCTGGAGCAGAGGAATTAGAACAAATGCTCTACCGGCATTATCTTAGTCAAATTGAGTTTCCGGCTAATTCAAGAGTAAAAATTCATTATGATGTTCAGGGCTTAGCCGTTGATGAACGGAGTTATGCGCAGGTATTACCTCAACTTCGTTTATTGCGTTTGATGATTACGACTGGATATTCTGCCAGTGCAAAGGATTTTTCACAGCAATCAAAAAAAGTGAATGAGACCTCAGATGATTTATTTGGTTGGGAACATGCAGAGTTGCTGGCTCGTGCAAATAATGCCATCAATCAACTCAATGCAGTTATCAATAGCATCAACGGTAAAGCACCTAATTCGACACAACCTAAAACTGAAGCGAATCCTGCAACCTTCAAAAAATTATTTGAAAACTATTTTATACGGGGGAAAGCCGTTGAAGTATTTGAAGCAATGAATTTGACAGATTCAGCGATTCAATCCTTGCTATCTTTTCAGCAGGTTGCATCTCTGTTTGGCATGAGAACAATTGTTCAGGTAGAAGTTGATAAAGAATCACCGGAATTTGTGGTTGATTTGCTGTTATCAGTTGCATCAGTATGGACCGAGTGTAACGAAAAACTACAGCTTGCAAATTCCAGCCTACAAGCAGCCAATGCAGCAACTCAAATAAACAGAAAAGTAACACTGTTAGTTGAGGCAATTAAATCAGTGGTAGGAAATGATTTTCTAATATTACCGAAATTTCGTTTCAGTAACCCTGATGATGTTAGCGCCACAGTTAAAGAACAAGGAAAAATACTATTGAAACATATAGTAAAAAAACAGCAGACAACTGCAGAACTTGCAGTTGAGACATGGCTTGAGTCTACTGCTCCTGTCAGACCAAATATGATCCGATTGGAGCAAATAAGAATGATCTCGGAATTTTCAGGAGGGTCTGATATGCCATTCATTGCCGCACAGATTCCTTATAAGAAAAATGACAGTTGGTTGTCAGTAGAATTTCCGGCAGAAGATGAAAAGGGTGAACGCTTTGATATTACTGATAACACGATTTCATTGTGTGTTCATGGCATAGATGAAAACGCAGTTAATGAGCCACAAGCGATAATGATAATAGATGAATGGACTGAATCCATACCCAATGACAAGGAAGTTACCGGAATTACCTACAACTATAATCAACCCAATAATTGCGCACCTAACGCATTACTTCTGGCAGTTGAACCGACAGGCGCAGCAAAATGGAACTGGGATAGGTTGAATAATATACTGGATGACACCTTGAACAGGGCAAAAACGAGAGCGGTTGAGCCAGCCCACTTACTAGAGGATTCGGCTCTTGATACCTTAACGCCCATGACAATCGCCAGTTTCGATTTGCATAATTCGGGAATTTCACTGGATTTTTTAATGACTAATACCAAGCTGATCAATGAAATGAAAGCTAAGAATTTTGAGTTGTACAAAGACTTTGATAATTGAGCAAGTTCTTTTAACGACACTCAGTAGAGGACAGGATAATGGCTAAACTTATCGCACTTGCAAAGCTAAAACTCAAGGACTTACGGTATACCATACCGCATATCAGAAATTATAATCGCCTAGAGGGCAGTCCAAGGTCACAGGACTTTCAAAGAAACTTGAGTATGGAAAGTCATGATCCTTTGTGGTTTCTGTGCCGTCAGTGGCAGTTTGGTGAATTTCAGGCGGAAGATGCTGCCACAGCTTTTCAGGCAAGCGTTCTGGGCGTGCATACAACGCCTGGCGAGATTGAAATTGATAGCGATAAGATATATTCAATGGACAATTCAATGCCGCTGGAAACATCCATTGAGCGTGAAGTATTATTGCCGACTTTGCAGCTACGCGCTCAAATGGGCAGACATCTTGTAAAATTGTTCAAGCAACATAAAATGGCAAAATATGTTCATTTGCTAGCAGAAGAATTTTCTATTTCAAATGAAGTGAAAGCAGATGATGAGGAAGGGCTGTTTCTGGCTGTCGCGTTGCCACAGCAGATTCCAGATGGCTATCAGGTGAATGCATTGATGCGTGCTGGCCAGTTTGAAATCTGGTATAAAAACCATGCCGATGTGGAGATAACAGATCATGATGTACTGATGCAATGTCAGGTTGCATTTATCAACTGGTTCAATCAACTATATCAACAACCTGAGGAGGATGAGGCCGCCTGGAATCCGGCGCGTCTTGAATACAGTTTCAGTCTTAGAGCTAGACATGAGGACAGAGGAACGCGCCAACTCATAGCAGATCAATATTCCAGTGGGCATCTTGACTGGAAGGACTTTGATCAAAAGAATAATCCGCGGCAAAGAAACCTGGATGCACTGGCTGAACCAGAAGAGATTACCCAGACATTTATTCCCACCCAGCTGTCATTCAGTGGTATGCCACATCCCAGATTATGGCAGATGGAAGAAGGCAAAACCAATTTCGGAAAAATTAATGCGTCTCCAACGTCAGTGATGAATATTTTGCTGGCCGAGTATGGTCTGAATTATTCGAATGACTGGTTTGTGCTTCCCTATGAGCTTTCTATTAATACAATCTGTCAGATCAAAGGTATCTTGTTAACCGATGTTTTTGGCCAGCATATTTTTGTTAAACCTGCAATACATGACCCGGAAACATCATGGCATGAGTTTGCCATGTTTCATCAGACAGAAAGGGACAATGCGACCCGCAATGAAAGTATTTTCTACCTGGCTCCCTCAATAGGTCAAAAACTGGAAAGTGAAGATATAGAACGCGTCAATTTTATCAGGGACGAGATGTCGAATATGGTCTGGGCAATTGAACAAGTAGTGACATCCGATGCGGGAAATGGACGAATTTTGAAACGGGAAGTACCATCTCTTGATACGTTTG
>Ga0256847_1000796_pt1 | contig 18099 bp, 9 predicted proteins | sample TeddybearmetaG_FD_189099 | JGI IMG/M metagenome (GOLD analysis project Ga0256847, IMG submission 189099) | Hydrothermal vent microbial communities from East Pacific Rise, Pacific Ocean - Teddybear | ecosystem: Environmental > Aquatic > Marine > Hydrothermal vents | place: Pacific Ocean: East... | reverse complement strand
ATATTTCCCGGTTGCGTAGCAGATGAAATTTGCATACTAAAAGTTGCATTAGCTGCCACTGGATCATCATTACCTGTAACATAATCTAGCAAACCATCAGAATTAAAATCACCTAGCGCCAAAGGTACCGGATTTACACCTGCAGCGAATGTCAAATGGTTAGACCACGCACCCGTTGCCATATTAATCGGGCCTAGATAAAAATCCACACTACCCTGGACAGCAACACCGTTTGCAATCTGTTTACTGATAATTACATCTTCAATGCCATCTGCATTGACATCAGCAATCACAACATCCTGAATATTGGCGTTAGTCGCAAAAAAAACAGGAACTATTCTAAAAGTACCATCACCATTTCCAATATAGGTCACAATAGCCGTTGATCCTACCGATACAGTATCGGTAATACCATCACCATTTAAATCGCCTATTGCAACAGCCTTCCCCCCCCCTAGACCGGCAGAACGGGTAAAAGAGCCAGTTTTAGAACCGATAAACACACTAACAGGTGTTACTAAATCGGCAATTTTATCATTATTAAAATCGGCAAGTTTTAGATCAGTCCCAGGAATAGAATTCGCGGCAGGGACTGCACTTGCAGCCGAAAACGAGCCATCACCAAAACCATCAAGTATGTACAGCCCTTTATCCGCAGAGCTAACAGCCAGGTCGGTAAAACCGTCAGCATTAAAATCAGCGCTGACGATAGCATTCAAACTTGCTACTGAGATATTAATTATTTGTGCTCTAAAGAAAATACGATTACCTAATGAAGGCGCAGCAACACCCTGTAAATAAATAACGACCCCACCCCTAATTCCGGTATTGAAACTGGTCGCAATATCATTGACACCATCCTGATTAAAATCAGCGATTGTAACGCCCTGTGGTGGATATATACCTCCCGGCAAAGTCGCATTACTACTCAGGCCACCTAAACCGTCACCAAAATTAACATCCAATGCCGAGTCACCGCCTCTAGTACCAGACATAGTGAAAATCATATCCGCATTACCATCGCCATCAAGATCTGTTACCAATACATCCCTCGGACTGGTATTTGACAGTTGGAACATTGTAGGTGTTGTGAAGCTTAACGCCATAGCATTACTAACGAATATAAAATTACTTACAACTAAAAGCAAAGTATATATTACAGTCCGATTACTCTTATTGTATCTATATTCTGCACCCGCTTTTTTAATATGCGCTTGTAATTTATTTATAAATTTCAACATTGTATTACCCCACCTACTTTAATCAATCTTGCTTTTCAAGCCAGAAATCCAGTTTATTTATTATTTATGTGGCAAATATAGATACCTCTTTTATATCTCTTATCTAAATTTACCTAAGTTTAAAATGAACTGGCTATTTATTATTGAACCTTAATTTATCCTTTCTAAGCAGGTAATTTATTGCAAACCAATTATTTTTATTTTATTAACTTATTCTATTATAAAGTGCTTGCTGCGCAACAGCGCAACAATTTACGGGTATATGCGCCTTAAGGTATGAATCCTGATGGACCTAATGGTTTATTAACCATTCCCAACATGGTTACAATATCACCGTAATCTACAATGCCATTTAGATCTATATCTACTTTTGAATCTGCTTGTCCTATGTATCCCAGGGCATAAACTACATCACCAAAATCAACAATATTATTATTATCAAAGTCTGCATCACAGGCATTTCCCACTAAATCCCTGTCAGTATCCAGTTGATAAGCATTACTCTTATTTATGCAATTATCACACGCATCAGGTATTCCATCAGCATCTGCATCCGGTGAACCGGGAAGACAGGAGAAGATAGCATAATCATAAGCAGCTGATACATCAATTCGCCCATAGCCTGCATTCTGATCAGGACCGGGCTCTGTTGCCGCATTTATATCCACTGCGGAATATTCAAGAAGACTTTCTAATGCCCCAACTGACAAATTTGGAAAAGCTTCCATTAATAACGCCATGCTACCTGCCACATGTGGCGCTGCAAATGAAGTACCACTGTTATTCTGGTAAAGGTCAAACACATTTGCAATCGATCCTGCATCAGCCATATGTATTGATACCCCAGGAGCTACAATTTCTGGAAAATAGCCTTCACCACAGACGGTTCCAACAGGTCCAGGGCCTCTACTACTAAAAGAAGCCATTTGATCCTGAGAATTTACCGCACCTACAGCAAAACTTTGTGGTATATTTCCTGGACTCAAGCTGGTATTGGGATCGCCTAATCCTCCGTTATTTCCTGCTGCAAATACCACAGCGATTCCGGCATCTCGCAGAGCACGAATATCTTGTTGATAATCTAATACACAAGTATCAATATTAGTGCCCGATAAAGCCCATGAATTATTCACAATATCGGGTGCATCATTGGTTGCAGGGTTATTATCAGGATCCAATAACCACTGAAATCCCTTATGGGTTCCCGTGACCGTTGCCAAACCGTCATCCCGGAACATTTTAACAGCTATCCATTGCGCGCCGGGAGCCACACCTATTGCAGTGTTGCTGACAGTATCGACTCCACCCACCATCACACTCATGGTACCGGTACCATGCCCCGTTGTACTGGTGGATCCAGTACCCGCTTTATCACGAGGAATTGCATAAAATTCCTGATCTGTCATACCTGTAGGTGCCGATGGGCAGGTTGCAGAGGGGGTAAAAAATATCGGATTTTGACCGGGAGCTGGTTGACAATTAGGGTCATACCAGCTGTTACCGCCTCCCCGCCAGCTTGCAGACATCAAAGAATGGTCTATATCCACCCCGGTATCCATATTAGCTACTACGATACCGTTTCCGGTAACACCTTGCAGCCAAACATCAGGGGCGCCAATTTGAGTGAGATTAGTCCCAGGTAATGCGTTTCCAGTTGTAGCTGCAGGTTCTATTATTTGTAGGCTGAATTCGTAATCAAGTCTAATTTTTGCCACTTTAGGCATTAATGCAATCTGATCAATCAAACTGGCAGGAACTTTGACTGAAATCGCATTAATCAACCATAAGGGTTCAATCTGCGTTATTCCATTCCAGGCAAGTATCGTCTGCAGACGTTTTTTACTGCGTTGCGATTGATTTTTTAACTGGCGAATGATTTTTTCGTGCCGGTTTTTTTTATGCCCTATTATGTTTTTCAAGTCCACTTTATCTTTGAACTCAATAATTACAGGAATTAGTGGGTCTTCGAATAAAAAGGATGATAAAACAGGCGACCGTAATTTTTGCGCCAGTTTAAAATCAATTTTACTGGCTTTGTTTTTAGGCTGGTTGGCTTGGACTGTTGGGAGCTGTAACAAAACAACACACATAAAAATAATAACTTTTTTCATATTAACACTCAAATTGTTAGGGGTATTTTCTTCACTTAAAGAGTTCACAAGTTATAATTATTATGTTTATCATAATCTCTTTATTACTTAGTTCACTAGGTTGAATTTACTTTTGTAGAGCGGACTTTAGTCCGCTACGCATAATGCTTTAAACCCCGGCGCATCAGTATTGCGGACTAAAGTCCGCTCTACACTGTCCAAATAATCAACATTATGCTGCTAACAAAAACCTTAACAATCCTGGTTAATTATTTCAATAGTTTTAGATTAAACGTTTTCTTGTTTACTAACTTATTTCTGGTCGCCTGAAGTCGGTCCTTAACCTCCATCCAGGGAATTTTGATAAAATCAGTCATGCGACCGCCTGATTTTAGATTTTCAATGACTTTCAAATCATCGAAAAGCCGGTACATCCTAATCCAGCTTGATATTAATTGGTACTTTTAAAAAAATTATTGGACTTCAATATGTTCCAGCTTGTAATCACCCATCATTACAGTGACTTTATCACCCCGATGTATATTCCCACCCGGATTATTAAATAATACAAAATATTTACGTCCCTTTTGCAAGTTCTTTCCCGTGTTACGCAATGCACCAATATTAGCAGGCATAGGCACATCTTTTAACATACCTGTTTTTTCATCTACCAGCATGGGTTTAATTTTTGGACTAACCGCTTTAGCTGCTTTGATAGGATCAACTACCCAATAGCGAAAATCTATTAAATTTCCAGCGCCCGTCAACATCATCCTTTCCGCCCGTATTCCCCATTGCTCGACCAATACATCCTGATCCAGTGCTGACAAAGCAACTGCATCAGTCATGCGAGTCATGGAATGACCCGCACATCCAATCAAACCGAAACATGTAATAATAAATAAAATCAAATTTTTCATAGTTTACACCGTCCGGCTTATTTAAATATAAATTAAGCAACAATTGCTTTTCTTCTGCCAGTAAAACCCAATCCAACTAAAGCAGAACCTAAAAGTAAAAATGCAGGAGGTAGAGGAACAGTAGTAAGATTATTTACAGTTGCAAAATTTATAGCTGCATTACCTGGCTCAGCCCATTGTAAACCATTAACTACCACTGTAGGATCCATAATAAAAGAAAAGAATGGACTTGCAGTTCCGCCATTATAAGTGAAATTTAAAGTTGCCCAGTTAAGAGGACCTGTGATAGTCATATCACCGAATAAATTCAGACGCGTAATTAATGCACTCGTTGCTGTTGAAGATGAAAGTCCTGGCTCGCTACCTACTGTAGAAGTATAACCATTGTAGGAGAAATTTGCAGTTGATGCAGACCAGTCAACCATTGTTGCACTACCACCCATAACGATACCGGCATCAAGAACAACATTAACATCCAAACTAAAAGTATCTCCAGCAACCAGATTTGCTAAAGGAGTTACGTTTGAAGCGCTTTCTACAATTGAAATGCTATTTGCACTGGCCGTATTTGCACCAACAGCCATTGCCAAAACAACCATGCTTGAAAATATTTTTTTAAAAACTTGTTTTTTCATTTTTTTAACCTATTGTTAAAGTGTATTAAGTTATAAATAGCTTCCATTAAGATATTTATCCAAACTGGTATATACGCCAATACATCCAGTTTTTTATATTATATATCGCATAGATCTAAACTGTATATTGTACTCGAGTACAGTATCAGGTTTTTTTGTAATCAATACCCGATACTGTGCTTAGTGACATTCTATGATAAATCTATAATTTGTATATTGTACTGTGGTACAGCTTGCATTCAGGTCAAGCCAGCTTCCTGGTAAAGTTCTCCAGAAAACTGGCTCTTTTCCTTCTATAACAAGGGACAAATTACTGGATCAGCAACTTGTGGATCACAAGAGGGTCCCAGCGGCTGATTTAAAAACCCTAGTAGAGTTACGACATCTCCGAAATTAATTATTCCATCATCATTAAAATCGCCTAATGAAACACCTGAAGTTGGAGGGTTTGCAGAAGCCAACAAAGTCACCACATCTCCAAAATTAACGACAGTATCATTATTAATATCAAAATTACAGGCATCACCAAAACCATTACCGATGGTATCCACCTGACCTGGATTCTTTCTATCCACACAATTATCCAGATAATTCGGCACACCATCTGCATCATTATCATTATCGATAAACAAAAAGCTAATCATGCCACCCGGCTGCTCACTGGCACCGTTGGTCACATTCAACATGCGATCATAAACTGCATAAGATTTCGGCGCATCAGCGGCTGTTACAGTCACCAATACATCTTTAGTAGATAACGCAGGTAACACCAAAGAATTCTGCTCTTTTGCAAAACTATACGGTCTACCGTTTTCTGCAATCACATCCCAGCCACCATTAGTACCGCGAATAACCGGATCATGCGTTTTAATCCCTGCATTAATAAAACGTAGCAGATGTTGTTCACTACCCACTAATGCAGGAGTGGGTTGAATCCAGTTGGCCGCCGTTTTTTTATCGGTAAACGATTGTCCATTGATCAAAAAATAGACCGGCTGATAGTTAACGGTACTGGGTGTATTCCCAGCCGTCAGATCGGCGTTACAAACTGCAAACCCATCCGCACAGGAAGTATAAGTTCCACCTGATACTGCAGCATGCAGTGCTGGGTCTATCTCGCTGTACAAGAAAGTGGATTCACTAGCAACTACCGTACCTGCATACGGATTACCCGAAGGATCCTCTACTGTAGCAGCACCATACAAACCCATCTGAACCTGTACCTGTGGATGCGTACCACTATGATACACATAGGTGCCCGGCTTAATACCTAGCCAGTGATATTCATTTAATCCGCCATTAACAGCTGCTTCTCCCACAAAGGATTGCACTCTTGCTCTAGCAACCCCGCCTGTAGGTGTAAACATTACAGGCACATGCTGAGATCCAGCGATATCCGTAGGTAAAGACTGACCAGGAATGATTAAAGATACACCTTCCTGAGTCAGGTCATTTCTTAAAAACACATTCAGCGCGGTATCCCCTGCAGGTACCGTTAAGGCCGGACCAGGTACGGTTATATTGCAATCCGCAGTAGTTGCCAGATTGTTATCCCCATCCAGTCCATATCCCCACATGGAAATAACAGTTAAATCTGGCATAGTCACTGTGGTAGGACCCGCACACAGATGATAGTCAATGGCGCTGGCTGTGTTGGCAGCCAGACCGAGAGACAAGGCCGTCAGGCCGGTTAATAATTTACGTTTCATTTTTTTGTTCCTATTCATGAGTTACCCCCCATTTATCTGGCAAGTTGAAGCTCTTTCAATCCGCCATTCACTGCATCAGGGGTAAAATACGGATGGATAAGCAAAGCAGTAAACATGCCGCCGGGAAAGATATCATTATTGATCAGTTCTTTCTCGCTATGGGAATGCCATGCATATAAATATGCCGCTGTTGGGTTTAGACCACCTTCACCCGGAGGTAAAGCACCTAATTCTCCCAAAAAGGGCGTACCACTATAAAAGCCTCCAAAAGTCAGGTCCTGAGTAGAAGGTAACACAATTTTCTTGTTTAAAGCATGACCATGATTGGCACACCATTCCCAAGTCACATCATCATACCCATCAGCACCGGCTACAGCCGTCTCATTGTTTTGTGTATCTATACAGTTATGAGCGGGTATCCCCTGCGTTATATCACCAGCGGGATCGCCATATAAATCCCAGCCCATTTGCATACCTGTCCAGAAAAAAATTGCATCAGTCGTCTGCCCAGGGTAGGTCATCAAGGTATAATCCGAGCGTCCCAGATCTGCATTAATACCATCTGTTGACAATAAACGACCATCTCTTGCAATTATATGCGAGTTGCTACCATGCGTATGGAACGGATGCGGGTGCCGACTAGCTCCCACCATCCGTAACAATACCTTTTCACCGGGCCGTGTTTGTGGCACGATTCCATAGGGTTGATGCGGATAGGAAGGTGCATTATCTCCAGCCAATGTGTCTGGAAAATTACGTCCGTTGATAAACCATAACACCGGGTGATACTGGGTATTGTCCACTTGCTGAAAATGTCCCTGAGTATATTGACTATGCAGCAGTGGATCAATTTCACTTAAAAAGAACAAATACTCATAATCATAGTGTGTTGACGCCGAACCATAAGCTGTAGAAGCTACATTCGCTTTATGTACACCATTACTTAATACTGGTGTATTGTTAAAGCCAGTCGGTCTGACTACAATCGCTCCCATCAACCCCATTTCTGTCTGTAAAGCCGGGTTAGTCGCACTTTCGTACAGATAAGTACCTGGGTTAGTTGCAGTAAACGTATAGCTTACCGTGCTAACCCCTCCATCAGCGGGTGCTTCCATTGCCAACAGGCCTTTAACCCCCCCTGTCGCAGCCTGATTTTGCTGCCCGGGGAAGTCAATGGAAGTTGCCACTGGCAGAGCCACATTTCTCAGATTCACAGTGATGGTATCTCCCTGATTAAGAATCAGAGTAGGCCCTGGATATTGCGCTGTTGCACAATCTGCAGCAGTGGTACCGATTCCATAACCCCACATAGGTACTGTAGCCCCATCGGGAGTTGGGATGCTAAACGGACAGGCAACGAAATTAAACGTCGTTCCGCTTACGCCTGTTATCGCCGCCTCAGTTTGCGGTGATAACGCCGACAACATCACTGACAACGATAGAGCCGCCAGCCGTCCGGCTTGATTAAATGTTTTATTCATGATTTTCTCCTAAGTTTTATCACAACGATCGAAACGATTAATTAATGACGATAGTTGTCATAACGCCGCCAAAATCCTCATTATTATTACTGAGATAATTCAGATTGGAGGTATATAGATAATACGTTCCCGCTGTGACGCCCGCTGTATCAATGATTACGTCAAAGCCTTCACCCGGTCCTATGTCCAGAGTATTAGTGACATATGAAATATCATTTACACTGGCTAAGCTTAGATCAGTTTCACCGTTAGTATGTAAAATTTTTGCTCCACGGCCCATCACATGCATATCCAGACCAAGTAATGTGACTGTTTTTGGACCAACCACACTCAAATTTGACAATCGCAGTAATACCCTATCACCCACATTGGCTACAACCAAAGAACTCTCTACCTGTGATTGTACTTCATCACGGCACTTGCCCGTTGGGTTAGCCTGGGTAGCCGCACAGCCATACAATGCATTCAAAAAGGTTGCCCCGCCATCATCCGACGGTGCAGGCAATGCATTAGGATTTACAGTATCCGGATAACCACGTCCATTGATCATTGAATAGGTATCATCCATATCCGCAAACGGTAACGGCTGCGTATTGCGACTGTTATCATGGAAAACCGGATCAAATGTTGCTATCTGCATCGCGATTTCTACATCATAAGCCGTTGATCCATCGCCATCGTTATAAGCATAGCCGGTAGGTCCAGTCCCACCGAATCGTGGTGAGATAGTGGCAGCGGTATTATCATAGCCTGTACGATCCTGGCCCGCATGGACATACAGGTTCCCCAGCATCCCCATTTGCATATGTTCAGTTGCCTCAACATGACAGTGATACATATAAGTACCTGGTTCAATCTGGTTATAATAATACGTCATACTCGCAGAAGGATTAACCCCAAACGATAATTCCGGTACACCATCCAGGGTTCCGGAAATATTTGGAAAGCCATGATAGTGTATGGAATGCGAATCAAACAGATCCGGTCTGTGTACAAAGCCTGCGTTGGTCAGGGTCAGAAACATTTCCTGATCCTGTTCCAGCACCACTTTACTGGCTGGCATCCGTGCATTCAGGATACCCTCCTCCAGTGCTTTAGCTTGAACGAACCCAAATCCAGTTGTTTCGTCTATCAATTCACCAAAACCAAAGGTAAACTGGGTATAACCATCGCCCATAGTGACAAAACCCTCACTGGCGGATAAATGTTTACATGTGGTATTTTCCGTGGTTTCATAAATACCATTTTGATTAAAGTCTATATCACCTATGTTTCCGGGGAAGTTAGCTTCAGTACCAGCAACTGCTAGCACATCAGATACATCCATCATGCCATTATTATCAAAATCATTGGGACACTGAATAATGGCAGCTGCCATCGCTGTTCCAGTCCCGCCCATCAACAGACAAAATAATGCCGCTGGTATGGGTTTAAGTTTATTTCTGTTCATAATCTTTACCTAAATTCATTTATATCAGATCAAAACTGTGTTCAGGTTATGAGTGCCGAAGGGTTAACTCCGGCACTCCTCCCTTTCAGTTATAGACCGGATGGTCCGACAGGTTTATTCATAAGCCCTAACAAATGACTTATATCAGCAAAATCAACCGTACCATTCTGATCGAAATCAGCTAATGGTCCAGATTGCCCCACATAACCTAGTGCCTTGACGACATCTCCAAAGTTAACAACACCATCATTATTGAAGTCACCGTCGCAAGCATCACCATAGATGTCACCGTCAGATTCTTCCTGACCCGGATTAGCAATCAATGTACAGTTATCAGCTATATCTTGGATACCATCGTTATCGGAGTCCAACGCAACTGGACCAGCGCCACCGCCGCCACCGGCTTGTCCTTCGTCAGCACCAATATCTACAGCACCATTATTTGGACGAATATTAAAGTCGATATCGACTGCTACAGCCGCACCACCTGTACCATTATCAAATGCTAATGCTTGCAGAGTCTGGAAACTACCTGCGTTCAGCATCGGTGAGGCACCGTCCAGATGATAATTACCGGTCAGAACCAATGGACCATAACGTACATCAATAAAGTTTCCACCTTCATCAAAGGCTGCTGCAGTTGCTGGAACTGTTGCTTCCGGTTGATTAATGGTCTGCCCTACATCCGATACAGGAAAATCAGATATAAATAGTGGATCAGGCATTCCAGCTGAAGTCACATCAAAACTGGTAGTCGCACTAGCTGCATCAAGTTGTGCCAAATCAGTGACATAACTAGAGGCTGCCGACAGTTTATTAGCAGGATTCGCTTTATCTGCTCTGGGAAGTACCGCCAAATCATCGTATTCACTCAAGGTACCACCACAAATGGGGTCGGTACTCAAGTGCAGACCAAATGCTGTTGGAAAACCCACTTGATCGAATGCAGTCGCACCCCAGCAAAATGAACGGTTATGCCAGATAATGCTGTTCTCAATCTCAGGATTGGAGTACGGCTTCTCTGATATAGGTACTAAAAGTGCCAATGCTGGACTGTGCGTTTCGACAACAACTCCTGCAGGTTTTGGTAAAGTCAGATTAGTGACACCTGAACCCACAAAAGCTAATGATGTTGTTGCAGTACTGTCATTATTGGCAATGGTATCGTTAAAGATTCTTACCCGTAATGCATCCTGAATGGATACTGCACCTGCCAGTCCTGCCACGTTGTCAACGATCATATTGTTCAATAGATCAATTGTGTTCCACACAGCTGGTACATTAGGACTGGCCTCAATATCGGCTCCATTCACAAACTGCAAACGAATACCACTACCACTACCAGCACCCGAGTTATTACCCTGGATCAGGTTTTCACGGATAACTACTGAACCCGTACCTTCGCTCAGGTTTGCTGCAGATTGCACACCACTGATAAAGATACCGCCACCATCGACTCGGCTGGCCTGTTTAAAGCTCTGGTTAAACAGAATTTTATTGTTCTGAATAAAGCCATTGTCACTCAAACCCAGTTGACCTATACCGCCGCCATTACCTGTAGTAAAGTTACCGCATATCCAGTTATTGGTGATGTTGTAATTATCTGCTCCTGAATAGAGAGAGATACCACCACCCGCACCGGTAATCGCACCATTTTCAATGATCTGGTTATGATTAATGGTAATGTCCTGATTTTCAGAGAGTACCACGGTACCATTATTAGGAGAAATCAGATTATTGTTACCGATATGTATACCACCCCCATCGGTACCCACGTTACCTACCAAACGGTTATTACTGATGACCATTCCCTTAGCCCACTGAGCAACGAAAATTGCACCGCCTGAATCAGAACCGGTAATACTCAAACCATCGATACGCGCCTGATTAATAGCCCATAATGGTTGAACTTGTGCCTGACCATTAGGTAGTGTTGCAGTCTGACCACAGTCACCTAACACGGTAATACCAGCACCTTCGTTAAATCCGAACAGATTCGGTTCACCGGTTTGCGGATTCCTACCGACTACCTGGCTATCTAACAAACAGAACTGACCGTCACCCATAATACCTACAAATTCATTGCTTGGCTGTAGCTCATTTTTCATTTGAGCACGCCATGTGGCCAGTTTATCAGCAGGACTCTTACGCGCATTAATAATCACGCCTAATGGCCCAAAACCCTGTAATTTTACAGGCTTATGCATCAAGACCATTTCATTGTAAGTACCCGGCTCGATCATAATCAGATCGCCATCTGCAGCCGCTTCAATTGCAGCCTGGATGGGTTGATCACCAATTACTGTACTGGGTTGCACCAGATGCACACCAAATCCAGGATTCGCTACATCATTAACCAAAGCTACTGTAACGCTGGTTTCAGCAGACACACCCGCAGTATTTTTCAAGCTTAAAAAGTAATCACCTGGCTGGATAGCATTTCCCGTTGAGGTCACTGTATCCATAACTGCTGTTATGGTACTGTTACTCCAGGATCCACCTAGGCCTTCTGCTGGATTAACACTTAACTTGATCACGTCACCCTTATTAGGGTTAGTCAGTTTGACCAGTTTCACAGTACCAATATTGCCACCAAAACCAAAGTCACGCTGTAACTGTCGAGGCTCGGTGCTGGTGATACCTGCATAAAGTGGATTTGCTACCGTAGTCAGACCTGCTGACAAAATTTCCAGAGTGTTACCTGGTTGAGCTAAAGGACCACCGTTTACAGTATTAGTATTAGATACTGAATAGATTCCAGGTGTTTGAGAAGGAAATTCACAATCCACAGGGAATGTACCGTTACGTGAAAATGCTGCAACCGGTACCACGGGTGTATCTAGATAGGTAATACCGCCCGGCATATACTGGAAGGTATAGCAGAACTGGCTTAACTGACGATTAAACTGAGGATCAACGATCATCTTCGGTGACCCGTCAGGATTGGTCAAACCACTAGGATCAGGGATTGGACCCGCATCATTCATACAGGCAGTCAGCATATTAGGTGAATAACCTGATGCACTGGCTATATTTGCACTAAATGTAGAAGGCAACAATGCGTTGTAAGCACCAAATTCATCAGAATGGACCCTGACAATTTCTCTACCCGTCCAGTCTCTAAAAGAAACAGGTACCCAGGCAGGTGCTGTTTTTTCACCAAATGTTGGTTTATTTGGATCAAACTCATTGGCCAGATCATTCAGTATGATACCCAATACAACTGCAGACTTAGGTACTTGAGTGAAATAAGCAAAATCAGTTGCTGCATTCTGGCCATCTGCCAAGTTAACCAGTTTACGATCACAGTTAGGTTTAGAAACCAGTGCATCAGTCACATTAGCATAAGTAGGAGATAACACACCGTCAGCTATAGCTATACCCGGTAACAAATCACCGGCAACACTTGGAGTAGCGATACTGTCATCACTTTGTTGACTTAAGTACTTGGAAACGACATGGCTTTCACCTACGCATTCTGCTGGAAGCTGAGCCAAATTCAAATTGGGTGAGTATGATTCACCAAAATCAACATTCTTATCTTCTTCTTTAAGCAGCTCATAACCAGGAGGTGTGATCCCTTCAACTATGTAATCACCTGCTGGCAAACCACTAATAACAGTATCACCATTAGTACCTGCGACAGCGGCATCAAATCCATTCACATAATAGCTGTCAAATGCATAACCTCCGTCAAAAACTCCCGGACGCCACTGGTTAAAATTACGTAAACCATCAAAACAATCTGTTTGTACTGATGTGTTACCCGTAATCGAGGTATAGACTGGACCTTGACAACCAGTAGGCAAACTGTCATCCCAACTGTCAGATGCAACAATCTGAATCGCGTCACCGGCATCATAACTATTTGTATAACCCATATTTGGATCAGTTATATTAGTATGATTTATATCTTCTATACCTGGGACACCAGTCCAGACCAAACGTTGCGTTACACCATCCGCTTCAAACTGATGCTGTGGCGCCCAGTTAAAAGGATAGTTATCCACATCTGCAAATTGTAAAAAGCCATCGTTATTAACATCTTCAATGATCTTGTCATCGTGTTCTAGACAACCATTATTATTCCAGTCTATATCTCCGGCTGCAACGTTTGCAACGTAAGTACCTACTGGACAACCGTTAGCTCCATTTCCTGCAATCGCAGTAAAAGGATTAGCAGATGTATCACCATCCGCATACAGATTAACTACAACGCGTGGAATACCAGGTTCCCAAGGTTCAAACGCAGCAAAGCTTGGATCATCTTCTGCTCGTGTTACTGCATAATAGGTAACCCCTGAGATGCCACCGTTTTCACCTGGTTGATAAGGTGCTTTACCCCATTCAGCATAGTTAGTTGTACCCAAAAAGGTTTGTATACCTTGGGTTAAAACAGGACCGGTTTCTGTACGGGAAAAGTGATCATTAGTCAACGGATTGGTAACGATTGCCATTCCAGGTTGACAGTCACCTATCGCAGAATCAAAACCACCTGGCAAACATTGTGGTTGAGGAACTAAATCACCTTCATGAGTAAAAGCAAGTGATGCAGCAGTACCATCAGAAACCAGGCCAAATGTGTCACCTGGGTTCGGCGCAATAGTTCCACCTCCATTATCGGTAATAAAGGTTGCTCCAGTAGCTTTCATTGGAAAGCCATAATCCACCTCTGCAACCAACCAGTTGAAGAAAGGAAAAACGCTTTCGAAAGTAAAAGCACCGTCAAAATCGGTTACACTCGTTTGATAGACAACCCCGTTACGATGACGCAAGGTCACTGCCAAGTCATTTATTGGCTGTTCACCTGGGTCACGAACACCATTTTCATTGGCATCATAGAAAACCACGGTATCATAACGGCCAAACCAGCTAAATACCGGCAGCTCACCTAAATCACAGCTAGTAGGTGGTGCATTGGGTGTTCTGGGGTTCACACATAAATTATTTCCTGTCACTGATAAAGTAGCCGATGCGATAACCATACGTAATGGCCCATCCCATATCGACAACATATAATCGCCTACAGGCAATGATGGCAAAGTAAAACTACCCTCTGCATCGAATATACCATTACCATTTATATCGGTATCTTCAGCACCTGGAAAGTTACCCGTCGGTGCAAGATCAACATCACTTGGTGAACATTTCACAACCTTGATCAATTTACCTGCAATAATCGCATCATTAAGACCAACATAACAGCCGGGAAATGCATTGCCTGAATTAGCACCAAATACAGGAGGACGTGCCATATGGTTATTGGTTATTCTACCTGTAATAGGACCACTCACAGCCACACCGGGAAGACCGGCAACGGTATCTTGTTTTTTATGTACCATACCGACGAACACGTGAGGGCCGGGTGGACCAAATTCAGCAAAAAAATCGGGTTCATTGGCTTTTACCCAGGCATCAATAACGGGAGTTCCTTCAATGGTAGAAGTCTGGATCCAGTCACTATTTGCGGGGGGTACAATTTGTACCCCATATTTTGCAGGTGGCAAATTCTGAATTAGCGCAACACCTTTAGTGCTTATAAAGATAGTACCATCACCCAAGACATTGACAGATCCATCCGCATTGTAGGTAGTACCTAGTGGATTACCGAAGGCATCATTCTGCAGTCTGCCAGCAGTAACACCATAGCCACCACCCGCATCTTCCAGAATAATTTCAAACCCTTCTGCGTTACCATCAATCCCCAGTTCTACGGGTAAATCAGGTGCGCCGTTAGTTGGGTTATTATCATGGAACAGAAAGATGGATATTTGTGCAGTTGGAATGGGTAATGCACTGACATGAACAGTAATCGTGTCAGTATCCGTAGTTCCTGCTGCAACCACTGCCCCGCCTAAAGTAAAACCAGCATCGGTTACCGTAGGCTGTTTTCCTTGAACGGGCAGAATGGATAAAAAATATCGCTTGGCTGGATCATACTCATTAGTAGTAATCACCGTACTACCAGAATTTTGTACTAATCCATGTGTTGTAGACGGGTGATTACTGGTGAAAAATGTCAACGCCAACGGCTTTTCCGTTTGCGTACCCAGTACTCCGGGTGTTGCATGATGCGTTCTATCTTCTTCCAGCTGCCAGCGAAAACCATTGGTCAAGAGATTTTCATTTTGATCTCTGACCTCAACGGTAAAGGCGTTGGCATTGGAAGAAAATAAGAAGGCTGTCAGAAATATTGATAAGAGCGGCTTCAAACCTTTTGGTCTGAGAGTTCGCCCTGAGATGTCAATTTTCATAAATCGCTCCTAAGCTGGTATAAAAAACTACGTAATGCATAGAAATAAGCCATCCCAATGATTCAACCAAGAAATCTCATAAGACAAATTATTGAATAACTATTTATATGTAGCTGTTAATGTGAATAATCTGATTCAAAAAAAATAAAGCCAGAATCAGGTGTAGCAAATTTTATAGACTAAACGCGTACTCGTATATTGTACTGCGGTACAATATTTAAGAGTTTAAGCATACTTTTGGCAGATTTGCAGCCTAGCATTAGATATTTATTTACTCCATACCTCAATACCTCATTTGTGGTATTTTTAATAGAATATATAATTAATTACATTATTATCAATTATATATAATAATTAAATCATATATTTAATACGTTAAATCTAAACAAATATGGGCTAAATGGGTAAAATATTTATTGTAATGTTCTTGTAATAAAGTTGTAATATTAAAAAATACCTACTTTCTCAGGTTATTTGCTTATACCCTTCCCATACCCGCCAACACTGCACCCACCAAACGAAACTACATTAACCAATGGATTGCTATTGTACTGAGGTACAGTTTTTCGCACCTGTCTAACAAAACAAATGATTCGCCTAGCTATGTGTCAATACCTCATTTGCAGTATTTTTATATTGATTGAATAAAAACACTACTTAACCCCATACTCACAACCTTTGTTAACCCCAAGTAGCTCAGAACATATAGAATCACTCAACAACCACTCGCTAAAGCTGGTGGGTTCGTATAATGAACTAAAGTCTGGATACGGGTCATAAGACCCATTATGACTACGTTTTAAAATTATCATCATCTTTGGGCTCAAAGTGATGTTCCAAATAATTTTGGATCATTTCTTGGTGGTGGGTTAAAGTTGTAGTTTTACCAAATATACCCTTATTAGTAACCGTCTTTTGGGGCGCAGGTTTTAACCTGCATTCTTCATAGCAAGAGCAGGCTAAAGCCTGCGCCCCAATAATGGATAAGTTTTTAAAATAGCTTTATCAACAGATTAGACCCACTACCCTATAATCCAAAATCTCTCCAAAACTAATGCCTAAAAATACTATTCTAAATCATAGATAAATCTGACCGCCTAAAGGCAGTGGTTTTAACCTGAAAAAATAGAGACTAATAAAAATACTGTACTCACGTACACTGTTTTATTACTATTTTTTCTGCATAATATGCATTTTTAAATTATAAACTATTGCTCTCATGCGCTTGAATACAAACTTCCTACCCTTGATGGCACTTATGCTATCCCTCACCAGCACCACCTGGGCCGAATTACATGACCTTGAAAATGGCATTATTTATGATGACGATCAAAACATTACCTGGCTAAAGAATGCCAATCTTCCAGCATCCGAACAATTTGGCATTTCAACTATAATTGATGACGGCACACGACATTCTTTAAATGGTTATGGCATCCGTATGGATGAAAACAATAAAGGCCGTATGAATTGGCAAACGGCCCTAGACTGGATAAAAGCCATGAATGCCAGCAATGACGGAAAAGGTTACAAAGGCTTTAATGATTGGCGCTTATGGACTGTCCCCGATGCTGCTAAATCCTGTTATGGAAAAAAATGTACTGATGGAGAACTTGCCCACCTTTTTTTCAAAACATTTAAAGTCAAACAGGATTCATCCATTTTGAATCTCTCTTCCTCTGAATCTGATTTATTCACAAATGTTCAATCGGGAGGATACTGGTCTGGTACAACTTATTCCCATCTAAACAATTCAGCCTGGACTTTCTACACTACGGATAGACGCCAGGTCAGAAACAGTAAACAAAGCACTCAATTTTATGTTTGGGCAGTTCGTTCTGGAGAGAATAAACCATAATCCTAGAAAAATCAGTTGGCTCACGGTTTCTAGCACAAGCTCTTGATTCCACAGCACTTCAAAAAAATGCCCGCTTAACCTAATGGGTGAAGCTAAGATTTTTTTAAATCACTGTGAAACCAATAGCTTGCACTATAAATCCGCGCCCAACTGATCTTTCTAGGATAATATCAAATAAAATATTAAATATTGTACTTAGGTACAATATGGTTTTTTAAAATACCAAGCATAATATTCCCTAAGCTTTATTTATTAAGGAATAGACAGATGAAAAAATATCAACAAATTATTGTCGGCATGACAATTTTAAGTAGCCTGACCGTCACAGCACAGGCATCGTTATTCGATCGTGGTAATGGCATGATCTATGACGATACATTGAATATTACCTGGTTACAGGATGCCAATCTTGCTGCAAGCAATCAATTTGGCATAACTACAACAAATTCACAGGGGTACGG
>Ga0256847_1000795_pt1 | contig 18123 bp, 15 predicted proteins | sample TeddybearmetaG_FD_189099 | JGI IMG/M metagenome (GOLD analysis project Ga0256847, IMG submission 189099) | Hydrothermal vent microbial communities from East Pacific Rise, Pacific Ocean - Teddybear | ecosystem: Environmental > Aquatic > Marine > Hydrothermal vents | place: Pacific Ocean: East... | reverse complement strand
TCCACCACAAGTACAGGAATTCGGATACCATAACGTTCCATCAGGTCGATGGATTCAGAAATATCAGTGATAACTACTGTAATTTCAGTGAGTTCTGCCATACTCTTCAATAAATAGATAGCTTGTTCGCACAGATGACAGGCACTGGTGGAGTACAAAGTGAGAACCTTAATCGTACGTAACATGTCCAGTAAGCCAGTAATTGTGTAGAACTGATTATGCAAACAAAACGTTTTGCTTCCAAATCTATTACCAGTTCTTACCCCTTGCCGTGTCTGGATACCCTGAAATGGGAGCGCAGTAGCAAGGGGTTCAGGACAAGCATAACACTCCATCATCTGGAAGCCGGCCAGCTACTGATCCCCTGTCTGAGCATTCCTTATACTATGACCCGCTTCTCGGCTCAGCTTACAGACTGCAACCGGGATAAGCGCCGTAATTGGCTGATAAGCCCCGGACTGGCTGGACAGGCCCTCCAAGATGAACACGAGTCAGTCACCACACATATCGACTATTTTCACATCCATCAGTCCCTGAACAAAGCTGTACTGGTTTTGGAGATGTATTGCAGTGTTGAGCCAGTAGAATTTCTTCTCGTGCTTACTTGCACTCAGGATGCATGGAAACCCTGCGAATCCAAAAAGACCCCACAATATCTGAAAACGCAGCTAAACCTGCCACAACATTCTCAAATGAACGAAAATGAAGCTATACGCGACAGAATTTGTTCACCAATCTGCCTGCAGATGCTACTGGAGTTTTATGGCTTACTGGACGACAAACTCAGGTTAATCGCAGATTGCTTTGATAGTAGCGCGGATCTCTATGGCGTTTGGCCCATCAATATTGCAGCTGCCTCAAAAAGGGGCCTAATAGGGGCAATCGAGTCGTTCAACGACTTCGAACTTGTTTGCACCTTGCTGGAAAAAAATATTCCACTTGTGTGCAGCATTCGATTTAACCCGGGGCAGCTAAACAATGCTCCACTGGACGAAACTTCCGGTCATCTGGTGATACTTGCCGGTGTCGATGAACACTCCGTCAGGGTTTACGATCCTGCCGCAAGCTCAACAGAAACCGTGGTAAGAAACTACGCGCGAAATGAGTTTCAGAACGCGTGGATTGACAACAACGGAATTGCTTATGTTCTGGTACCCTGTGAGCCTGAAACAACCAACTCTGCATGCAATATAAAATGACGCTTAAATACTGTATTCGCTACCTGCTTCTTGTTGTGGGTTTTGCGCTGCTCACCTACGGTATGATCAACTGGAGCAGAACAGCCTTTTCCATGCACGGTGTCTGGTTTTTTGATAATTCCTACAACCTGCACCCCCTGCATTTCATTATTGTAGGGGTGGCAATGATTCCACCGGCGATGTGGGAAATATTTTTTCTACAGCACAAACAGGATACTGGGCGAGATATATAAAAATGACGGTGTACCTGAGAAAAGTAGCTGGTAGCGATGCGAAAGAATTTCTCACGCTTATGACCACCAGCCAGTCATTGCACAAGCCATGGATCAGTCCACCGCTGGACCCGCGCACTTTTGCCGCCTATTTGACCCGTGTTTCGCAGCCAGACCATGAAGGCCTTTTGGTATGTGAAACAAAATCTGAAAAAATAGTTGGGGTAGTTAATATAAACAACATTGTGCGCAGTTCCTTTCTTTCCGCGTCTCTGGGTTACTATATCGGCCAGTCCTACCTGGGCAAAGGGTACATGCTGGAGGCTATGGTGCAAGTTAGGGACTACGCATTTACCACACAGGGTTTGCATAGACTTGAGGCCAATATTCAGCCAGATAATATGCGCTCCATAAACCTGGTAAAACGCAGCGGCTTCGTCTATGAAGGCCTGTCCAAAAACTATCTGTACCTGAGTGGTAAATGGCGCGATCATGAACGCTGGGCAACCTATGACGCCAGAACTTCTCTCTCTCCCTAAGTTAAATATTGGAGTTAACTATTAATTCAGTTCACGGCACCTGGGTCTCAGAAATCACTTCTGAGGCAATCACCTCAGATATCACTTCACTCTCAGAACTGTTTGTTTGTGGAGAAGAATTATTCTGGCTGGAGTCGCGCCCACAGGAAGCAGGTCGCACGACGCTGATACGCCAAACAGGAAACAGTTTAGAAGAGCTTACCCCACCGCCTTACAATGTACGTAGCAGGGTGCATGAGTATGGAGGCTGCAGCTATTTTGTTTCCGGAGGCAAGGTGTTTTTCGTGAACTTTTCTGATCAAAATATTTATCAGATCGATATCGAGCCCGGTTCCGCCTGTAGAATACTGCAAATTACCCGCTCCGATGAAAATACACGCTTTGCTGACTTCCAATATCATAAAAGCGAAAACTGTCTGATTTGCGTACAGGAACACCACGATACTGAAGTTCAGAACACCCTGGTAAGTGTTGATCTTGGCAGCGGAACTGCCACAACTCTAGTAGGCGGACACGACTTTTATAGTACTCCGCGTCTGTCCCCTTCAAACGCGCAACTCGCCTACCTCGCATGGAACCAACCCAATATGCCATGGGACAGTACAGTGCTGTATCTGGCAGATGTTTCTACCGCAGATAAACTCTGTAATGCTAATATTGTTGCCGGGGGAGATAGGGTTTCAGTGTGTCAGCCAGAGTGGCTGGACGCGCAAACATTAATCTATTCCTCAGACGAATCGGGTTGGTGGAATCTTAAACAATATGTGTCTGGCAGCATCACCGAATTGTACCCGGAAGAAGCTGAATACGGCCTCCCACACTGGGTTTTCGGGATGCGTTTTTACTCGATACTGTTAAACAACAAGTTGGCCTGCGTTCGCATCATCAAGGGTGAGTCCCGAATTTGCTTACTTGATCTTAATACCAGCGAACTCACTAAAGTGGACACACCTCACTGGCAACAATTTTCGAGTATTCAGGCCCGGGGAGATTCCATAATTTGTCTGGCAGGCAATCCCGATCATGCTACAAGCATTATCCAAATTGACCAATCTGGTACAGGCACTCAAAGTATTAGTATTTTGCACAAAAGTCAGTCTCCGGACTTTAATATCGACTGGTTTTCCACGGGATACGCAATTTCTTTTATCAATAGAGACGGGTTATCCAGTTACGGGTTTTTCTACCCACCTGTCAATCCACAACAATGTGCTCAACAAGGTGCCTGCTCTACCGGTCTGCCCCCATTGCTGGTTTTAAGTCATGGTGGCCCAACAGATTCAGTTCGTCGAAATATGAATCTCAGGATTCAGTATTATACCTCTCGGGGCTGGGCTGTTTACGATTCTAATTATGCAGGTAGCACCGGGTTTGGTCGGGACTATCGCAACCGCCTGGTTGGAAATTGGGGTCTGGCTGATGTCGCAGATTGTGAAGATGCCGTGGCTTATCTTGCTGACAATGACATGGTTGACCGCACGCGAGTCGCCATTAAAGGTGGAAGTGCCGGTGGGTACACAACCCTGGCTGCACTTACCTTCACTAACTGTTTCAAGGCGGGTGCCAGCCATTATGGTATAGGAGATCTCGAGGCCCTCGCACGGGACACACACAAATTTGAAGCCCGCTATCTGGACCAACTGGTTGGTGCCTATCCCAGAGACCTGGATACCTTTATAGCCCGCTCTCCCATCCATCATACCAATGGTCTGTCTTGCCCCGTGATTTTCTTTCAGGGTCTGGATGATAAAGTAGTTCCACCAAACCAGGCAGAGGCAATGGTCGACGCTCTTAAAAGAAAAGGCGTTCCAGTAGCCTACATTCCTTTTGCTGGTGAGGGTCACGGCTTTCGACGGGCAGAAAACATAAAGCGTAGTATCGAAAGCGAGTACGCCTTTTTTGCGATGATATTCGAATTCAGTCCCGCGGATGACCTGCCTGATGTTGATCTACAATAATTGATACACTTTCTTCTATGACAAAGACCAGAAAAATAGCCGTGCTTGCCGGTGGCGTTTCCCGAGAGGCCGAAGTTTCACGATCTTCTGCTGCACAGGTCGCAAAAGCCCTGACACTCGAATACGCTGACGTTAGGGTATTTGAACTGGACAATACTCTGGCCACTAACTTGCTCGATTGGCACGCAGATGTGGTTTTTCCCGTACTGCATGGCCCACCAGGCGAAGATGGAACCATACAGGGTTTTCTTGAAATACTTGGCATCCCCTACGTAGGCAACGGTGTTAGAGCAAGTGCTGCAGCAATGGATAAAGGTATAGCGAAATCGCTTTTTCGCTCCACAGGTTTACCAGTATGTAACGACCTCATTTTCTCCAGCACATACAGCGTAGTGGATGCAGAGCAGGAAATTACGGCGCAGCTGGGAGAACGAGTAGTTATCAAGCCACTAAACCAGGGTTCGGCAATTGGAGTGGTGCCTCTTATGAACGGTGGCGACATTGCCGAAGCTCTTGCTAACGTTTTTGACATGCAGCTGGATGTAATCGTAGAACCTTATGTTTTCGGTCGTGAGATGACCGTGGGCATTCTAGACGTCGAAGATGCGGACTGCATTGCCACGCCCGTCATTGACATTGTGACACCCGACAATACCTGGTATGACTACCAGCATCGCTACAGCGTCGGATTAAGCAAGCATATCATTCCCGCAAGGATTCCCGCAGAAACCACCCGCGAGCTACAACAGATCACAATGGATGCACATAGAATTCTCGGTTGCAGAGACTTGTCCCGAGCTGACTTTATTGTCGATGACAACAACAAAATAACCCTGCTGGAAGTAAACACACTTCCCGGTATGACACCAACCAGTCTATACCCTGACGGAATGCAGGCTTTAGGAATCGATTTCACCCAATTGATGATAAAACTGGTGGAAAGCGCCATCAAAAGAGCATCCCGCTAGCTTAAGTTTCTACAGCACCCCGACTATACGTCTCACCAGACCGGGGCCCTGATAAATGAACGCCGAATATATCTGAATCAGGGAAGCTCCGGCATTTCGCATTTGCAATGCTCTGTCGGTGTTTGAGATGCCGCCAGCTGCGATTACCACAGAACCCCTCCCCAGGCTGCTATGCATTCGTGTTACACATTGCAGGGACAGATCAAAAAGAGGTTCACCGCTCAGTCCTCCTGCTTCAGACACCAGACCTGACGCTGGCAGCGGACGACTGAGCGTGGTATTGGTGGCTATCACCCCGTCTATTTCATTTTCCTTAACTGCTTCTGCGATATCCTCAACCTCTTCTGTGCTCAGGTCCGGAGCAACCTTAAGCAGCAGGGGTTTATAGGCACCGGTGCGTTGAGCCAGTTTAAGCTGACGATCGCGTAAAATATTCAACAAGGTGCCTAAACGGGCTTTGCTTTGTAAATCCCTGAGCCCTGGCGTGTTGGGCGATGACAAATTTACAGTGAGATAATCAGCCAACTCATACAATTCATCCATACATGCCAGGTAGTCATTTTCCGCATGTTCGTTAGGTGTATCCTTATTTTTACCAATGTTTATACCAATAAGACCACCAGCCAGATTGTCGCGCGCGCGCACTTTCTCAAGTCGTTCTCGCATGGCAAACATGCCATCGTTATTGAATCCCATACGATTAATCAGAGCTTTCTCTTTAATCAGACGAAACAAACGTGGTTTGGCGTTTCCTACCTGCGGCCTGGGGGTAACAGTACCAACCTCTACAAAGCCAAAACCCAGGGCCATAAGACCTTCAACGGCTACGGCATTTTTATCCAGTCCTGCCGCAAGTCCAATGGAGTTGTTAAATCGCAGATTCATGTGGGTAACCGGTCTGGAAATAGCACGCGGCATAAAATGCGACAGGCCCAAGCGCCCGGCAGGGCCAATTAAATTAAGAGACAAATGGTGGGATAGTTCTGCCGGAAGCAGAAACAAAACCTGTCGAGCCGCTGAATAAAGCAATTGTAAATTTCTGTTACCGCTACCCGAAACAGTTTAACTTAAAGTGCGTTATATCTGCAGCCAGAATTATTTTGGTAAACGTAAATTTAAACGAATTCTTATAATATGTGCTGTCTAAGTAGACTATGTCGGGCTAGAAGTTTAAATTACGCCGTTTTTATTACTATATTTACCCAACTTTGCTCATTCTAGAACAACTCAAATCGGAAAATTATGTCTGACACATCCCAAACTCTACTCAGGGTTAAGAACACCATTCAATGGCTGGAAGGCCGAATTATAGGGCAGGAATCGTTGGTGGAGCGGTTAATGCTCGCACTCCTGTGTGGAGGCCATCTGCTGGTAGAGGGAGCACCCGGGCTGGCTAAAACGCGTGCCATCAAAGAACTGGCCAATGTTGTGGAAGGCGATTTTCACCGAATTCAGTTCACTCCGGATTTGTTACCCAGTGATGTTACCGGCACTGAAATCTATCGCCCCGAGGATGGCAGTTTTGTCTTCCAAAAAGGCCCGGTTTTCCACAACCTCCTGCTAGCAGATGAAATCAATCGGGCGCCCGCAAAGGTGCAATCCGCACTGCTTGAAGCAATGGGAGAACACCAGGTTAGCATCGGCCGTGAAACGTTCCCGCTGCCAGATCTGTTTCTGGTTATGGCAACCCAAAACCCAATTGAGCAAGAAGGCACATATCCTTTACCGGAAGCCCAACTGGACAGATTTTTGATGCACCTCAGGGTCGACTTTCCGGAAAGGGAAGCGGAACACAAGATTCTGCAACTGGTAAGGGGAGAAACACTGAGACCAGATCCACCAAGCCCTACAGACACACTTAGCCAGAACGACATTTTTACTGCCCGTAAAGAAATTGTTGGCATGCATATGGCTGACTCAGTCGAAGAATATCTTGTACAACTCATCATGGCGACGCGAAATCCAAAAGCCTACAGTGAAGACATCGACCGATGGATCGAGTATGGGGCCAGCCCACGGGGTACCATTGCGCTGGATATGTGCAGTCGCGCAATTGCCTGGCTGGATGGACGGGATTTTGTTAGCCCGGAAGACGTGCAAGCGGTGGCACATGATGCGCTTAGACACAGACTAATTCTGAGTTTCGAAGCCGATGCCCAGGGCATTCTCCCGGACCAGATACTTGACGATCTTATACGAGTGGTTCCAGTGCCTTGAACAGCCAGCCACATATGATAACCGGTGCCTATGTAGATCTGGATGGACTAATCAGTTTCCGCCATCGCAAGCTAAAATCCAAAACACCGGCTCGAAGCAGAACACGTATGGCAGGCGGTCACCGTAAATCCAGGATGCGAGGTCGTGGAATGGATTTTGCTGAAGTCAGATTGTATCAAGCCGGAGATGACGTCAGAACCATCGATTGGCGGGTTAGTGCCCGCAAGGCAAAAACGCACACAAAAGTATTTGAAGAAGAGCGTGAAAGACCAACACTTATATTGTGCGATCAAACCCAGAGCATGTTTTTCGGAAGCACTTCCCGTCTTAAATCTGTAGCCGCGGCTGAGGCATCTGCCGTTCTTGCCTGGCATGCATTGAATCTTGGCAACCGGGTGGGTGGTATAGTGCTGGATAATGACAATATTAACGCTGTTCGTCCCAGGCGTAGCACCAGAACCCTGGTGAGATACCTAAACCTAATCTGTAATGCCAATCAAAACCTTCATCGCGATTCTTTAACTAATGAATCGGAAACACGCTTTACCAACGCGTTAATCCAACTTAAGAAAACAGCGCACAATGGGCACCAGATTTTTATTGTTAGTGATTTCAGTGCCCCTTTTGAGCTATGGAAACCGCACGTACTAGCATTAAAACGACATAACGACGTCGCGCTAATTCTAATATCCGATCCGCTTGAGGCCCAACTACCACCCTCAAATCTATACGCAATTACAGATGGAAAATCACGCAGCTACCTTGATACCAGTGACAAGAACCTCAGACAGAAGTATGCAGACAGATTCAGATTGTTTGAGGAAAATCTTGAATCCTTTTGTATGACTTATGGGATGCACTATACAAAGCTCTCCACGGCAAAGTCTGCAGAAGATAGCCTCGCCGCACACTTAATAAATTACTCCGGATAGCAAGTGGACCCACTCGCCCAATTAAGAGATATTACCATTCCTCTGCAACCAGAATGGTGGCCACCTGCACCGGGGTGGTGGCTGCTTTTGCTAATCGTTATTTTTATGCTTGTCTGGCTTGCTAACACACTTAAACGGTTTAGGGACAAAAAGTATCCATTTAGGCAAGCCCGCAGTACCGTACTGCAATACCACAAAGAGTTTCTTGCAAAAACTGTTCAGCCGAATGAATACATCGAGCTAATAAATCAACTGCTTAAACGGCTAACGATCTATGCTCAGGCCAGCCCTGAAGCAGCTTCACTGTCTGGTCAAAAATGGCTGGATTACCTCGATAAAATATCCCAGAGCAACAGTTTTACTACAGGGCAGGGCAAAGCCCTTGGCGATATGAGGTACCACAGAGTTACAAATTTCGCGCTTTCTGATCTGCATACGCTGGTTTTGCGACTTATCCGGGTTCTGGAAAAAAACGCATGATCGAATTTATCTGGCCTCTGAGTTTTATTCTATTGCCACTTCCATTACTCGTACGGCTACTTTCCGGTTCTAGCAGCCAGGCAGCTTTGTCAGTACCTAATCTGAAATATTTTAGTATGGATAGCCCACCAGGCAAAAAACCATCTACTGGATGGAGACTCATATTGTTGTGGCTTGCATGGTTTCTGCTTGTCTGCGCTGCATCCCGGCCCGAATGGATCGGTGAACCGGTTAACCTGAGTGTAAGCGGTCGCGATATGATTATTGCAGTTGATGTTTCGGGTAGTATGAACACCGAAGATATGCAGCTAAACAATCAGGAGGTTAATCGACTTGTGGTCGTGAAATCAGTGGTTTCAGAGTTTCTGAACCGCAGACAGGGTGACCGCGTTGGTCTGATCCTGTTTGGAAGTAATGCCTACCTACAGGCTCCATTAACTTTTGATCTGAATACCGTTGGAAAATTTTTATCCGAGGCACCAGTGGGAATCGCTGGCGGAAAAACAGCTATCGGAGACGCAATTGGCCTGGGTGTCAAACGCCTGCGAGAACGCCCGGAGTCCACTCGACTGTTAATTCTACTAACCGACGGATCAAATAATGTGGGGGAAATTGAACCCATCAAGGCTGCTGAACTCGCAAGCCACGCAAGCGTGAAAATTCACACTATAGGTGTGGGATCAGATGAAATGAGCATGAGCGGATTTTTAGGTGCGTTCGGCCCAAGAGTGGTAAACCCCTCTGCAGATCTCGATGAAGAAACGCTAACCCAAATTGCACAGGCAACAGGAGGCACCTATTTTAGAGCCCACAATACTGAAGAGCTGCGTAACATCTATACCCTCATCGACGCGCTGGAACCTGTTGAACAGGATCCCGAAATGTTCTACCCAACTATAGCTCTTTTTGTGTGGCCATTGGCAGGCGCCTGGATCGCTCTTGTTGGTCTATACCTTAGCCTGTTGTTTCGCACCTCAATTTCGGTAGATTCCTGATGGAAGCGTTTGAGGTATTCAGTTATACGGAGTTTCATTTTCTACGCCCATGGTGGTTACTCGCCATCATCCCTGCCCTGCTGTTGGCAGGGTTTTTCCTAAAGCAGAGCGTCAGGCATTCAAAATGGCAAGCTGCAATACATCCCCAACTTTTAAAAGTGCTGCTTGAAGATGGAGGCGACGGCGGTAATAGATGGGTTTCTGTGTTCACTGGATTAGGCTTGTTGCTTATGGCTTTGGCACTGGCAGGACCTACCTGGAATCGCCTGCCCCAACGTGTTGAACAGGCTAAGGACGCACTGGTAATAATACTGGATTTATCATACTCCATGTATGCTGAGGACCTGGCTCCTTCCAGACTGGTTCACGCCAGACACAAGATCGCAGACATACTTCGAATGCGTGAGCAAGGCTACACTGCTCTTGTGGTGTTTGCAGGAGATGCGCATGTTGTTACTCCCTTAACTGATGATACTGACACCATAGAGAACCTGTTGTCTTCTTTGCGACCCGGGATGATGCCGGTTGCAGGAAGCAACCCTGAATATGCCGTAGAGCAGGCCCGAGAATTGATTAAAAATGCTAATTTGCTACAGGGGCGAATCCTCATATTAACGGATGGTATTAGAAACATAAGCGACATTACCCAACAAGCCAGCCCGGACATTCCCATATCAATACTTGGGATCGGCACCCCGGAGGGAGCACCCATTCCTTTAACTTTTATGAACCGCAGTGGTGACTTTCTACCTGATTCCAAAGGACGTACCGTAATCGCGAAACTGGATGTTGCACAACTAAACGAGGCAGCAAAATCCAGTTACGGCAGATTTAGAGTTTCCACAGTTGGCGGAGATGCAGACATTTCATACGTTCTGGACACCCGATTCGGTCTGCCCGAAGAAACAGAGGAAGTAGAACGACAATTCGATGTATGGGCAGATAGGGGTTATATGCTGATTCTGTTGATCCTTCCCATTCTGGCAATGGGCTTTCGACGCGGCGTTTTGCTGGTTCTCTGCCTGACTTTGCTTCCGGTCCCGGCAAATGCTTCTACTACCAGTGATCTTTGGGATGGGTTATGGCAACGAAAAGACCAGCGGGCCTACACTGCTTTATCTGAGGGGCAGGCAGAGCGAGCCGCTCAACTTTTTGACCAGCCCGACTGGCGCGCCACAGCCAACTTTCGCTACGGCGCATTCGATGCAGCAGCAAAAGGCTATGATGCGCTCGCGCAAAATTACAATCTGGGTAACGCCCTGGCAAAACTGGGAAACTACAAGGGTGCTCTCGCTGCTTATGAAAAAGTACTTGGCATAGATCCAGAAAATGAAGACGCGCAGTTTAATAAACAATTGGTAGAACAGATTCAGGAACAAAAAGAAGAGCAGCAAAAAGAGCAATCAGAAAAAAATGACTCCGATGAAGAGGAACAAAATCAGAACTCCGACTCATCGCAGGAAAACTCCGATGGTGAATCCGGTGAAGAGCAGGACGAAAATGCTGAACAAAATACCGAGGAAGAAAAATCCCAGGAAGAACAGGATCAGGAGCAGGACAAAGATCAGGAAGGGCAGCAGAAAGAACAGAAAGAATCTGAAAGCGAACCAACAAACCGTGACGAACAGCGTGAAGCAATGGAACAGTGGCTACGTCGAGTACCCGATGACCCGGGTGGATTGTTAAAAAGAAAATTTCAACATGAAACCAACCAACGGCTACGGAGCGGGGAGTATCAAATTAATCGTTCGGAGCAAGTCTGGTGAGCGCAGCGTTCAGGCTTTTATGCTATCTGATTTTTCTGTGTGGCCAGATGATAAGCCAATATGCCAGCGCTGATCTCCAGGCCTTCGTTGATCGCTCCACAATACTCGAATCCCAGACAATCGAATTCACCCTGCGTGCCAGTAGTCAGGGAGACCCGGATTTTTCAGTTCTGGAAGAACAATTCAGAATTTTAGGATCCAGAACCAATAGCCAGTACCAGAGTATCAACGGGCGTGTTAGCTCGTGGATAGACTGGAATCTCACACTCGAACCTTTAACTACTGGCGAGCTGACAATACCCACCATAAGGCTAAATTCAGAAAGTTCTAATCCCATTAAAATTCAGGTGAATGCGCTGGATCCGAAGCTACGTGCGGCCATTCAGTCCCTGGTATTTTTCGAGACCGATGTTTCCGCCAACAGTGTTTACGTTCAGGCACAACTGATCTTTACCCGCAAACTGTACTATGCGCGGGGGGCGCAGTTGTATGGCGAAACGCCCGGCTCACCGGAAATCAAAAATGCGGTGGTCAGAACGATTACCGCCGCCTCCCCCGTAGCTGTAGATATTTCCGGTCGTCCCTACACTCTAATCGAACAAAAGTACGCCATTTTCCCCGAACGTAGTGGACAACTGATAATTCCAGCTTCAGCTGCCAGTGGTAATGTTCGACTACGCGCCCAACCAGGGTTTGTGGGTGGTAGAACGCGTATACGAGCTGTTTCCGAGTCTCTGGAAATTACCGTAAAACCCATACCTGCAAGCTATCCGTCGTCCATGCCCTGGCTGCCCGCATCAGAAGTAAATATCGTTGATGCCTGGAGTGACCAACCTGAAAACCTGATAGTGGGAATCCCCGTAACAAGAACGGTTATGGTTCAGGCTAGAGCGAGCGTGGGATCAATTATTCCACCTTTACAACTAAAGTTTCCACAAGCGCTGCGCGCGTATCCACAAGCACCTGAGATTTCTGAACATTCTGCGCTATATGGTCTAACAGGTTTGCGCAAGGAAGAATATTCCATCTCGGCACAACGCAGCGGAAGCATTAACATACCGGCCATTGAATTAACCTGGTGGGACACGGATACGGATGAGGTAAAAATTGCCCGCATTCCCGAACAAAAAATACAGGTAGCGCTCAATCCAGCTGTTCCTGTCTCCAGGACGGCCGAAGAAAGCACAAGCACCCCGGACCCTGAAGTATCGACCCAACCAGAACAAACAACCAAGGAAACCGAAAACGACCTGGTGGAAACAGCACTAAACACCTGGCGTTCCATTTTGGCACAGGTTTATATACCAGTTCTTCTATTGATCGGCTTAATACTTGTCGGATGGTATTTTTCAGGTTTCAGTTCCATTCGAAAAGCTTTCTCTGCAAAGTCAAAACCCGCACTAGAGCGCAAACTGTTTAAACAGCTGGAATCTGTCATCCATCAACAGGATTTGAAACTGTTAAAAACCAGGCTGACGGAATGGCTGAGCGTATTTCACGACATGCCTCAATACGCTGTGCTACAGAAACTGGATGAAGATGATGTATCACACCAGTTAATAGCTGCGTTGAACCGTGGAATCTACGCAAGCTCGCTGGATAAAGTCGACACTACACAAATAATCGCTGATGTTGTGCAACGGGCAAAAGAGCATCGCAAAAATAGACGTCTAGCTAAGTCCAGCGCCGCGCGAACGCAAAACACTCTTCCCGCGTTATTTCCCGTCGGTCCACTTCAGCATAGTACATTTCTAGCGAAGTGACTTACTAACAACCTCAAATATGTCTTTGGATAAAGCACCCGATTCCCCTTCATAGGATCGAAGATCAAGCAGTACAGTTTTCATTAGTTGCTGGCGTTTTGAATCGAAGCGTTTCCATTTGGTAAGCGGTGCTAACAGCCGCGCCGCTAGCTGAGGATTTTGCCCGTCCAGTTTTTTAATTCGATCAGATAGAAAAAGGTAGCCGCTACCATCCACATTATGAAAATGTTGGTGATTTTGAGCGCAAAAACCACCATACAAACTTCGTAGGCAGTTGGGGTTTTTTGCATCATAAGCAGCGTGCTGCTCCAGTATCTCAACCCTTTGCAGGGCACCTTCTTCCGTACACGTAGACTGTAACAATATCCATTGGTTGACCACCAGTTTGTATTTGTTCCAACGCGCATAAAAGTCGCTCAGCAAGGTGCTGCGTTCAGTTTCATTAAGTGCTGGGGCTGCAAGTCCCAGTCGAAGTCCAAGCAAACGATCGGTTAGATTATCCGAATCGTTGCTTAGTTGATAAATCAGAGAACGTACAATTTGAGTGTGCTCGTCCACGGGTGACATAGCCATATATCCAAGCGCAACCGATTTAAGCTTACGTCGTGCACTTTCGACACCACCAGGTACATAATCGATATTGGATACATTGTTCAGGTAAAGCTGGTACCAACCATCAAACAATTGTTTGCCTAGCGAAATGCGCATCAGTTTTCGAGTTTCAGCTATCCCGTCCACATCTATAATCTGCATTTGTTCATGCAGATAGGACTCGCCTGGAACCGACAACATACTGGCGAGCATAGCTTTTGCTTCACCATCGTCTGCGGCAACCATAGCTTGCGCAATTAATTGTTCGATTAACGTTTCTACCTCAGCAAGCGCCGTGTGTTCTCCAGAGTCGGTTTGCCCGGTGTTGGCCCTTAATGACTCAAGCACACCGCAATAAATCTGGGTCACGGCATCCCAACGGGCAAACCCGTCACTGTCATTTGCCGCCAAAAAAAACAGTTCCTGATTATCCCGGGGGAAATCTACAATGACCGGTGCAGAAAACGACCGCAACATACTTACCACAATACCTTCTCCGCTCAGATCTCCTACAGTTTTGAGGTCAAGACGAGTCTCGTTTTCTTTAAGGTGTAGCAAACAGGATGCAGAATTTGCATCCACGTCAACATCCGCGCTGGAACTAAGTTGTATCAATTGGTCTGTCTGGCCAAGCAAATCTTTGCCATCTTCACCTACAAACCCAAGACGAAGCGGGATATGAAATGGCAATTTTGAATCCTGCCCCGGAGTTTTAGGACAGCTTTGGGTTATAACCAGCTCAATACCAGATTTACTTTTTTTCTGTTGTATCTGCAAATGAGGAGTACCTGCCTGGCTATACCAACGCCGAAAAAGGGTCAGGTCCACGCCACTTGAATCTTCCATCGCCTGCACAAAATCGTCGGTTGTAACGGCCTTGCCATCGTGCCTGTCAAAGTACAAGTCGGAGCCCGCCCGAAACTGATCAACACCTAATAAAGTGTGAATCATACGCACCACTTCGGCGCCCTTTTCATAAATAGTAGTGGTGTAAAAGTTTGATATCTCTATATAGGAGTCAGGCCGTATCGGATGTGCAAGTGGACCCGCGTCTTCTGCGAATTGTACCGTGCGTAAAAAATTCACATCATCAATGCGTTTAACGGTACGGGAATTCATATCCGAGCTAAACTCGGCATCCCTGAAAACCGTAAAACCTTCCTTTAAACTCAACTGAAACCAGTCTCGGCAGGTTACTCGATTTCCTGACCAGTTGTGAAAATACTCGTGCGCAACCACTGCTTCCACTCGCTCGTAAGCAGTATCTGTTGCTGTGTCTGGTGACGCGAGTACACAGGAGGTATTGAAAATATTGAGGCCCTTATTTTCCATGGCCCCCATATTGAAATCATCAACAGCCACGATCATAAAATTGTCCAGATCATACTCAAGTCCAAACACTTCTTCATCCCAGCGCATTGATCGCTTGAGCGCATCCATGGCATAGCTACACTGATCAATATTGTGTGGCTCTGAATAAATGCGCAGGGCTATTTTTTTTCCTGAACAGGTAACAAATTCATTTTCAAGTAAAGACAGATCACCTGCAATCAACGCAAACAAATAGCTGGGTTTTGGGAAAGGGTCCCACCAGGTAACCGCAAGCCGCCCATCTGCCTGTCGAACCTCTTTTACGAGATTGCCGTTGGATAACAGCGTCGGATAAAGACTGTCGTCAGCGACAATAGTTGTGGTGAAAACAGACAGTACGTCGGGCCGGTCCGGATAATAACTAATCTTTCTAAATCCCTCGGCTTCACATTGGGTGCAATACATACCAGATTTATACAATCCTTCAAGAGCAGTATTTTTCTCAGGATAAATGCGAGTTACCGTTTTAAGTTCACAGGTGTCCGGTAAGTTAAACAATTCCAGATGGTCAGTACCTACCTGAAACTCATTATCGCCCAATGGACGGCCATCCACCTCGATACTCAACAACTCAAGCTCCTGCCCATCAATTATATAACTGCTGGCAGGATTCTCCTCGTCAGGATTGCGTTTGAGAACCAGCCGGCTGGACACCTCTGTACACTCTTGTTTTATGTCAAAGATCAGGTGAGTTTCTGTAACCAGATAAGCTGGTACGCGATAGGCTTCCAACTTTACTGCAATAGGGTCTGAATTTTTCATAAGCTGGAAACTATATCCGCGATAATTGTATATGGTGTGCTGTATGAGATCGAACATTAAAAGCACCGCAGTCGAGAATCAGATACTGACCGCGAATCCCCATTAGAGTCCCTTCGATAGGTTCATCCGGCTTCAACTTAACAGTGCGTGCTTTCTCGAGGTACTGCTCAACCGGATAATGAAACTCAAATACCTCTGCATCCTGCTCCCAGACAAGGTCGGCACCAAATTTTTCGTGCAAGGCTTCAAAATCTGCAGCCGCTGTTTCGCGCAGCTCCTGAGCTGCCGCTTTCATATCCAGCCGATCTGTATCTCGCGTAATCAGATGTCGCCAGTTCGACTTATCAGATACAAACGCACCCAGGCATTTTTCTACACAGCCCACCTGATACCGCGTTGCAGTTCGCATTAGAATAGTCGCCTGTACCGCACCCTGGTCGAGCCAGCGTGTCGGCATTTGTGAAACACGTGTAATTCCGACCTTTAGTCCGGTGGAATTTGCCAGATAGAGAATATGGGGCTGCATACAAAACGCTTCGCCCCACTCCGGCTCTCGGCACGTACCTTGCGCATAATGACAGCGATCCGGACTCATCACGCATAAATCACACTGGGCAAGTTTCTTAAAACACGGGTAACAATACCCACCAGCGAAGCTTTTTTTGGTAATGCGCCCACAGTGCTGGCAATTTATCCTGTTAAGAAACTCCAGCTTTATGCGACAACCCAGTAGCGCATTCATAGACACCATATCTTCGCCCAAAGACAGGTGATAACCAGCCGGGGATGTGTGTTCCACTTGCATCTTGCTGATTGCACCGCTACCGAGTATCACTACCATTGTTCTCCAAAAATTACAGTCAATCGAAATCCTAACATAGCAACCAGAAATCCTCGATTGAATGAGCTACACGAACCGCAAATCTGCACTGTGTGCAATGCACCTGGTGGTGTCTGGGAACAGGGTTCTGTTTGCTTTCAGTTGACGAAATCGTAGGCATGCATGAATCACTTAAACCTGCTAACGAAATTAGCTGGGCAATTCCGGGCCCTATAGTTACAGCTTCTACTGCATCTACAACGAAATCAGCGCTTCAGTTTGAGTTTGTAGTTTTCAACACAAATGTAAGTATAGCGGCAAATACCATTCCGCTGATCAGGCCCGCCCAATGCGCAGCATTGGCAATATGTAAACTGAAAAGCTCTGTGACACCAGTGCTGTATAGCAACAAAAAACCCAACATAGCCATTAGGAACCCGGTATTAACCGCCCATTCACGCACCTCCGGAAAAGCACGCTGCATAACTATTACGAATCCAACCAAACCATATGCAATTCCTGAAAGACCGCCAAACAATGCAGAACTGGTGAAATAATATTGCACCAGATTGCTACAAACTCCAGTTACCAAAAAGAACATTAAGGCCATTCCAGAACCCAACCTGCTCTCAAGCGGGCGCAGAAAATAGATGACAATCACCAGATCAAAAACCAGGTGCAACACAGAAAAATGCATGAAGACCGGCGTAATCAACCTCCATAATTGCAATGAGGCGAAAGTCCGGGATATTGGTTCAAAGACAAACCCGGTACTCGTTTCCAAAGGAAGAGTAATACTCAGCCAGCCAATCAGGGACGGAGTGATGAACAGCATGGTCACACTGATCACCAGGGTAATTAAAGTTACCAGTGCAGTAACGGGATACATGCCCGCATACACCCGCACTTCACTTACCCAGGCTACAGGCTTACCAGCTATGGCCTGCGCGCGGTCAACCGCACTCATAACACTCCAATCCTGATACAGAGCTTTAACCTTTATCATATTTTCTGCTGTAGCCACCATCAAAAACCTGCCATTTTTGTTGGTAACTACTCTGTGGCGCAGCTGCTGTTTCCAGAGAAGCTGGCAAAAAGCAGCCAGATCAACCTGGTCATCAATCTGGAAGCTGTAAACCGCTTCGCTATTTTTTTGGTCATTCAATACTGCGTTCCCATGGCTCACTGGCATATACTGGGTACCCTAACCGTACCATCACCTATTGCAACAATAATAATTCAAGAGGAAAACACCGGCATGCATGCCACCGACAGACAAGTTATTGAACAGCTGTGCCTCTGGCTGAAAAATGGCACCTCATGCTGGCTCGCCACAGTCATTGAAACCTGGGGCTCCTCCCCGAGACCGGTTGGTAGCTTACTATGTTGCAATAGCGAGGGTCACCTGGTTGGTTCTCTTTCGGGTGGTTGCGTAGAAGATGATCTTCTGGACCGGCTCACAAAAGGTGAATTGGCCAGCAAATCAGCAGAATATTATAAGTACGGCATCAGCAATGATGAAACCGAACGGTTGGGCCTGCCCTGTGGCG
>Ga0256847_1000794_pt1 | contig 18145 bp, 13 predicted proteins | sample TeddybearmetaG_FD_189099 | JGI IMG/M metagenome (GOLD analysis project Ga0256847, IMG submission 189099) | Hydrothermal vent microbial communities from East Pacific Rise, Pacific Ocean - Teddybear | ecosystem: Environmental > Aquatic > Marine > Hydrothermal vents | place: Pacific Ocean: East... | reverse complement strand
CGTTCGCTTTTCGAACATCGCTTTAATAAGTCTTGTTTGTCGTTGATTCTTCGGAATAAAATAGCTGTATCCTTTCTTATAATTTTTTCCGTTTACTGAAAAATCATTCTTAACATCGTAATACTTAATCTTATGGCGTCTTAAAATTTCGGTAAATTGAAGCGTTTTTGCAGCATCTTTTTCATCTCCAAAAACATAGTTTCCACCTTTCGAAGCTTCCTTACGCGCATTGCTGTAAAAACCGCGTTGGTATTCTAAAATAGACACTCTCATTTTGTTAGCAGCTTCTAATGTAGAAAGTGCTGCCGTAAAATGATTTCTAATTGCAAACGGAAATGTTAATATTCCATTATCACTTTCTTGTGCATGACCTCTGGCAGATGCTTGCTCGAACAAAATACCAATTCCGCCATTTATATCTGGAAATGTTGATCCCTTTCCGTAGTAAAAATCGTCAAAACTTTCTTCGGTATAATAAAAACTACCAATATTATCGAGAGCTGTAGCATGAAATTTTGCAATGTCGCTAGTGAGTTGTTGATTTAATTTTGGAGTTAAAGGGTGTGTTCTCGAAGGAATCCCTGGTTGAAAAAAGAAGGTGGCATTGGTGCCCATTTCATGATGGTCGGTTAAGATATTAGGATACCATTTATGAAAGGTATTAATTCTCGCTTTCGACTCAGGAAGTTGTACTGGTAACCAATCACGATTCATATCGAACCAATAATGATTTGTTCTTCCTCCTGGCCAAACTTCACTATATTCTCTGTCGTTTGGGTCGGGATTTATGTTTTCACTTTTATGAATATTTGCCCAATATGCAAAACGTTGTAAGCCATCGGGATTAAAAGAGGGATCGAAAAGTATCACGGTATTTTTAAGTAAGTCGTCAATTTTTGGTCCCTGCGCTGCCGCTAAATAATACGCAGCAACAAGTGCTGCATTCGAGCCACTAGGTTCGTTTCCATGTATAGAAAACCCTTGATAAACAACAATTGGCATCGAATCGACATTTAAAGAAGCCGAGTTATCTTCGGTAAGCGAAACATGATTTTCACGGATTTGTTTGAGATTTATATGGTTTTTTGGCGATGTAATTGTTAGTAAAAGTATTGGCCTTCCTTCAAAAGTTTTACCTCTAGTTTCAATAGTTATACGATCACTTGCATTTGCAAGGCTAGTCATGTATTGTACTAGCTTGTCATGAGTTACGTGCCAATCTCCAACTTGATGTCCAATAATACTTTCGGGTGTTGGAATGTTGGGATTGTAAGTAACATCGTTAGGAAGGTAATAGTCGAGAGCAACATGATAGTCTTGTGCATTTACAAGAACTGAACATAAAATTACGAAATAAAGAAAGAGATTTTTCACGAATTAAGTTTTGGTTATTTTTTTTGAGATTTAAAGATAAAAAAAACCGCTTCAATTGAAGCGGTTTTTAAAATTAATTTGATGCAAACACCTTATATATCGTCAAACTCTATATCGGTAAAACTATCGGTGTTCGGAGTTTCTGTTTCTTCAGGTTTGTCATCAGAAGTTTCAGAATCTGTATTTGTAAACTCTTCTCTTTTGTAGTCTTTTTGGTGGCGTTCGCTTATTACTTCTTCACCTTTTTCATTAATGATGAAATCAATCATTTCGCCAACATTATCTTTAAACTCAGCAAAATCTTCTTTGTACAAATAGATTTTGTGTTTTTTATAATGAAACGATCCATCGTCGTTTGTAAACTTTTTACTTTCAGTAATCGTAAGATAATAATCTCCTGCTTTAGTAGATCTAACGTCGAAGAAATAGGTTCTTCTTCCTGCTCTCATTACTTTAGAGTGAATTTCTTCTCTCTCCATCATACTTTGTTCGCTCATAGTGTGTTCTTTTTTTTGATTTAGCCAAAAATCTAAAAAAAAAAATGATTTCCCAACGAAATCTTATATTTCTTTTTCTGAAAGTTGTTTCGAATATAAATCTTTGTAGTACCCTTCGGCTCTTAATAGCTCATTATGAGTTCCTTGCTGTATTATTTTGCCTTCTTCTAAAACAATAATTTTATCTGCATTTTTTGCTGAAGACACACGATGACTCACAATAATAGTTGTGCTATTCTGTGAAATACGCTGAAGGTTCGAAATTATTTTATCCTCAGTTTCAGTATCTACTGCTGAAAGACAATCGTCGAGTAATAATATTTTTGGATCTTTAATAATAGCTCTTGCAATAGAAACACGTTGTTTTTGTCCGCCACTTAGCGTAATTCCGCGTTCACCTAGAACTGTTTCATATCCTTTTTTAAAGCCTTCAATATTTTCATGAATTACAGCATTTTTTGCAGCTTCAATTACCTCGTCTTCATTTGCGTCTTCTTTTCCGAATTTAATATTGTTTTTAATACTATCGCTAAACAAGAAAGCGTCTTGAGGTACATAACCAATATGTTTTCTGAGGCTTGTTAAATGAAGTTCTTTAATAGGTGTTTTTCCAATTTTTATAGCACCATCTTTAATATCATAAAGTCTTCCTATAAGTTCTAATATCGTCGATTTTCCCGAACCAGTGTTCCCTATAATAGCTAAAGTTTCACCCGAATTTAATGAAAACGAAATATCTTTTAAAGCCGTAATATTAGTGTCGGGATAGGTAAAACTTACATTGTTAAATTCGATATCACCCTTAATATTGGTTTCATGTGTTGCTGTGTTTTTAATTTCAGGCTCTTCATTTAAAAACTCATTAATTCTTTTTTGAGAAGCAGCAGCTTGTTGAATCATAGATGTTACCCATCCAACAATTGCAACAGGCCAGGTTAGCATATTAACATAAATTAAAAACTCGACGATAGTTCCAAAATCTTTTATGGTTCCATCTATAAATTGTTTTCCACCAATATAAACAACAAGAATATTACTAATCCCAATTAGTAGTGCCATAAGAGGAAAAAATAGTGCCTGAACTTTTGCTAAATCGATGTTTTTTTCTTTGCTACCTTCAGCTAATTCAACAAAACTTCTATGAGTTTGAGGTTCTATCCCATACGCTTTAATTACCGAAATCCCGCTAAATGCTTCTTGGGTAAACGTGGTTAATTTTGAAAGATATACCTGTACAATTGTGCTTCGTTTATGTATAGCAACACTTAATTTATATACAATAATCGATAAAATAGGAAGTGGTGCAATGGCGTATAACGTTAATAATGGAGCTTGGCTAAACATATATGCAATTACAACAATAAATAAAGTGATTGTAGTTACACTATACATTAAAGCAGGGCCAACATACATTCTTACTTTTGAAACATCCTCACTAATACGGCTCATTAGATCTCCAGTACGATTGTTTTTATAAAATGATAGTGATAGGTTTTGGTATTGCTGAAAGATTTCATTTTTAAGATCAAACTCTATATAACGAGAGACAACAATAAAAGTTTGACGCATTAAAAATGTAAAAAATGCTGCAAGTAATGTCGCTCCAATAATTAGTGAAATATTAATTAGAAGTTCTTGTTTTGCAACGGCAAGATTCACATTTTCATTATTAATATATTGTTCGACAATATCGACAGAGTCACCAATAAATTTTGGAACCAATAAAGCAAAAACCTTAGCTACGACTGTTATAAAAAGCCCAAGCAATAAACGGCCACGATACTTTATGAAATATTTATTTAGGTATTGTAATTCTTTCATTTACAATATTTTTTCTTAATAACTAATTTTGAAATAATAACTAATTTTATTGTAGGATCAGTAATAAACAACTATTTTTGCGCGTCCATTATTTTGGATGATTAAAAAAATATACAGCTATGATGGTAGAAGCTATATCTGCTAATGAACTTCACAAAATAGACCCAGTTTTTGGGCAACATTCATTCGATAATCACGAGCAAATCGTTTTTTGCAACGACAAAGATACAGGATTAAAAGCAATTATTGGTATCCATAATACAGTTTTAGGTCCAGCTTTAGGTGGTACTAGAATGTGGCAATATACTAACGAATGGGAAGCACTTAATGATGTGCTTAGATTGTCAAGAGGGATGACTTATAAAGCCGCTATTACGGGATTAAATCTTGGGGGTGGAAAAGCAGTTATTTTAGGTGATGCTAAAACGCAAAAAACGCCTGAATTAATGAAGCGTTTTGGAGAGTTTGTTCATTCTTTAGGCGGAAGGTATATTACTGCCGAGGATGTTGGTATGGAAACTGCCGATATGGATTTGGTGCGAACAGTAACTCCTTATGTTACTGGTATTTCTGAAGTTAATGGCGGAGCGGGAAATCCTTCTCCTATAACAGCTTATGGCGTATTTATGGGAATGAAAGCAGCAGCAAAATTTAAATTCGGAGATGACGATCTCGAAGGAAAAGTAATTTATGTACAAGGAATTGGAAATGTTGGTGAAACAGTTGTTGAACATATAACTAATGAAGGAGCTATCGTTTTTATTGATGATATCAACCAAGAACGTTTAGAATATGTAAAAAATAAATATAGTGCGACAATTTATCAAGGTGATAATTTGTATGCTGAAGATATGGATATTTACGCGCCCTGCGCACTAGGAGCTACAATTAACGATAAGACAATTCATCTTTTAAAAGCAGGAGTTGTTGCAGGTGCTGCTAACAATCAATTAGCAGATGAAAACAAACACGGACAATTACTACAAGAAAAAGGAATCGTGTATGCACCCGATTTTTTAATAAATGCTGGCGGAATAATTAATGTATATGCCGAATTAGAGAATTACGGAAAGACAGAAATTGTTAGAAAGACCGAAAATATTTACAATACTACTTTAGAGATTCTAACGAATGCCAAAAGTAACGGTGTTACAACACATCAAGCTGCTTTTGATATAGCTCAAAGTAGGATTGACGCAAGAAAATAATTTTATAATATAAATAGTATATTTGCAGCGCACAAGTTTAGATTGTGCATTGTTTTTAACACTAAAGTTCTTTAAAAAATGCTTACCAGAAGACATATTCGGATAAAGGTTTTACAATCGGTTTATGCCTATAATAAAACTAAAATTAATAACCTGGAAAAGCAAAAAAAATTCTTACTGTATAGTATAGTACAAATGCAAGATTTGTATTTGTTATTACTAGACTTACTAGTTTCGGTACAAATGCATGCCAATACCCATCTAGAAAAAGGAAAACAAAAACATCTTCCTACCGAAACCGATTTAGATCCAAATAGAAAATTTGTCGATAATGCAATCATTAAGAAAATAGCTAATAACAAGTTGTTTTCTAAAGTACTTGAGCAAAAAAAACTCACAAACTGGAAAGATGATGATGAATATGTAGCCATTATTTTTAACGAATTAAAGAAAAGTGATCTTTATAAAGAATATCTGGAAAGCAGAGATACTAATTTTGAAATTGATAAAACCTTTGTAATTTCATTTTTTAAAGAAATTATTGCACCTAACGATAAACTCTATGAATATTTAGAAGATAAACGACTAACTTGGTTAGACGATTATCCTTTGGTAAATACAGCTATCGTTAAAATGTTTAATAAAATTAAGCCAACAACTCAAAATGAAGCTCTTTTACCTGATTTGTATAAAAATGACGATGATCTAGAGTTTTGTTACGAATTGTTTCAAAAAGTTGTTCTAAAGGCAGAGGCATTAGAAGAGGTAATTGTTAAAAAAACACCAAATTGGGAAAAAGATCGTATAGCCGATTTAGATTTAATACTTATTAAAATGGGAATTGCAGAATTCCTATATTTTCCAACAATTCCTGTTAAAGTTACAATAAATGAATATTTAGAAATAGCAAAAGAGTATTCGACACCAAAAAGTAGTCTTTTTATTAATGGAATCCTCGATAAGTTGGTAAAAGAGTACACAAATGATAATAAACTCAATAAAATTGGTCGAGGGCTTAGGTAAAAAGAAATAATTAATTAATTTAGTCGCACTTTAAAAACAAAAAATTAAAACAATGAAGAAATCAATCTTATTATTAGCTGTAATTGCAACATTTGCTTTTACATCTTGTAAAGAAAATGCTGCTGATAAAGTAGATGAGAAAAATGTTGAAGCAGTAGTAGAAAATAATACTGATGCTGCAAAATTCCCTGTAATTAGTTTTGCAGAAACTGAATACGATTTTGGAACTATCGATCAAGGTACTCCTGTTGAGCATTTATTTAAATTTACAAATACTGGAAATGCACCTTTAGTTATTGTTGATGCAAAAAGTAGTTGTGGTTGTACTGTTCCAACTTGGTCTAAAGAACACATCCCACCAGGAGGTGAAGGTGAAATGTTAGTTAAGTTTAATGGCAGTGGCCAAAACCAAGTAACAAAAACAGTTACAGTTACAGCAAATACTGAAAAAGGTAAAGAGCTTATTAAAATTAAAGCTTTTGTAACTCCTAAAGCTGGAGCTACTTCAAATTCACCGATTCAAGTAAACGGAACTAACTAAAAAATTATTTAGAAACAGATAGTTTTATGGGAAATATAGGTGATTATGCACCCTTTATATTGTTGTTTGCCGTTGTGTATTTTTTTATGATACGCCCACAAATGAAACGACAAAAGCAAGAAAAGGAATTTGCAACGTCTTTAAAAAAAGGAGATAGAGTCATTACAAAAAGTGGAATGCACGGAAAAATCCTAGAATTAAAAGATGATGGGACTTGTGTAATTGAAACTGGTGCTGGAAAAATTAAATTCGAGCGTTCGGCCTTATCTTTAGAGATGAGCAGAAAACTCAATGAGCCAGCAAAAAAAGATAAATAGTTATTCTTTAACTATATTATTATTTTTAAAAATCCTTCTTTGTAAAAAGAAGGATTTTTTTATTATATTACTTTGCAACCAACTTTGCAATATTAACGATAACTTCAATTGCTTTCTCCATACTTTCAACAGGAACATATTCGTATCTTCCATGAAAATTATGACCGCCAGCAAAAATATTCGGACAAGGAAGTCCCATATAACTTAATTGCGAGCCATCGGTGCCTCCTCTAATTGGTTTAATTAATGGCTTAATGTTTGCCATTTTCATTGCTTCTTCAGCTATTTCAACAATATGCATTACTGGTTCAATTTTTTCTCGCATATTAAAGTATTGATCTTTAATTTCAACACTAACGGCGTCGTTTCCTAACTGCACATTAAGTTCGTCTACAAGCTTAACCATCATTTCTTTACGAGCTTCAAAATGAGTTTGGTCATGATCTCTAATAATATACTGTAATTCTGTACCATCAACAATTCCTTTTATACTATGTAAGTGAAAAAAACCTTCTCTGCCTTCTGTATGTTCTGGTGTTTCCATTCGAGGTAAAGAGTTAATAAAATCGGTTGCAATGTACATGCTATTTATCATTTTTCCTTTTGCATAACCCGGATGAACAATTTTTCCTTTTATAGTAACAACAGCTCCAGCGGCGTTAAAATTTTCATACTCTAACTCGCCTACCTGACTGCCATCCATAGTATAAGCCCATTCGGCTCCAAATTCTGAAACATCAAACTTATGGGCACCTCTTCCAATTTCTTCGTCGGGTGTAAAGCAAATACGTATTTTGCCATGTTCAATTTCTGGGTGATTGATGAGGTACTCCATTGCCGAAACAATTTCAGCAATACCAGCTTTATCATCAGCTCCTAATAATGTAGTTCCGTCGGTAGTAATTAAAGTCTGTCCCTTATACATAAGAAGATCTTCGAAGTATGAAGGTGATAGGACAATATTTTCAGCTTCATTTAAAACAATGTCTTTTCCGTCGTAATTTTCATGAATTTGTGGTTTTACATTTTCAGCAGTAAAATCGGGTGAAGTATCAAAATGCGAAACAAATCCTATTACAGGAACCTCTTTATCGATATTTGAAGGTAAAGTTGCCATTACATACGAATTGTCATCGATGGTAACATCATGCATTCCTATTTGCTTTAATTCAACAACTAAAGTATTTGCTAAATTCCATTGCTTCTCAGTGCTTGGTGTAGTTTCACTGGTCGGGTCACTTTCGGTATCAATCGTTATATAGTTTATAAAACGATCGATTAAACGTTGTTTGTTTATCATAAAAATACATTTTTTCAAAGATATAACTATTTAGTATGTAACCATTGTTACATTCATATTTTTGAAAAAATGTATATTTGTGATTCACAATAAATCAAAACTTATGAAACAAAAAAACTTTATTCTTTTATTAATTGCGTTTTTAGTAATGTCAATTACATACGCACAAGATGTTACAGGAGTAGTCACCGACGAGTCATCTGAAGTACTTCCTGGAGTATCTGTTACAGTAAAAGGAACATCAACAGGAGTGATTACCGACTTTGATGGAAATTATTCAATTACAGCTTCAAATGGAGCTATATTGATATTTTCGTATGTTGGTTTTGATGCTCAAGAAGTTACGGTTACAAGCACAACTCTTAATGTTACTATGGTAGCTGGAGTTTCTTTAGACGAAGTAGTGCTTGTTGGTACACGTAACCCAAACAGAACAGCTATTAACTCGGCTGTACCAGTAGATGTGTTGAATATTTCTGAAATAGCTCAGAGTTCACCACAAATTACAATTACTGAAATACTTAACTATGCTGCGCCTTCATTTTCATCGAATACGCAAACAATTTCTGATGGTACCGACCATATCGCTCCTGCTTCTCTTAGAGGTTTAGGACCAGATCAAGTTTTGGTGCTTATTAATGGAAAAAGACGTCACAAAACGGCATTAGTTAATGTAAATGGAACTTTTGGTAGAGGGTCGGTAGGTACCGATTTATCTACAATTCCAACAAATGCAATTAAACGTATAGAAATTTTACGTGATGGTGCTGCTGCACAATATGGATCTGATGCCATTGCTGGTGTAATAAATATTGTATTAAAGGAAGCAACAAACGAACTTTCTTTAGACATTACTGCTGGAGCTAATTTTACAAGCGAAAATCCAGATGATGGAACTGATGGTGAACGAATTAATGTTGGTGCAAACTATGGCTTACCAATAGGTGAAGATGGTGGTTTTATTAACTTAACAGGAAACTTCGATTTTAGAGGAGCTACAAATAGAATGATCGAATGGGAAGGTCAAATATTTAATCAGTATAATACAATTGAAAGAATTGCTGCTGCTGATGGATACGACATTCGTAATTTGCTTGATGACGATGTTGCCGATGTTATTCAATACGGAAACGTAGCTGGATTTGGTTTAGCACTAGATGCAACTCAAGAAGATCTTCAAGGAATTCTTGGAGCAGATAATACCGATGCCGAATTAGCAGCTAGAGGATTAGAAAGAAGCGACTTTAATATGAGAGTTGGTCAATCTGAATTAAGAGGAGGACAGTTTTTTGGAAACATGGAAATCCCACTTAATGATGATTTAATGATCTATTCTTTTGGAGGATTAGGATTTAAAAGCGGAAACTCTGCTGGATTCTATAGATTACCTTACCAATCGAGAGCTTATACCCCTGCAAGAATGAATGGTTTCTTACCTGAAATTAATTCGAATATTAAGGATAAAGCCTTAGCTGTAGGAATTAAAGGAAAAATTGGAGATTGGAATGTTGACTTAAGTAATAACACAGGGAGTAACGAATTTAGATTTCGTATCGCGAATTCATTAAATGCCTCTCTTGAAAGCTCAACTCCTTTCGAAGCTGATGCTGGTGGATTCGATTATAGCGAAAACACATCTAATCTAGATGTTTCTAGATTTTATGAAGATGTTATGTCTGGTTTAAACATCGCTTTTGGTGCTGAGTATCGTGTTGAAAATTATAGCATTGTTGCGGGCGAAGAAATTTCGTATGCACAATATAATACACTTGGAAATGTTCATGATCCTACAGATCCTGATTCATCTGTACCAACCGATTTCTTTGGATCTACGAGACCTGGAGGAATTCAAGTATTTCCTGGATTTAAACCAAGTAACGAAGTAGATGCTTATAGAAATTCTATCGCAACTTATTTCGATCTTGAAGCAGACTTTAGCGAAAGCTTTAGAGCTACTGCAGCAGTTCGTTATGAAAACTTCTCTGATTTTGGTGGAACACTAAACGGAAAAGTTTCTTTCTTAGCGAAAGTTTCAGATAATATTAATATTAGAGGTTCTGGTCAAACAGGATTTAGAGCACCTTCTTTACACCAAATTCATTTTAACTCAACATCTACAATTTTTGTCGATGGTGTTCCAAATGAAGTTGGTATTTTTCCAAACACATCACGTATCGCAAGAATATTGGGTGTAGACGAATTAAAAGAAGAAACTTCGGTAGGATTTACTTTAGGTCTTACAGCAAAGATTCCAGATGCTAATTTAAAATTAACGATTGATGGTTATATTGTAAATATAGATGATAGAGTAATTTTAAGTGGTCAGTTTGATGATAACGGAAACGCAGAACTAGCAGCATTATTCGCTGAAGCGAATGCTAGTAAAGCAGCTTTCTTTACAAATGCTGTAGATACGCAAACTAAGGGTATCGACTTTGTTGCCGATCATAAAGTAAACCTATCTAGTAACTTAAAACTATCTAGTACATTATCGTTTACTTTTTCTGAAACTACTGTAGAAGGGGTTAATATTCCTGATGCAATTGCAAGTGCTGGTTTAGCAGAAACATATTTCGATGATACAAGTAGAATCTATATTGAATCTGCTGTGCCAAGAACAAAAGGTACCTTATCTAATAATTTAGCTATTGGCGATAAGTGGAATATTTTTCTACGTAATTCCTATTTTGGTGAAGTTGAAGAAGCAACAAACAATACCGATATAGATGTTGATAGATTATATGCTGGTAAAATTGTAACCGACTTAACGGTTTCTCATACCCTTTCAAAAGGTATGAGACTTACTATTGGAGCAAACAATTTATTAGATGTTTATCCAGATAAAGCTGATGATGCTTTTAGATCTACTGGAAGATTTGTTTATTCAAGACGTTCTAAACAATTTGGAGTAGGTGGAAGACACTTATTTGCTAGATTAAATATTACGATTAAATAAATAAAAACAAATAATTGATTTTTTAAAGAGGTTGTCTTAATTTAGACAACCTCTTTTTTTATAACTATGTTTTCAATCAATAAAAATGTTAGTCAGTTAAAACCATCTGCAACATTACTTATTAACGAAGCAATAAAAAAACTTCGTAATAATGGTAAACATGTTTATCATTTTGGCTTCGGACAATCTCCTTTTCCTATTTCAAAACAAATTGTAAAAGAATTACAAAAAAAAGCAACTAATAATCATTATTTGCCAACTGCTGGTTTGCCAAAACTTCGAGATGAAATAGCATACTTTCTAATCAAACATCAAAATGTACAAACTTCTGGCGAATTTGTATTTATTGGACCTGGAAGTAAAGAATTATTGTATCAAACTATTTTAATGCTCGATGGCACTTATTTAATCCCAAAAGGAAGTTGGGTTAGTTATTTGCCACAGGTTAAAGCAAGCAATAAAAGAGCAGTTATTTTAGAGACTTTTTTTGACAATAATTTTAAACTCAAACCAGAAGCATTAAAAACATATTGTACTGAGAATACAAAAACAAATAAATATCTTATCCTCAATTCTCCTAATAACCCAAGTGGTGCTGTTTATAGTAAAACCGAATTAAAAGAACTTGCACAGGTTTGCAGAAAATATAATGTGATAGTCCTTTCGGATGAAATTTATTCACAAGTTTGTTTCGATACTAAATATGCGCCAAGCATGTCTAATTATTATCCAGAAAATACAATTGTTTATGGAGGTTTAAGTAAGGTGTTTTCGGCTGGAGGGTATCGATTGGGTTATATGGTTTTACCCAAAAACCTTCATTCGCTTCAAACAAATTTTCAATCTCTTTTTAGTGAAACTTTTAGTGCAGTAAGTGCGCCAATTCAACACGCCGCTGTTGTTGCTTACAAATATGATGAAAAAGTTAAAAAGCATGTAGAAGCGTCTGTCGATATATTAAATCTCATTGGAAACTATGTATATTCTCAATTAACCAATGCGGGAATTGAATGTACAAAACCACAAGGCGGTTTTTATGTGCTTATTGGGTTTAATAGCTTTACAAAAAAATTGAAAGCTATGGGTTTGGCTACGAACACCGATTTATCTAATTACCTTCTAGCTAATTTTAGCGTTGCCCTTTTGCCTGGAGTAGATTTTTATTTTTCTTCGGAAAGCTATTTCTTCAGACTGGCTTATGTCGATTTTAATGGAAAAAAAGCACTAAAAGCCTATGCAAAAAATGACGTATCTTTGAACACAAATTTTGTTGAAACATATGCACCAAATGTTGTTATTGGAGTTCAAAAAATTACCAAATTTGTAAGCTTATTAAAATAAGCACCTTGTTTATATAAGTAATACATTAAATATTGAATTTTTAATCTTTTGTTTAAAAGATGTACAAACTCTTAATAAGACCTTTCCTATTTCTTTTCGACCCAGAAAAAGTACACTATTTTACTTTTTCATTAGTCCGTTTTTTAAGTAAAATTGGCTTCGGAATATTTTTTAGAAGAATGTATCAAATAAATAATCCTAGCTTACATCGTACTTTATTTGGTATCACTTTTCCAAATCCTGTTGGACTCGCTGCTGGTTTCGATAAAGATGCAAAACTGTATAAGGAACTTTCAAATTTTGGATTTGGTTTTATCGAAATAGGAACCGTAACTCCCAAACCACAAGTTGGTAACCCTAAAAAAAGACTCTTCCGTTTAAAAAGTGATCAAGCAATTATTAACCGTATGGGTTTTAATAATGGTGGCGTTGATGAAGCTGTTGAACGTTTAAAAGAAAATATGGGCGCCGAGCGGAGTAGAAGCAAGGTATTAATTGGCGGAAACATTGGTAAAAATAAAATAACGCCAAATGAAGAAGCTGTTAACGATTACCTTATTTGTTTTGACGCTTTGTTTGATTATGTCGATTATTTTGTAGTAAATGTTAGCTCCCCAAATACACCAAATCTTCGAGCGCTTCAAGAAAAAGAACCACTTACTAAATTGCTTCAAACGCTTCAGAATAAAAATAACTTAAAAGAAGAACGCAAACCGATTCTTCTAAAAATAGCTCCCGACCTTACAAATGAACAGTTGTTGGATATTATCGAAATCGTTTCAGAAACAAAAATTGACGGCGTAATAGCAACCAATACAACAATTTCAAGAGATGGATTATCGTCTTCAAATAAAAAAGAAACAGGTGGTTTAAGCGGAAAACCACTAACAAATCGATCGACAGAAGTAATACGATTTCTTTCAGAAAAAAGTAAAAAGGCATTCCCAATTATTGGAGTAGGAGGGATACATTCGGTAAAAGATGCACTAGAAAAACTGGAAGCAGGTGCGAGTTTAATACAACTATTTACGGGCTTTATTTATGAAGGACCTAGTTTAATTAAAAAAATAAACAAGGCTCTTTTAAAACATTCCTAAAGCTTTACGATTTTTTTTGTTATAATTGAATTTGTAGAATCTAAAGCACTTAATAGATAAATTCCACTACTTAAATTCGATAAATCTATCTCAACTTGTGTAGCATTATTTGTTTGAAACGATCTCATTTTTTTTCCTAATACATTATAAATAGTAATAGAATTTATTTCGGTGTTCGATATTGAAACAGAAATTTTATCATGACATGGATTTGGGAATATTGTAAGCTTCTTTTCTTGCTCAAAATCATTTACATTTAACGAAACATCTTCTAATATTATAGTAAGTGTTACCATTTTTTCAGATGAAAAAGGAGAAATACCTTGCGCTGTTGCTATAGGAATTTGTGGGTCGGTATTACTATTTGTAGCATCATAATCTAAACCATTATCTGTTCCTGCATCATAAGGATATAAATCAATAATAATTTCTTCTATCCAATCACCTTCAGTATCTAAAAGTGAAACACTGTTAACACCAACAAACCAATCTGGGCTTGGAGCAATCATTGAAACTAATGTTAAAAGAGGAAACTCTTCAGGCGTAATTATGTTGCCAATAAAAATTGTGCCTAATGAAGTTGGAAGATCATCACCATCAATTATTTGATTAGAAAATCCATTATCTATTGCAGTATTTATTTCTGAAAAAAGAACAGTATTATTTCCGAGTTCTGCCATATTTTCTATGCCAGAAGAAGCATTTTGTCCATTCTCAAAAAATAAAATATTACTATTATGAGTAGCGCCAACTAAATCTGACCAATGTGCGTTAACTGGAAAATTATCGGTTGGGTGCGGGTGTGTTGTGTTAGACCAATTACTATTAAACGTAACCGAATAAGTTGCAATTGAAGTTTGCGACCAAATACTGATAAGCACAAAACTAAAAAATAACGTTAGAAAATATTTTTTCATCATTTAATGGATTTCATTTTATTTTGTATCAAAATTCATACCTTAATTATCTTTAAATATTTATAATAAGTTGAAACTTTAAAACTTATTAGTCTAAGTAGATTTCATATCTTTACACGAATGCAAGATTTGAAAATTATAGAGTGCCCTCGCGATGCAATGCAAGGTATAAAAGATTGGATATCTACAACCGAAAAAGTTAATTATATTCAGTCGCTACTAGCTTGTGGTTTCGATACTATTGACTTCGGAAGCTTTGTTTCACCAAAGGCAATTCCGCAAATGAAAGATACTGCCGAGGTGCTTTCAAAACTAGATTTATCGGCTACAAAAAGTAAATTACTAGCTATCGTTGCAAATGTTCGTGGTGCTTCTGACGCGTCTCGTTATGATGAAATACAATATTTGGGGTACCCTTTTTCGATTTCTGAAAACTTTCAAATGCGAAATACACATAAAACAATTGCACAATCTGTAGAAACATTAAAAGAAATTCTTGAGATTGCTAATTCAACTAATAAAGAAGTAGTGGCTTATCTTTCGATGGGCTTCGGAAATCCATATGGCGATCCTTGGAATGTTGATATTGTTGGAGATTGGACTGATAAATTATCGTCGATGGGTGTGAAAATATTATCCCTTTCGGATACTATCGGAACTTCAAATGCAGAGATAATCGATTATTTGTTTTCGAATCTTATTCCTAAGTTTTCACACATAGAATTTGGTGCACATTTACATACAACACCAAGTGCTTGGCATGAAAAGGTTGCAGCAGCTTACAATGCTGGATGCCGAAGATTTGATGGCGCAATTCAAGGTTTTGGAGGTTGCCCAATGGCTAAGGACGAACTCACAGGAAATATGCCCACCGAAAAAATGTTATATTATTTTAATGAGCATTCGATAGAAACAAAAATAGATCGTGTTTTGTTTGAAAATGCAAATACTATTGCAAGTACAATATTTAATAAATACCGTTAATATGAAACGATTTCTTTTACTGTTTGTTATTACATCTCTACTTCTTTTTGGATGCAAAGAAGATCCTACAAAAAATGAAATTACATTTAAATTTATACAGCTAAACGATGTCTATGAAATTGCTTCGCTAAGCGGTGGAGAGTATGGAGGTTTAGATCGAGTAGCACATGTAAGAGATTCTATTATTAAAGAAAACCCCAACACCTATATGTTTATGGCAGGCGATTTTTTAAATCCGTCGTTGTTAGGAACTATTAAAGTCGACGGCGAAAGATTAAACGGTAAACACATGGTCGATGTAATGAATGCGATGAATTTTGAGTTGGTTGCTTTTGGAAATCATGAATTCGATTTAAAAGAAAAAGATCTTCAAAAAAGATTAAATGAATCAAACTTTAATTGGTTGTCTTCAAATATACTTCATGTAAAAGATTCGGTGAAAGTACCTTTTACAATTCAGAAGGAAACAGATACAATTGAAATTCCTAAAACACATATAATAACTGTAAAAGATGAAAATGGACAAGAAGTACGCATTGGATTTCTATCGGTTACATTACCTTCAAACCCAAAAGATTATGTGTATTATGGCGATATTTATTCAGAAGCAGAAAAGGCATATAACAGTTTAAAAAATGAAGTGGATTTGGTTATGGGATTAACCCATATTGAGATAGAACAAGATTCGGAACTTGCAAAAAAACTTCCAGAAATTCCATTTATTATGGGAGGTCATGAACATAATAGTATGTTGGTTGAGGTTGGTAATACGCGTATTGTAAAAGCAGACGCCAATGCTAAAACTATTTATATTCACACCTTTACCTATAACACCAAAACGAAGAAATTAAACATTGATTCGAAACTTTTTCCAATAGACAAAAGAATTGCTTCACAACCAGAAGTAGAAGCAAAAGTAAAGGCTTGGAATGCGATTTTAGATAACAAGATTAAAGAAGTTATTGATAACCCAAATGAAGTTATTTTTACTTCTGAAGACCCTTTAGATGGTACCGACAGTGCAAGTCGAAGTATACAAACTAATTTGGGCGATGTAATTACTGAAGCAATGGCCTGGTCGTATAATAATGAAGTTGATGCGGCCATTGTAAATGGTGGTTCGATTCGTGTTGACGATATGTTGCCAAAAAGTATTACGAGTATGGATATTTTTAGAGCACTCCCTTTTGGTGGCGGTATTTTAAAAGTTGACTTAAAAGGAAGCCTACTTACTAAGGTGCTAGATTATGGAAAATCGAAACGTGGTACGGGTGCTTATTTACAACGATATAATGTTTCAGTTGATGCCGATACAGGTGTGTGGCTTATTGGAGGTGAAAAAATAATTGGAAACAAAACGTATACAGTTGCCTTTAGTGATTTCTTATTAAAAGGCTATGATATTCCTTTCTTAACACCCGATAATAAAGATATTGTTAATATTTATACTCCAGTTTCCGAAGATAATGCCTATGACATTCGAAAGGCAATTATCTTGTTTTTGAAATCTAAATAATCAACTCTAACAAAGTTTTAAATTTTGTTAGAGTTATTTAAAATTATTCTAAATAAACTTGTGTAACAGTTTTTTCAATTTTATATTTGCGACTTAAAATTTACTATTTATAATAAGTCTAAATAAAAATAATGAAAAATAGTATCTTAATTACTGCATTATTTCTTGCAAGTTTAAGTAGTGCTCAAACTTTAAAAGATTCTACAAATCTTAAAAATAACGAACAGGTAAATAGCTCACAAAAAATGATTTCAAACTCGGTCGATAGTAAACTCACTATTGGCGGATATGGAGAGATTACTTATAATCAGCCAGAAAGTTTAAATGGAGAATTAGACGTGCAGCGCCTTGTTTTAATGCTTGGTTATAAATTTAATGATCGTGTGCAATTTATTACCGAAATAGAGTTTGAGCATGTTAGCGAAGTATTTATCGAACAAGCTTTTGTAAACTATTCGATAGGTTCTAATATTAGTTTACGAGGCGGTTTAATGCTGGTTCCTATGGGAATTGTTAACGAGTATCACGAACCAACTACCTTTAATGGAACCGAGCGTCCAGCGGTCGATAATAAAATAGTGCCTACAACTTGGCGCGAATTGGGTGTTGGTGTAAATGGACGCTTTCCTGAAGTTTCATTAAGTTATCAAGCACATATTTTTAACGGCTTTAAGTCGACTACTGCCGATGGCGATGAAATAAAAGGACTCTTAAACGGAAGTAACGGATTGCGAGCCGGAAGACAAAAAGGAATACAATCTACGATAGATACGCCTACCCTATCTGCTAAACTAGATTATTACGGAATTCTTGGTTTGCGTTTAGGTCTGTCGGGTTACTTCGGAAAGACCCAAACTGAAGACGAACTTGAAGATATTGTTGGAACCGATATTGTTGGAACCGATATTGGGATTACAATGGTCGGATTTGATGCACGTTATAGGTATAAGCGATTTTCGGCAAGAGGTGAATTTATTTATGCTTCACTTAAAGATACAGAACAATATAATACCTTAACAGGAAAAGATTTAGGAAGCGCATTAATGGGTTATTACGTTGAAGGTGCATTCAATTTACTAGCCCATAAAGCTAAACAAAAACTGATGCTTTTTGCACGTTATGAACAATATGATACTCATGCAAGTACTGATGGTAATTTATTAGTAAACGATGCTTACAATCGCACCGATATTACTGCAGGGTTAAGTTACCATATTGCCGATGGTGTAGTAATAAAGGGCGATTACCAGATA
>Ga0256847_1000793_pt1 | contig 18167 bp, 15 predicted proteins | sample TeddybearmetaG_FD_189099 | JGI IMG/M metagenome (GOLD analysis project Ga0256847, IMG submission 189099) | Hydrothermal vent microbial communities from East Pacific Rise, Pacific Ocean - Teddybear | ecosystem: Environmental > Aquatic > Marine > Hydrothermal vents | place: Pacific Ocean: East... | reverse complement strand
GCATGCAACTCACCATCGATGGTCAGTTGCATGCGTAAAATTTGCCCGGTTAAGCGCTCGACCCAAATATCATTGAAACCATACAGGGTAAACGTGTTGTGTGTGGTGACCACATCAGCGGTTAATAACCACAGGTTTTCAAACGTCACCTCACACCAGCGTTGATACAATTTTTCGGGGTCTAGCACATCATTCATCAGGTGGCCCCGAGTGCCAGCATTGATGCCAATAAACGGTTTGCCTAACGCATAATACGTTTTGATCGCCCCCAGCATGGAGCCATCGCCGCCAAAAACCACGATAGCATCGGCCTGTTCCGGGGTGGTGACGGTGGTAAAGTGTGCGGCAAACGCGGCTTCATGGGTTTGCGCCAGTGAATTGTCAATCACAAAATGGCGACGTGTCAGCCCCGTTTTTTCAGCATAATTTAGGTTACTACTCATGATGGCTTATCATCCATTTATGATAAAAAACATGACTTCAGTCATAGGCAAGGGGGCGTTGACTTAACAGTATAGATAAATAACCCACCCGCGTATGCCCAGAGAGAATTCTGCTCATATTTTTCATTGTTGTCTAAAATAAAACTAGGGTTGCGATTATTTTTCGCGTTGTTCTTTGTTTCATAAGAGCTATGACATGATTACGGATGTTGAGCGACATGCTGCACATATATTGGTTGTTGACGATGAAGAGGTCAATCTGGGGATCATGCGTGAGTCGCTTGAATTTGCGGGGTACACGCACCTGACCTTAACCGTCTCGCCACATGAAGCGGTGCGCCTGTATGAAAGCTCAACCTTTGATCTCATTCTATTGGATATTAATATGCCGATCATGAATGGGTTTGACGTGTTACAGCGTTTTCACGAGATCACTGTGGAGGACATGCCGCCAGTGTTGATTATGACCGCGCAAGGTGACCGGGATACGCGTGTGCGGGCTTTGACTCAGGGGGCTCGGGATTTTTTGTCGAAACCGTTTGATGAAGAGGAAGTCCTCAATCGGATACGCAATTTATTGGAAATGCACCTTGCTATGCGCCAGTTACAGCAGTATAGCGGTAGTTTGCAGCAAGCCGTTCGGCAACGTACCCAAGAATTGGAACAAAGCCAGCAAGAGATTGTACAGCGCTTGGGGTTTGCCGGAGAATATCGGGATACCGATACAGGCGAGCATACCTTGCGGGTAGGCTTGTATGCGCGTTGCCTTGGGCTTGCCGTCGGCATGAGTGAAGAAGACGCAGAAACATTGTGTCGGGCAGCCCCGATGCATGACATCGGTAAAATTGGTATTCCAGATCGGATCTTATTGAAGCCAGGAAAGTTAGACCAAGATGAATGGACGGTGATGAAAGCGCATGCCAGCATCGGGGCGAAAATTCTGGCGGGTAATTCTTGTGAATTACTCCAAATTGCCCAAGTCGTGGCGTTATCGCATCATGAAAAATGGGACGGGCAGGGTTATCCTGGGGGCTTGTCTGGTGCGGATATCCCGCATGTGGGGCGCATTGTGGCTGTCACCGATGTTTTTGATGCGTTAACCATGGAACGCCCGTACAAAAAAGCCTGGCCAATCGCGCAGGCAGTGGCCTTAATCCAGTCAGAATCCGGCAAACATTTTGACCCCGCTTTGGTGCGTGCGTTTGAGTCAGTGCTACCGGACATACTGCGCATTCGCGACCAACACGCACATTAAGAAGAACAACTCACTTGGATTTTCTCCGCCCAACTGGGGGGTGGTTCTGCATAGTGTGACATCTCGGGTTGCTCTTCGAATGGATGTTGTAGCAGGCTTAATAAGCGATCAACTTCAGTATAGTCTTTGTTCTCGGCCTGTTTGATGGCGGTTTCCGCCATATAATTGCGCAGAATATACACCGGGTTCACTTGGCGCATTTGTTGTGCGCGTAACCTCGGTGTGAGGGGTTCTTGTTGTAATCGTGCTTGATAGTCACCTAGCCAATGTTTAAACGCATCACTGTGGTACAGCATGGTTAAGCTCGGATGTACCGGTTCCCCGGTGAGCATATTGGCCAGTTGTCGGAACGTAATGGTGTAATCCGCGTGTGCTTTAGCCATCATGGCCAACAACGTTTTCACCAGCTCCCCATCGTTTGTTTGGGCGCTTTGTAAGCCTAATTTGCTGCGCATTAATTGTTGGTATTTTTTTGCGTAATGCGGCCAATAGGTTTCTAAACAAGCTTTGGCTTGTTCTACGGCCAACTCTGGCTCTGGGTCGAATAAGGGTAAAATCGCTTGTGCCAAACAGCTTAAATTCCAGAGGCCAATGCTGGGCTGTTGGTCAAAGGCGTAACGACCACTGTGGTCGGAATGGTTACACACAAAACCAGGGTTGTATCGATCCAGAAAACCAAACGGCCCATAATCTAGGGTTAAGCCCAAAATCGACATATTGTCCGTATTCATCACACCGTGTGAAAACCCAACCACTTGCCATTGTGCCATTAACTCAGCCGTGCGTTGAATGACCTGGTTGAACCACGTCAGATAGCGTTCGGTGTGATCCCATAAATCGGGGTAAAACTGGGTGATCACGTAATCTGCCAGGGGTTTGATTCGGGCATAGTCTTGTCGATGATAAAACACTTCAAACGAACCAAAGCGCACATGGGAAGGTGCCAGGCGGGTTAAAATGGCCCCCGTTTCAATCGTTTCTCGGTAGATTTCATCGTCGCTGCCAATAATGCATAATGCTCGGGTGGTGGGGATGCCTAAAGCCTGCATGGCTTCTGAACACAAATATTCTCGAATGGTTGAGCGCAACACTGCGCGGCCATCAGCACTGCGAGAATAGGCGGTTTGTCCGGCACCTTTTAACTGAATATCCCAGAGTGTTTTGTCTGCATTGCGGACTTGGCCGAGTAAAATGGCGCGGCCATCGCCTAATTGGGGGACATAGTGCCCAAATTGATGGCCGGCATACAACATGGCCAAGGGGTTGGCCCCAGGTAACGCTTGGTTACCGCTAAAATAGGCGGCAAAGTCCGGGTGTGTGGTCTCTGTTTGGGTAAGACCAATCAGCGCCAATGCCGATTCATTGATGCTAACCACATACGGGTCTGCGCACGCGGTGGGTCGGCTGGGTGAAAAATAGGCAGAGCCTAAGGCGGCATAGCAGTGATCAAACGGCAGGTTATCGAGTTTTGTCATTTTGTCCTAATCTTCCGGCGGGCGCGTATTGTAACCCGTACTTAAACCCACTATGCTGTTGGTGCTGGCCATAGCGTGCGTTAATTGATCGGCCCGAGTATATGGGCCAGCGGATAAAAATCAACACCACCATTATGTATGCTTTTTCATCTTATGCTGACCGACCGCATTCAGGCTAAAACACGACGATGTACTTAGACAAAATTGCCAGCACACAACGCAAAAAACAGGCGACACGCGTTTCCATTGGCACCGCGATTGTCTTATTATTGGCCAAAATTGGGGTGTTCTTCTTTACCTCATCGCTGGCCATTCTCGCCTCTGCGATTGACTCCTTATTGGATTTATTGATTTCTCTAAGTAATTATTTTGTGGTCAGGCAAAGCGAGCAAGATGCCACCGATAACTTTCGTTTTGGTTTTGGGCGTTTGGAAGAAGTCGCCGGGCTTTTTCAAGGCATTCTGATCACGCTGATTGGGGTGGGCATCATCCTGGGTGTGTTGCTGGGCGACTATATCAACCATACAGTACAAAGCCCTGACTATATTTTGTGGATGATGGGGGGCTCTATGGCGATGACGTACTGGTTAACGCAGTTTCTAAAACGCGCTTATGAAGCCACCCATTCAAGTGTATTAGCGGCAGATGCTGCACATTACCGAGCGGATCTATACAGCAATGCTGGGATTTTCTTTGGCACGTTGTTGCTCATGGCAACGGGTTGGAATCAAATCGACAGTATTATTTGCTTGGTGCTAGCCGCTTTAGTGGTCAAAGATGGTGGCCTCATTGCCTTTTCTTCGTTGCAAGTTTTATTGGATCGAGAAATCGCGCCAGAACTGTCCGTGCAAATTACCGATACGATTGACACCTTCATTTATGAAAAACGGATTGCCGGGTATCATGCGCTCAGAACACGTAAAACAGGGTCTAAGTATTTTGCAGAAGTGCATGTTGTGTTCAAACCAGACATCATGTTAAAAGACGCCCACATTCTTGCGCATCAGCTTGAAGATGCGATGCACCAGCGTTTGCCCCGATTAGAGATTACACTGCATTTGGATGCGTATAACGATGAGGTCGAAGACCGCTCAAGAAGCAATAAGTAATCAGTCAGCTCGATTTTCATCTGTTCTATATCTATTGCGCCATTAATTTTTACTTTTTAATTTATTAAAATACTTTCGGCGCGAGGTGATCCAAGTGTCCTATATTTTTCTGATATTATTTTTGATCTTATCTGGGTTAAGTCTTTTGTGAGTGAAATAACCCTTTGGTAGTCTTTATATTTCATTAAATAGGATTTTGGGTCACCACAGCTATGGGCGACACTTTTAAACCCTATTTCTGGCCCCATTGGGAGGTGTTTTTTTATTCTGAGTTTTTGTATTTCTAGGTATAAAAGTGTATGCGGAGTATTTTTCCACCAGCAATGTGGCGGCTCGGAACCTGCCACATGAAAACGGCTTTCACTGCTAATTATGCTCTGTTTATACTCCCTCCATCCTTTCCACTGATATTTCTCCATTTCAAACGTTTTCCCATTAAACGCATAGGTTAAAACAGAGTCGTAGGGAGAATTATGTAATCGATCATTTCCTGGGAATTTAGGTCTATATCCTTCCTTAAAAAAGACAATTGAAGGGTCTTGGCGAATCACATAATCAGCATATTGACGATTAATCAGACCAAAGTTTAAAACCTTTTTTGGCCCCCAAGCGGGGAAAAAAAATTTGCCTTCATGATCGGTGACACTCTCCAACACCATAATATAGTTGTGTGGCGGATAACCATGGGTTGCCCAGATTGCAACGCCTATGGCACCTTCTATCGGTTTTTTTGTTTGTTGATCCACAATAAAGCCAGTTGTTGCCTCAGCCTCATAATGTGTCGGTACGATTGTGCATCCCGTGTTTTGTGTGAGAATGATGGCGCATAAAACCAGCCAAAGCCTTTGTTTTTTCACGTTGATTGTTTCCATCAATGTATCGGTTTGCTTTAAGGGGTTAGTCCTTAATTAAGGCGCAATCAGTAGGGGGGTTAATGCTGCCAAATAGGTTTCACCGCGTTTCGTTTCTGCGCTAAATTGCAAGCATCGCCCGGCCTGATCAAACGTAATGCGGATGCTTAAATCTGGGGGGGGTAATAGGCCTGCGCCTTTGTCTGGCCATTCTAAAAAACAGATGTTGTGTGCGTTGAAGTAGTCACGGTAGCCCATGTATTCGAGCTCCTCGGGGTCGCCTAGCCGGTATAAATCAAAATGTGCAACGTTGAAGGTGCCTAAATCATAGGTTTCGACTAAGGTGTAGGTCGGGCTTTTGACCGCGCCTTGATAGCCTTGTGCACGTAAGGCGGCACGCACTAGGGTGGTTTTTCCTGCCCCCAGATTACCGTGTAAAAAAATCACCGCGCCGGGCAAATAAGGCTGTAATAGGGCGGCACCCATATGTTCCATTTGCGCCAGTGTTTTTGCATGATAAGTCAGCACGCTTGATTCACCAATGTGCGGATATGCGGCAATAGATCCGTGGCCAATAATCCGCGTTGGCCCTGTTCGGCGGCTAAATCACCCGCTCTGGCATGTACGCTGACACCGGCTTTGGCGGCTTCAGCCACGGATAGTCCTTGTGCTAATAAGCTTGCAATGACACCGGTTAAGACATCCCCCATACCGCCAGATGCCATGCCGGGGTTGCCTTCATCACAAATCGAATACGGTTTATTGGCTTCGTAGACGATAGACCCACAGCCTTTTAAAACCACGGCTCCCCCATAGCGCTGTTGGAGTTTCTGTGCGGCGGTGAAGCGGTCTTGCTGGATAGTCCGCGTGTCTTGTTGGAGTAAGTGCGCGGCTTCTCCGGGGTGCGGTGTGAGTACCCAGTGTTCCCGGCATACGTCATCATGTTGCGCTAAACAGTGTAATGCATCGGCATCGATCACCATGGGTTTGTCGGTGTGCTGGCATTCTGCCATGACGCATTCGAACAAGGCTTTGCCCCAGGCGGAGCGGCCCAATCCGGGGCCAATCGCAATGACCGATGCTTGTGTGAGTAAAGGGTGTATGTCGCTGGGGTCTTCAATGGCGTGACACATGATTTCCGGGCGTGCCGCCATCAGTGGGGCGCAATAGGCGGGCCGACACGCTAGGCTGACCAAACCCGCACCGGTGCGTAAAGCGGCTTCTGCGGCCATGCGTCCGGCGCCTCCCATGCCGTGGTCGCCACCAATGACTAAGACGTGCCCAAACTGGCCTTTGTGTGAGTTTTTGTTTCTAGAGGGGAGTAAGTGTCGGCATTTTCCCCAGTTGATGCGGGCGGCGGATAAAATTTCATGTGCATAGACTTTGGCCGGTACATTTAAGCTGTCGAATAAGATTTTGCCGACATAATCGGTCGCCGCGCCGGTGAACATGCCTTGCTTTAAGCCAATAAAACTGATGCTGACCTCGGCTTTCACCGCGCAACCGAGCACAGCGCCAGTATCACTGTGAATACCGGAGGCAATGTCTAAGGCTAAAGTCGGGGCTGGGTGGGCGTTCATTTGTGCAATGGCCTTGGCCCATAAGCCGGTTATCTCACGCTCCAATCCGGTGCCCAAAATGGCGTCAATCAGCACATCCGTGTTGGGGGGAAAGAGGGTTTGAAGATCAAACGGCATGATGGGCACGTTTTCATGTTGCAGGTCATCCAAGGCGTTACGCGCGGAGCCGGTGATTTTTTCAGGGTTGCCGAGTTGGTAAACGCTGACCAATAAACCCGTTTGGTGGGCCAATTTAGCCACTATATACCCATCGCCAGCATTGTTCCCGAGCCCGGCCAAGACAATTATGCGCTTGGCATGAGGCCAGCGTGTTTGCATCAGCGCAAACGCGGCGCTGCCTGCGCGTTGCATCAGTTCGTAACCGGGAATCTGGAACGTTTCAATGGCGATTTGATCAAAATGCCGAACCTGCTCTGCGCGGTATAAGGCATAGGGTAGGGTGGTGATGTCAGGTAAAGTGTGTAAGTAATCCACGGTGCTTCACAAGGTATGTGTGGGGCGGTCTGCTTTTAAAATGGTCACGAGGTAAGATTCAATTTTGCTGCGTGCAACGCCACCATCTTGGTCACTGAATTGAACCCCAATGCCGGCCGCGCGATTACCTTCTGCACCCACTGGGGTAATCCAGATAATTTTGCCTGCGACGGGTAAGCGTTCGGTCTCGTCCATTAAGGATAACAGCATGAAAACTTCATCACCCAGTTTGTATTGTTTTTTGGTGGGAATAAATAACCCCCCATTCACAACAAACCCCATATAAGCCGCATATAAAGCATTTTTGTCTTTGATGGTGAGTGATAGAATCCCCTGACGAGTTCCCGGTTTTTTCATCGTTTTTACAGCCTCTGAGGTTCCCTTTTCCAAGTCTAGCGTTTTCCCACAGACTTGCAAGGCAAGACAATTTAAATGTATCTTAAGGCCTCTTTTATCAGCTATCGGAATCGTCATGACAACCTTTCAATCGGCTTTGAGTGTGCATGATGATTGGCAAATTGCCACGCAAGCGTGCCTCGAACAACTGACACCTATTGAAGGCCAGCCATTGGCTTTTATCTTCATTTCTGATCGGTTTCATGAGTACTTTACGGATATTGTGGTGCGCTTAAAACACGCCACGGGCATTGTGGATTGGGTCGGCACAGAGGGCATGGGCATTCTCGGGCCTGGGCAAGAAGTGTATGAGCAGGGGGCCATCAGTGTGTTGATTACTGACCTGACAGCACCGCGTTACCGGCTGATTCCGAGCGTAACCAAAACCCCCGAGACTTATCTGAACAAAGAACGTGCCTGGATAGAACAGCAGCAGCCGTTTTTTGGGATCTTGCATGGTGACCCGCGTAACGAACACGTGGCGGAAATGATTACGCAATTTTCTGAGGGGTTAGGTTGTGGCTTTTTTGTCGGTGGATTAACCTCACACAGCGCCAATATTGGTGTGCAATATGCGGGCGTGGATAGCTCGGGTGGGCTTTCTGGTGCGTTATTTGGCGCGGATGTGAAGGTGGTGAGTGGGGTCACGCAGGGTTGTTCACCGATCAGTGATGCTTTTGAAATCACCCATTGTGAACGTAACATCATTGCCACTTTGGATCACAAACCGGCATTAAACGTTTTGCTCGAAGCGGCGGGTGAACCTGGGCAAGGTTTAGATGAGGTGGCTGAAAATCTGTTTTTGGGGTTACCCATTGCCGGGCGTGATAAGCACGATTATTTGGTCAGAAATCTGGTCGGTGTGGATGAAAAAAATCACCTCATTGCCATCGGTGACATGGTTCAAGCTGGTCAATCGTTGATTTTCTGTCGGCGTGATGAAGAAACCGCCGTGCATGATATGCAGCGGATGTTAGAGGATGTGAAAAAACGCAGCGAAAATTGCATCAAAGGGGGTTTGTATTATACCTGTTTGGGGCGTGGTCGGGCTCAATTTGGGGTGCATTCTGAAGAGCTTAAGTTGATTCAAAATGCACTGGGTGATATCCCGTTGGCGGGTTTTTATGCCAACGGTGAAATCTCGCACAATCAATTGTATGGCTATACCGGCGTGTTATTGCTGTTTTGTTGAGCCTTTAGGGCGCAAGCTGAGGCGGTTTAGTGATGCAGGCTTCCCCGCCTAAATAGGGCCTTAAGATTTCTGGTATCACAATATTCCCCTCTTTATCTTGGTAATTTTCCAGTACCGCCACCAAGGTTCGGCCTACGGCCAAACCCGAGCCATTGACGGTATGCACGAGTTCGGGTTTTTTCTGCTCAGGCCGACGCCAACGGGTGTGTAAACGCCGGGCTTGGAATGCTTCAAAATTACTGCAAGAAGAAATTTCTCGATAGCGGTTTTGGCCAGGCAACCACACTTCTATATCATAGGTTTTGGCACTGGAAAAGCCTAAATCCCCTGCGCATAAGGTCACGGTTCGATAAGGCAGTGCAAGTTTTTGCAGAATGCTTTCTGCATGCTGTGTGAGTGTTTCTAACGCGGCATAAGACTGTTCAGGTTGGACAATTTGTACCAATTCGACTTTTTCAAATTGGTGTTGTCGAATCAAACCGCGTGTATCTCTACCCGCGCTGCCCGCTTCACTTCTAAAGCATGGCGTGTGTGCGACAAATTTTAAGGGCAGTGCCTCGGCTTGTAGAATGCTGTCGCGGACTAAATTGGTGATCGGCACTTCGGCTGTTGGGATTAAATAATAACCAAAGTCATCTGAGGTTTTGAATAAGTCGGCTTCAAATTTTGGCAACTGGCCGGTGCCTTGCAAGCTTTTTTCATTGACCAATAACGGTACATAGACCTCGGTATAACCGTGTTCTTGTGTGTGCACATCAAGCATAAATTGGGTTAAGGCGCGTTGTAACCTGGCCATTGGGCCTTGCAGTGCGACAAAACGGGTACCGGCAATTTTCGCGCCCGCTTCAAAATCCATGCCTAAGGGCTCGCCTAAATCAACATGGTCTTGTGCCTCAAAGTCAAACGTTTTGGGCTCGCCCCAGCGGCGTACTTCAACATTATCGGTTTCACAGTGGCCTGCTGGCACAGAGGCGTGTGGGATGTTGGGGATGCCGAACATGAAATCTTGCAAGGCTTGTTGTATTTCTGCCAAGGCTTGTTTGGCTTGATCCAAAGCTTTGCCCAAATCCGCAACATCATCTAACAACGGCTGGATGTCTTCGCCTTTGGCTTTGGCTTGGCCGATTAATTTTGAACGTTTAGTGCGGTCATTTTGGAGTTGTTCGGTCTTGATTTGAATCGCTTTACGTTGTGTTTCCAAGTGTTCGATTTTGGCTTCATCCAGCACCAAACCTCGTCGTTGCAATTGTTCAACGGTCGCCGGTAAGTCTTGGCGAAAAGCGCGCGGGTCTAACATAATGGTTACCTATCGGTTAGGGATGTGGGTGAGATCAAACCGGCGGATATGCGGCCAAGCCTTGATACGCGCATAGAATAATAGATGTATTCTGGCTTGTACAGGGTCTAGACTCAGCTCAGAAGCATTTGTGGCTAGAATGGTGTGTGCGTTGAATAGAAGGTTTTGTGAACATGGTTGATGTGATGATAAATGGGCAGACATATGATTTGTCAGTGAGTGCTGATATGCCTTTATTATGGGTGCTGCGGGATGTGTTACACATGATGGGCACAAAATTTGGCTGTGGTATCGGGCAGTGTGGTGCGTGCACCGTACATGTGGATGGGCAGCCGTGGCGTGCGTGTATTACCCCCATACAATCAGTGCAAGGCAAACAAGTCACCACGATTGAAGGCATTGCACAGGCGCAGTTACATCCTTTGCAGCAAGCCTGGGTGACTGAAAGTGTGCCGCAATGTGGGTATTGTCAGTCGGGGCAGATTATGTCCGCGATTGCTTTATTGCGCCAAATAGCGCATCCAACCGATGCCGAGATTGATGCGATGATGTCGGGCAATTTGTGTCGTTGTGGGACTTATGGGCGGATTCGCAAAGCCATTCACTTGGCTGCGAAAGAGATGGCCGTATGAAGCGTCGACATTTTCTTAAGTTGAGTTTACTCAGTTGTGGCAGTTTGGCTTTGGGGTGTTCGGCCGGTAATCCACACGTGCTGTTTCAGCAACAACAGGATCAGACCTTTACGGTGAATGCTTGGATACGCATCCACCCAGACAATAGTGTGACCTTGGTGGTGGATCGCGTTGAAATGGGGCAGGGCGTGATGACGGCTTTGCCGATGTTGTTGGCAGAGGAGTTAGAGGTTGACCCAACCCAGGTGCGCACGGTGTTTGCGCCGGTGGATGCGGTGTATCAAAATGCCCGTTTGGGTAGTCAGTTGACCGGTCAGAGCAGCAGTGTGCGAGCGGCTTGGCAGCCATTACGAGAGGCCGGTGCCAGTGCGCGCATATTATTGTGTCAGGCGGCGGCCATACAATGGCAGGTTGATGTTGACCGCTGTCTGGCGCAGCAGGGTTTTGTGGTGAACCAAATACACGGTGATAAATTACCGTATGCGGCATTATTAACCTTGGCTTCAACCTTACCCCTACCAGAAAATATTCGCTTGAAATCAGCGCCTTTTAACACCCTGGGTCGATCAATCCCACGTTTAGATGTGCAGGCCAAAGTAGACGGCAGTGCGATATTTGGCTTGGATAACGTGTTGCCCAAGATGCAGATTGCAGTGGTTGTGCGTTGCCCTGTGCGGGGTGGAACGGTGCGGACGTTAGATAAACCCGCAGAGATGCCAAATAGCCAACAGATTTTGCAGATTCCGCAAGGCATTGCGGTGCTGGCTAAAGACTATTGGCATGCTCGGCAAGCAGCAAACCAATTACAAGTGGCCTGGGATGAGGGGCCTTTAGCGACCTTGAGCAGTGATGACATCACACAACAGCAGCAAACTTTAGTGCGGCAAACAGGCGATGAAGTGTGGTCGGTTGGGGAGGTTGAAGCGGCGTTGGCATCTGCGCCGACGCAGCTAGAGGCGGAATACGCGGTGCCCTATTTGGCGCATGCGACGATGGAGCCGATGAACTGTACCGCGTTGGTCACAGACGACCATTGTGAATTGTGGGCACCGACACAAAGCCCGGAATTAGCCCAGCAAGTGGCGGCGCAGATTACCGGGTTTGATAAAGCCAATATTCACGTCCATACGCTGTTTTTGGGCGGTGGGTTTGGTCGCCGTATTATCCAAGATTATGTGGCGGAGGCGGTGGAAATTGCCATGCGGCAGCTAAATATTCCAATCAAAGTGGTTTGGTCACGGGAAGATGATATTCAAAACGACCATTATCGTCCGGCTACGCGGCACCGATTACGTGCGGGCATCGATGCGCAAGGAACGTTGGTGGCGTGGTCTCATCACATTGTGGGGCCGGGTATTTTGGTGCAGTTAGCGCCGGATTTGTTGGCCCCTAAATTGGATTGGATGCCAAATTTTTTGAATGCCTGGAGTGGCTCGGTGCTCAGTTATGCACTAAAGAATTGGACGGAAGATCCGTATTCTATTGAAGGGGCGGCACCGCTGCAATATGGCGTGAGGCATGCCAACGTTACTTACACACACCATGATGTTGGGCTGCCGGTGGGGTTTTGGCGTTCAGTTGGGCATTCTTATAATGCGTTTGTGGTTGAAAGTTTTATCGATGAAATTGCGTTAGCCATGGCGCAAAATGCCTATACGTTGCGGCGAACATTACGCAACGGGGATCTTCGGGCGTTGACCGTGTTAGATGAAGCGGCGGCGTTAGGTCGGTGGGGGCAGCCATTGGCACCGGGGCATTTTTTGGGGATGGCACAGCATGAAGCGTTTGGCAGTTATGTTGCGCAGGTTGCTGAAGTGTCGGTGCAACAGGGTCGTATTCAAGTGCACCGGGTTGCGTGTGTGGTGGACTGTGGCATCGTGATTCACCCCGATACGGTAAAAGCGCAAATGGAAGGGTCGATTGTGTTTGGTTTGAGTGCGGCTTTAAAAGGCAATATTACGCTGCGTAACGGCAAAGTCGAACAGAGTAATTTTCATGATTATCCTATTTTAAGAATGTCTGAAATGCCAGAGATTGAGGTGTTAATTATACACAGTCAGAGCTCACCTGGTGGCGTGGGGGAACCTGGCGTGCCACCCATTGCGCCTGCTGTCGCCAACGCGGTTTTTGCCGCGACGGGAAAACGCTTGCGAACATTGCCGTTAACGTTGTCGTGAGCGCGCCGATTGCATGGCGATGCACACCTGATTTTCTCACCGTAAACCGAGCAAGAAAAATCCAAAAGAATGGTTTAAAATAGGTTCAAATGGCACGGTAAAAGGACGTATATGCCACATGACTATGACAGTCCGTGGAAAGAAGCGATTGAAAGCCTGTTCGAGGATTTTATGACCTTTTTTTATCCCGATTATGCGGATCAAATTGATTGGACTCGGCCGCATGAATTTTTGGATAAAGAACTGGAAAAGATTGTTAAAGACGCGAAGCTAGGGCGGCGTTACGCGGATAAGCTGGTTAAGGTGTGGTTAAACAGCGGAGAGTCGATTGCGGTTTTTATTCACATTGAGGTTCAGCAAGGCAGTCAGGCGACGTTTTCTGAACGCATGTATGTGTATAACCACCGGATATTCGAGCGTTATGTGGGCACCAGTCATGACAGCCAAAATAAAGTCGCGAGCTTTGCGATCCTGTGTTTTCCGGATAAAAAAGGTGACACGAATACCTATGAAAGGGCGTTTTGGGGTAGCAAGACCACATTCAGTTTTCCGGTAGTGAAGATTACGGATTACCGGGATCAATGGTCGGATTTAGAGCAAAGTGACAATTTGTTTGCCGTTGTTGTGATGGCGCATTTGAAAGCCGCCGATGTCACAGATGATGAAGAACGAAAATATTGGAAGTTCAAATTGATGAAGGGTCTGTATCAGCGTGGATTGGAACGTGTACAGATTTTGGAGCTGTTTAAATTTATTGATTGGCTGATTGATTTACCGGAAGTGTTGAATCAGCAGTTTTGGTCGGAATTATATGCGTTAGAAGAGGAGAAGAGTATGGCTTATGTTACCAGTGTTGAACGAATAGGCATCAAGAAAGGCATAGTACTTGGGACTGAGCAAGGATTTGGACAAGGGCTTGAGCAAGGGCTTGAGCAAGGGCTTGAGCAAGGGCTTGGGCAAGGGCTTGGGCAAGGGCTTGAACTGGGGCTTGTCCAAGGCGTGCGTGAGTCACTGATCGAGATATTGGTTGGAAAATTCGGTCAGGTGCCGAATGGCGTGGTTGAGGCGGTTGAAAGGTTGACGGATATTGGCCGATTAAAAACGTTGCTGAAATTTGCCTCCAACAGTGTCTCGATAGAGCAATTTATGACGGAATTTGAGAAAATTGACCGATAGGTGATCGGCTATGGTTGTTTTGTCATCAGTTGGACTTGACGCAGTTGATCAATATGCGGTTTTTCATCTAACGCTTTAAAGGCGCGTTTAAGCAATGCCTTAATATTTTTATCGCAGTATGGGTAGGCTGCTTCAATCGGCATGCCTTGTAGTTTTAAGAAAATACCGAGCGCATAACTGTGTTCAGACTCACTCAGATAACCGCCACTTTGTGTTTGCCAGCCTTGAGTGCCAACCCCCGTGAATTGCCGAAAATTAAATACTGAATTCGCTTGGAAAATGCCAAAGCCGAGAAATGTTGCGGCAATATCCGTGGCAAATTCCCAATTTTCCCATCCGCCTGGTGGGGCTTCAGGCGCGGTGGAGGTTAAGTAATGTGCTAACTCATGGGCGAAAGTCGCGACCATTTGCACGGGGTCAGAGGTGAGTTTTGGATTGTAGGTAATGATGCCTTCGTTTGCATCATTTAAAACAAAAGTGCCATGTGGGCTGTGTTCGCTGTTGCGTACAATTAAGGTATCCGCAAGCGCTAGATTGGGGTCTTCTTCCTGTGCTTGCAGTTGGCAAGGCCAGTCGGATAGGCCGGCATATTGTTTAACACGCATAAAAGTACTTTGGGCCGCTTCCTCTGGAGCGTTAACTTTATCCGGAAAGAAGGCTTTGGTGGGCAGTATTAATTTTGATTCTTCATAAAAATCTTTACCCCCAAAGTAGGTGAGTAACCAACGATAGGTTTCTATTTGAAACTGTTCGTCTTCTGCGGTGAGTAACGGTTTCTGTTTAAACAATTTCCACACAATGTGCTCCTTTCAAGATGCCTTATTGAGAATATGAAGAATATTTGTATTGGTATGATGATAACGCATAACATTCACAACTCAGGGGTATCAGCTGTGGCTTACAATCTCGTCTACAATTAAGGCACACAATACCAGTAATACGCCTGTGTGTGACGGCAATCCGTGATCTAGAAAATCGTAGACAATTTAGGAAGAGCACTGTTGTATGAATACGATACGTCATTTTGTTCAAAGTATTGCTGGGAAAATTGGGTTGTGGGTGTTTTTTGTGCTTTGCGTGATGCTCGGGATTGTGGTTTTTTCCTTGTACAATCATGCGCAGATTGATCGCAATATCCATCGTGTGATCAACCAATCTCAACCGCGATACATTGAATCCTTAAGGTTATCCTCTCTGATTTATCAAGCCTCAACCCGTTTAGAAAGTTATTTGCTCAGCCAATCGGCCGCAGACAAAACGTTATACTTGGAGAGTTGGCAGAAGCTACAACAATCACTCGCAACACTGACTCAGATATCTTCCTCCGCGCAGGATGCAAACCACCTTAACAAGATTAATACGTTACTGATGGCATTTTCTCGTAGCCGTGAGGCCTTGTTTTTTTTAGTCGAAAAACCGATTGAAAATTACCCGGCTTTAAAATTAATGCTGGAAGAATTAGAACCGTTGGGCCAAACCATGTTGCAGCAAACAACGGATATGGTCGTGGGCGTGGATGAAATTGAAGCGGGGGAAATCCACAATACCCTGTTGTCCATGACCCAAGATTTACGCTACAACTGGTCATCCGTGATTGGTAATGTGCGTTATTATCTGGCGTTAAAAGATGCCAAAGCGATTGATCAGATACACTTATTTCTGAAAGGAACCGAGCAAATCGTCACCACCTTGGCAGAATTTGAAGACGATATGACGGAAGATCAAACGGATGCATTGGATGAATTCAGCGCCTCCCAGCCTGAGTACTTGAAGCTGATGGAAGACGCCATTCAACGGCATCAAAGTGAGCAATGGCGACAAGACAGTTATTTGGTTCGCACGCAGTTAAGCCAAGTTTTGGGTCAATTAGATGATGCGCTTCTGGGCTTTATTGCGCGACAGAAAAATACCATTGAGCAAGCCGAACAAGCCTTGGCGGATATCTCACTACACAGCCGCAATACGTTAATCTTACTGCTGAGTATGGCCATGTTGATGACCATCATCGGTGCTTATTTACTCATTCGCAGTATCACCAGGCCGATTATGAAAGCGGTGCATATGGCTGGCCAGGTTGCACAAGGGGACTTAAGGGAGCGTTTAAACCTCTCCAGCCAGGATGAAGTGGGTACTTTGGGCCGTGCTTTAGATCTCTCCAGTGAGAACTTATCCAATTTGATCACAAAAATTGGCGATAATGCGGCGATGTTTTCACACACCGCGGATGCTTTATCCGAGCATTCGAAAAAATTGTCGCATGACATTAATCAACAAAGTGACAATGTGAATAAAACAGCGCAATCACTGCTGGAAATCGGTGAAGCGATTACGCGTAACCTGGCTTCTGCGAATCAGACGGCCGATCTATCCAGCCAAGTTGCAACCGAGGCTGAGGCGGGCGGCAAAGCCGTAGAAGAAACGTTGTTGGCGATGCAGGCCATTGTTGAAAAAATTAGTGTGATTGAAGACATTGCGCACCAAACCAATATTCTGGCGCTCAATGCAGCCATTGAAGCGGCGCGTGCGGGTAGTCATGGTCGAGGTTTCTCGGTGGTGGCGGATGAGGTGCGTAAACTGGCAGAGCGCAGCAAACACACGGCGAATGAGGTGACGGATTTGGCGAATAACAGTGTGCGTGTGGGGAACCGGGCAAATGCACTGATTACCCAGGTGATTCCAGACAGCAAGCAGGCAGATGTATTGGTGCAAGGCATTACATCGGCGAGTGAAGAGCAGGCCAGCCGCATTGATTTTGTGAATACGGTGGTGAATGAATTACGTGAGGTGACCCAGCAGCATGCGCATCTGGCACAAGAAATTGCAGCAACGTCAGATCATCTTCGTGCCCAAGAAGCAGCGCTACAGAAGATGATGACGTTTTTTAAGCTATCATCGTAATTTGCTATAGAATGACGCGAAAATGTAATCTCGGTCAGACACATTGCTGTGGCATTCGGCGCACGCTTTCTCGACGCTGGGGTTTTGGCTATTTCCGTTTAAAATGGTATCGCCATTGACACTGGTTTGCAGGTACTCCCAGTCACCCCGTTTAGGGTCATATCCGGGTTTCCGTTTACGCATAATGGTCAACGTCATCGGGTCAGACGGTTTGCCCAAATGGGCAGTATAGTTTTCTTTCAATACGATGGTGCCAGGGGCATAGGCTTTATATTCAACCTCAATTTCTTCCTCTTCTTCATCGGCTTCTATTTCTGCCAGATACATCCGAAAATTATGCCGGAAAACACGCTCCCCTTTATTGGAAAAAATCGCAATGAATTGTTTCCAATGCAACCCCGAGTATTCAAACCCGGTTAATCGAACCCACTGTTCACGATACCCGGCAAAATCAGCCTGCATGGCTTTAGGTGGCGTAAAGGGGTAAACACTGAATGGGCCACCAGCCTCTTGTTCCTCTTCAGCCATAGAGAGCGGTGAGAGCAACAGGGCGCATAAGCCTACGATTGAACTAACACGATGAAGTGCCATCGGATATCCTTTTTTTTATTGTCGTTTCAGCGTTAATGTCGCTTTCTTTTTACCCTTTTTGATGACATCCACGGTTTTGGACTCACCCGCTTTGAGGGATACCACAGTATCGGGGTATTTGGGGATTTTCAGTTTAACCACCACGGTATCACCAGAAACACCGGCTAACTTGATGGTATAATTTTTTGTTTTCTTTTTAAATGGTAAAACTTGATAAATGCTACTGTCAATATTGGCAATATAGGCTTTCATCTTTGGGTGAATTTTACACCCAATTCGCACCACACTATCGCTGCCCCAATTGGCCGTGATGGTATTTTTGCTGCCGGTTGGCATTAACCCCACATCAAATTTAGCCGATTTGCTGCCACTCGAATAAATATTGTGTTCAAAACTGTCGGAGTTATTGAACACAATCTTGCCACCGGGAGAGGCCACAATCATTTTATGTGTGAACTCTTTATCTTTTTGATCCAGCGTGGCATTCACGGTGCTGTGTTGTTTCTCTTCAACAAAAACCACCCCGGCAAAGGAGGCGCGTTTCACAAAAACCAGCTCTCCGGTAATGCTATCGGCCAACGCCTGCGTGCTGATGGACAGGCACAATGCCATGCCCACCGT
>Ga0256847_1000792_pt1 | contig 18171 bp, 15 predicted proteins | sample TeddybearmetaG_FD_189099 | JGI IMG/M metagenome (GOLD analysis project Ga0256847, IMG submission 189099) | Hydrothermal vent microbial communities from East Pacific Rise, Pacific Ocean - Teddybear | ecosystem: Environmental > Aquatic > Marine > Hydrothermal vents | place: Pacific Ocean: East... | reverse complement strand
TCAAACAGATTTCTGAATACCTATTTTCTGACGATTTATTTCTATTTTTCATACTCGAAAGATATCCAAACTATTACATATAATATAATAATTACATATATAATTCCCTTAATTTGTTACACACTCATATGGTTTAAGGTTTGCAAGGTGAACTCGACATTTAATTTGTTTTGTCAACATGCAATCCTTAAACCTCGAACCTCAACCCTCCTGTAAGCTATCCCTCATCATATCTCCAGAAGATGCGACAGCATCAAATATCTCCACTTTATCTTTGTTGCTTAATCACAAAGAGCTCAAAGTTTTACATAAAGACCTCAAAGTATAACCTGTCAACATCATCTAACCTTAAACCCTAAACCTCGTTACCTTAAATCCATTCTTTATTTTTCAATGTCTCAAAGTAGAATTAATTAACTTTGTCGCAATAAATAGCTAGAACTAATAATGGCAAGAAGAAACAAACTGAAGAAATTTAATGACTTATTATCCTTCAGTAATGTATATGAAAATTACGATCCGACAAATCCTAAATTACTCGCAAACGTAAATGAAGAAGTGGATCTCAAAGGAAAATGGAAGTCTGACCATTTCAAAAATGAAAATCTATTAGTACTTGAACTTGCATGTGGAAGAGGTGAATATTCTTTGGCGCTTGCTGAAGCTAATCCTGATGTAAACTATATCGGTGTAGATATAAAAGGGGCAAGAATTTGGAAAGGTGCGACCATTGCACAAGAAAAGGGCTTAAACAATGTAGCATTTCTACGTACTCGAATAGAACAAATAAACTTGTTTTTTGCACCTGATGAAGTAGATGAAATCTGGATAACGTTCCCTGACCCATTCCTTCGAAAGAGCAAGGCAAACCGCAGATTGACCTCGCAGCAATTTCTAAATCGATACAAAGACATATTAAAAAAGGATGCCATCATTCATCTCAAAACTGATGATCCTACCCTCTACGAATTCAGTCAAGAACAATTTGAGGTGTGTGAATTTATTGAGGTGCTTTATGATCGAGACGATATCTATGCTCAACCTCTTGATTTCGATGCATTAAAATACAAAACGTATTACGAAAAGCAACATTTAGAGAAAAACCGAAAGATTAAATACATCCAAGTGAAGTTGACAAAGTAATCTTGCGTCCTTTGCAGAATCACTTTTGAAAACACCCTTTATCCTTGTGCTCTTTGTGTAAAACTTTGCGCCCCTTGCGGTTAAAAAAACACCTATTTCATATCTTTTATACCCTCTTCGGACAAGAAATGTATTGATGGTTTTAATAAATTTGATAAACTTAAACAGATTAAGCGGGGATATAATTAAACTGAAAAAAGGCTGCCTTTTTATAAGACAGCCTGGATCAATTTTAAATTACTTCAATATCAAGCTATTCTATTTCATAAAGAAATCACATTTCGTCATAAGTCTATTTCGATCGTAACAGTCTTTTTACAATTATCTGGTTCTGCAGGTATACACCAGGTGCACACCCACTTGCCATCATCATTTTTCCACGGATCACATCCCTCTGCACAACCTGAACAAGTAAGCTTAGCTGCCGCTCTTATTTCGAAAAACACTCCATTTCTTTCTTCAATCTCAATAGCTGTCTTGAGCATTAGGTCAGTAGATTGAGCGGTTAATATTGTTGGAATAACTCCTGTTTTGGTCTTTGTGGTCTTTACTACTTTGAAATTAAAGAGTTGAACATCAAATCCTTCTTTTTTTAATGTTTGTTCCCATTCCGCACGCAATCTGGGTTCGTTATATATTTGGAAATCTCCATCTACAAATGTTCCAACTTTTAATGCAGATTCATCTATTTGAGAGTCAGATGTATATTCATCATTGGCACATGAACAAATTAAAAATGATAAAAACAAGCCAAAGAATAAGATTTTAAATTTTTTCATAATAAAAAGTTTTTATGGTTATAAAAAACAAAAGGGGGTAAGATCAAGCTTAAACTATTATGAAAAGGGTGCAAGAAATGAAAAATATATTCGTACTCTGTATTTCTACTATGTAGTTCATAGCAGAAAAGAGCTCGAAGAAAGATTTTCGAATTTAAAAAACGACGTTATTTATACACTTTATATAAATTTTTGCCTGACAGAACCACACAGTGAACCTGCAATTCTAATGCAAAAACAACATAAAGTAACCTTTAAGAATGATGATATTGAATCAAAAACACCTAACTTGATCTTATGCTTACTAAGATACAAAAAATAAATTAATCTTGCAAATATTTTTTTTAGAAAGTCCTGACAATGTTTAATATACGTATTTTATTAAAGATATTTATTCGATTTTTCTATCTACCAGAAATATTGATTTGGAATCAATAAATGGCTAATTATCGAATTATGATCGTTAAAGAATGTCAATTAAAAAAAATTAAATTTGCAGAACTACAAGCTTAATTTTAATATAAAATAAACGCAACAATGGACATAGCAATCTTCACCTTCAACTCATTTGCAGAAAATACTTACATTCTATACGATGACACAAAAGATTGCGTCATTTTTGACCCAGGATGTAGTAATAGTGATGAGAAAAATCAATTAGTCGATTTTATTAAAGCCAATGGTTTGAAGCCAATAAAATTAGTCAACACACATTGCCATATAGATCATGTCTTGGGCAATAAATTTGTTTCTGAAAAATATGGCCTACCTCTTATCAGCCACAAAGGCGAATCAGTAGTTTTGGCAATGCAGCCACAGATAAGCGCTATGTATGGTGTCGCATACGACCCATCTCCAGAGATCACTGAATTTTTAGATGATGGTGATGTGCTACATTTTGGAAGTACAGCATTAAAAGTGCTTTTTACTCCCGGTCATTCGCCAGCAAGTATTTCATTTTATAATGAAGAATCCCAAGTTTTAATAGGTGGAGATGTACTATTCCAAGGCAGTATTGGCAGAACTGATCTTCCGGGAGGAGATTTTGAAACGTTGGCTAAAAGCATTAGAGAAAAACTGTATGTACTCCCTGATGAAGTCGTCGTCTATTCTGGTCACGGTCCATCGACAACTATTGGCGTAGAGAAAAGAACAAACCCATTTGTGAAGTTGTAAGTATTATTTAGAAGATGAAATTGCAAGTTTAGATTGATTGTTACAGTTTGTGGAATCAGCAAGAGATCAGAGAACTTTGCCTCGCTTTAGTACTCTGATCGAGAGGAAGGTCTCTGAACCCTGCTCGGAATGTTTGATTTCTTCGGATGCATTTCAAATTGACGCATTTTGCTATTTGATATTCAAAAGGAAATTTAAGAAGTCAACATCATAAGGCGATTTAGCGGTTCTGCGATTTAGCGATTCTGCAAAAAGTCAATTAGGACAATTTAAAATAGAATTAATAAAACGTCATTTTGATATGCACCTATATCTTCTGCTATTTGTTTTACACACTAAATTTACATTCCTTCCCTAAATCAAGATATTTTAATTAGCTTCATGGTATAAAACTAGACACCTTGAAACCTGTTTTTATAGAGGAGACAATCACGAAGTTAAAGCGCATTATAGAATCATCTATTTCTGGCAATACAGATAAAATTGAAGTAGATGAAATCATCAATCAAATAGAAAACGCTCTAAAAGCTTACAAAGACAATCAGGAGAATAAAATACTTTACTATGGTACGTCAGTTGTAGTGGTAGTGTTTTCATTAATATTAACCTACACAACAAAAACATCTTGGCCACTTATGTTTCTGGTTATTTGGTTTGGTTTGTTTATGTATTATCGGGTACATGAAAAAAGTCTGGTCCTGAACAATTTGGACAAAATAAGCAAGGTAAAGAATGGTGATCCCTTATCCAAGATCGTTTTTCTTAAGAGTGCAATAGATTTGAAAGTTGGAAGAAAATCGGTTTTAAAGATATTTCTATCAATTTTGATTTCATCTTCTGTTATGATGGTTCACTTCCTATTTGTTGATTCTTCATTTTGGATGAATCTGGGATTATTAATCGGAGCAATTACAGCATCTTATTTTTTTTGGCAGTATTTCTATAATGAGGAAATCGACGAACTAGGAATGATGAAAAATAAATTACACCTTCTGGAGAATCAACTAATTCTTGGAAATACAGGCATTTCAGATGAAGAAGAATAATTTATTCTTGATTTGTTTTAATGAAATTGAAGTGAAATATTGATAATTTCGCAATTATTATAAAAAATCAATAAATCAATAACATGCGATTAAAGAACTTTACACTTTCAATATTGTTTCTGTTTTCATTTGGATTTGCACAAGCCCAATGTGATGTCCCAAATGCCAGTTTCGAAGACTGGGTGACAACTGATTTCACTTTACCTGATGCAAATGGAGATGATGTCACTGGAGAGGTAATCGTACCAGAAGGAACAACTTCATTTTTACGATTACTAATAATAGCCCTAAATGCTCCATTTGATCCTACTTTTGCTGCATTACTAGAGAACGAAGCACAAGAACTGCTCGGTATTTCTCAGTCTACGGATGCTTCTGAAGGTGATTTTGCAGTAAAACTTGAGGGAGGATATGGGATAGAATCAGCAGATATCTTTGGAGTTTTTAGTTGTACAGAAATTCCAGAACAAATTAGTTTAGATGTCAAGCACGTAGGAGAGTCCGTAGATACATTAATTGTGTACTTTATATTTGATGAAGGCTTGAAACCATTCCCTCAATCAACTGAAGATTTCGCTGCATTACCATCATATGCAGTCGCCCTATTCAGTTTTGATTCGAATCAAAATGAGTATGAAACTATATCACTGACCACAACTCAAAATTTTGAAGCCCCTGTTGATACATTTTATTATTTTATTGCAGGGGACCTTGCAGAAGACAACCATTTTCTTATAGACAATATCACTTTTGAAGGAGAAATCTCAGGTTGCCAAATTACTACTCCTGTATTGACAACTTCAATTGGAGATACTTCTATTTGTATTTGTAACAACTTAGATGTTTTCTTTTCACTTGATTATTCTACAGAACCAGAATTTCAATACAATGAGTTGATCTTGGATGAATTTGGAATTATTGTTTCTATAGATGGATTTATTCAAGGAAATCATAATGAATTTTGCTACCCTTCAGATAATTTGAGAGCAGTAGTAATAGCTTACACAGGCATTGTAGATGGATTAAATGAAGGCAATAATATAGATGAGCTTTCTGGATGCTTTGAATTATCCAATGAATTAGCGCTAAATACGTACTCAATTCCAAATTTTGAATTCAATGTTTTTGTCGATGGTATTCAACAAGAAGAGTATATTGACATTTGCCTGCTTGATGATATCATTGAGTCAATCTCTTTTTCTACTGATACTGAGATTGATAATATTGCTATTTTCTTAGTTAATGACGATAATGAAATAATTGAGTTGAGGATAGATGATATTAATGAGACTACTGACTTAATGAATATTGCTCCTGGTGATTATGTTTTGGCAGCAGTGAGTTATGATGGAAGTTTTAATTTGGAAGTAGGACAGGATGCCGATGATATAACTTTTGTAGGTTGTTTTTCTGTTTCAGACAATGTTTATGAAGTAAATATTCTAGGCCCTGACGATAATTGTGTAACTGATATTGAAGAAGTCTATTCTGGAAAACTTTCCATACGACCTAACTATTCAAATGGGCTTTTCGAATTAAGTAATCCTAATAATGAATCATTTGAGATGGTAATACATAATATTTCAGGTAAAAGTGTAAAGTCTGGAAGCGACAAAGAAATGAATGGTATTATAGACTTGCGAAGCTTACCTAATGGTCTTTATATAGCCTTTTTTATAATAGATGGACACTTACATCAAGAGAAAATTGTAAAGATGTGATGTTAGTTTTCTAATATTATTAGGTATAATTTGCATTTGAATAGTGTGGATTTTCAGAACTTCTATAAAAAGTTCCAGATTCAACATTAATTCTCCAAATTTTATTAACATATGGTCATACCAAGACAGAATAATGGTTTGCATTAAAAATAAAAGGTAAAATATAATGCTAGTCTAGGCAGCTTTTAACATTTTTAAGACGTATTTAACTATGACTGGTTTATCTTATAAAGAAAAAAGTCCGTACTTTTAACGAATGGAACACACGATAGATATATTAAATAACGAAATAAACTTCATTCATGCATGCGTCTCGAATGAAGAATGGGCATTAAAAGCACTCTATCAGGAGTACTATCCGATGATGCTGCCTGTATGTTTACGTTACGCAAACAATTACGATGATGCACTCGATATTTTACACGAGGGCTTTATTAAAGTATTCAGACACATTTCTAAGTATAAAGCAGGGACTTCACTAGGTTCGTGGATCAGAAGAATAATGATCAATACTTCAATTGATTATTATAGGAAGGTAAAACGAAGAAGGACAGAAAATCTTGAAACTGCCTATGGGCAATGTATCAAAGGAGCTGACGCTGTTTCTGATTTAAGTACTCAAGAAATAATGATGGCTTTACAAAGTTTGACACCTGCTTATAGGTCTGTGTTTAATCTCTATGTAATAGAAGGTTATTCACACAAAGAAGTAGGAGTGCGGTTAGGCATCACTGAAAGCACCTCAAGATCAAACCTAGTGAAGGCAAGAACTAAATTAAAAGAAATACTACTTGCCAAAGATTTTGAGAGATAGAATGGATAACAAAGAATTTGACGATATCATAAAGAAGAAGCTTGAATCCTTGAACACCAATGGATCAGAAGATGCATGGGATATATTCAAGGAAAAGTGGCAGAACGAATCTGTTCTTGATGATAATAGTGAAGAACTATCAAGCCAAGACAAAGATCTTGAAGCCAAGATAAAAAAGGATATGCAAGGATTACGCATGCCTTTCAATTCAAAGCACTGGATCATTCTTAAGGCTCAACTAGAATCTGAAGCTCTTTTCAAGAAAAAACTTTTTGTTGCTAAAAGTGTAGAATTAGTTGTTCTCGCTTTCTTAGTCCTAGGAATATTGAACTTATGGCCTATTCAAAAAGATATTTATCAAATCCCGGTATATGATATCCCGATGGTCGCTTCAGTACCCGTAGATACAGCTACAGCTGAAAAACACAATGCTCAAGAGCAAGCACGAGTTGCTAAGCAAAACTCTTTAAATAATCGAATTTTCGCATCAACCAAAAAGCTAGTTCAAACAGCAATTACTGCCGCTGAAAATTTATCAATAAATCAAAATTTTAATTCAATAGAAAAGGAATTAATTGAGAATACCAATAGGACAAACAATACGACTGAATCGGATCCTTCGAATTTAAGAATTGACCAATCAATTCAATTGCCTTTTATAAATTCAATTGATAAAAATCACGTCAATCAGGAAGCGTTGAATAATTCAGAACAGGATAGTGAGCATTTACCTATAGCTTCATTACAAAATAAAGAAATAGAATATCTCGACATTCCTTTGAGACCATTAGGATTTTCAGATTTAGTTTTAGGAACTAATACCTTAGATAAAAAAGAAAATACTTATGTAAGCTTTGCTATAGGTCCAAAAATGAATCTGATCAATTCTCCTTTTGACCCTGTGTATGAGCTTGTTCCTTACAATACGATAAATACAAATTTTAATATTTCGGCAAAAGTTCATAAAGAAATTGGTCCAATAGAATTGTATGCTGGTCTCGGATATACAAATACATCCTATGTACCTCGATTGGTTGAAGAATTATACGAACCACTTGAAAGTCAATTCAATGTAGCACTTCTAGAAAATATAGAATTTAAAACTTTTAACATACCTTTGGGTGTAAAATTTAATATTGCTGAATCTAAAAATATTGAGTTTTACACTACTGCTGGAATAGATATGAACATAATAGCAGATTCAGAATATACTATTCAAGATAAGCCAGCTAATGCATTTCCAGGACCTGCACCTGCAGCTCCTGGAACATCTCCTAATTCAAACTCATTACTAAGCGAAAAAGAGTTTAATAAAGGAATTCTAAGTGGGGGATCATTAAAAGACAATTTGTATGCTTCTGCAAGTATAGGATTAGGATTAAACTGGAAAACATCTGCTCGCTCTGGACTTTTCATTGAGCCGAGGTATAGCCACTTTATATCTTCAAAAGGGATCGGTCCAAATGAAGATAAAGTTCATAGCCTATCAATCAATATAGGAGTTAAGTATCAGTTGAACTAAATCTTATTTCACTATTCACAAGTGAGTTTGGTAATTTACTGTATAAGAATAATAAATATTTGATCTTTCAATCTTATTAAGTAATTTTTTGTGATTTGTCTTTCAATTTATTATGCGCTTATCAGCGGGATTTTCCTTTTTGCATCGCCCAAAAACTCTAGGCGGCTCTAATGCAGTACTCATAGCTGCCCCCTCAGCCCATAATAGCCGCCATGGCTAAGCTTACTAGTTATTGAAATTTTATTGTTACTTTAAAGTGCATTTGTTTAAAAAACCTGTACATCTATTGTATTTCTTTCATAAATAAATTTATCTAGTTTTGTTCTTTTATAATTGAACGAGAACATGATTATTATTCAAGATGTCCTAATCAGTGATGATGTAGTAGAACAAGAGTTTATCTGTAATCTATCAGCTTGCAAAGGAGCTTGTTGTTGGAAAGGTGACTATGGTGCTCCTGTGACAGAAGAAGAACAATCAACTATCCTATCTGTTCTTGACAAAATAAGACCTAATCTTAGTCTAGAGAGCAATCAACTCTTGGATGAAAAAGGATGTTTTGATGAATATGCAGACCAAAAGTTTACTGGAACAAAACTCCATGAAAATGGGTCTTGTGTCTTTATGACCTTTGATGAGCGTGGAGCTGCAAAATGTGGAATAGAAAAAACATACGAAAAAGGTGATATAGAATACCAAAAACCAATGTCTTGCCATCTATACCCTATAAGAGTCAATGTGAATGAGCCAGCAAGTTTTGAAGCCTGGAATTACGACTTATGGGAAATTTGCTCTCCCGCATGTGAATTAGGTAAAAAAGAATCCCTTCCTGTCTATAAGTTCTTGAAAAATGCGATCATTAGATATAAAGGAGAAGAGTTTTATGAAGAGCTAGACCATGCAGTCAAATATATAAATGATTAATCTTTGGGTCAATGAAACAGTCATTATTCTATATTTTCTGTGTTGTTCTATTTGCGATAAATTGTAGTCCAAAGCATCTAAAAAACAAGAATTCAAATTCTAATAAGGATCAAGTCTTAGTAGATACATTGTCAAGTAGTCAATATATATTCCCAGATGATTGGCTTGGATACTGGTCTGGAGGCTTAAATATTTTTAACTCCAAAGGACTAAAACAGACTGTCCCGATGTCTCTTGATCTATCCAAAACAGACACTTCAGGGATCTACACTTGGGCAATAATTTATGGCAAGGACTATACTGCACAAAGAAGGGATTACCAATTAAAAGTGATAGATCCATACATAGGACATTATCTTATAGATGAGAAAAATGGAATATTGTTGGATGCTTATCATATTCACAATGAATTGAGCTCTGTATTTGAAGTCATGGAAAATACCTTACTGACATCATACAAAATTGAAAGTGGTGAAATGGTATTTACAGTGAAATTATTTCCATCTAAAGAAGTCAGAGTTTCTGGAGATACTATAATCGAAAATCAGGATATTCCGAAAGTCTCAAGTTTTCAACTCACAGTAAGTCAGGTCGCTAGGTTGCAAAAAAAATGCCTTGTCGAATAGGTCATACGACAAGGCAATATAACACAGACACCCTATGACTGTTTTACATTGCAAATATAACGTAAGAAATTTCTATTTTATGATATAATGAGCTTGTTATTTCCTTTTTTCCACCTAAATGTATGATTTCCAACAAAAAAGATATTACAAAGTATTAGTTTATACTGGTATACCCTGAGTTATTAGTATCTGAAATCTTAGTAGAATTATTATTTTTGCCAAATGTTGGAATGGTTTCGCAAGCTTTTTGCATTAAATATAGAAGAAGAAATAGAAGACCCTATGAAGTACCTCATAGCAGGCTTAGGAAATATTGGATCTGATTATGAAGGCACTCGTCATAATATTGGTTTTGATGTTTTAGATTATTTAGCTGAAGAACATGACGGAAAATGGAAGACAGACACATTAGGTGATGTTTGTGAGATCAAGCATAAAGGAAGGACTTTGTGTCTCTTGAAACCGTCTACTTTCATGAATAGAAGCGGTAAAGCTATCAATTATTGGATGACAAAGAAGAAAATCAAAAGAGACAAGATTCTGGTTGTTTTGGATGATTTGCATATGGATCTTGGCAAACTGAGATTGAGGGCTAAAGGAAGTGATGGAGGTCATAATGGGCTTAAAGATATACAACAAGTCCTTGGAGGCACCAATTATCCAAGATTGAAATTTGGTATAGGTAATGATTTTCACTCAGGCCAACAGGTCGATTTTGTTTTAGGAAAATGGCAAGGTGAAGAAAAAGACAAGGTAAAAGTACAAATCAAGAAAGCTGCGGATGCTATTAAAAGTTTCGCTACGATTGGCATTAAGTTTACTATGGAGAAATTTAATGGTTAGATTATTAATTGATAATTAAAAATGAATAATTAATAACGATACACGTTTAAATAAAAAAGCCACCCATTGCTGAGTGGCTTTATATTTTCATATTGAAATATCTAGTCTTACTTCTTCAGCAAATCTCTTATCTCACCTAATAAGTCATTATCTGATGGTCCTGCAGGTGCTGCTTCTTCCACTGGAGCTTTAGACTTGTTGTATGCTTTAACGATAAAAAATAATACGAAACCTACTATTATTAAATTAATAATTGAGTTTATCCAGTTTCCATATCGAATTGCATTCTCAGCAACATACCCAGCTTCTCCTTCTACACCGACAGCTGGAGATAATACATGTCTCATATCAGCAAAGTCCATTCCACCTGAAAATTGACCAACTACTGGCATTACGATATCAGCAACAAAGCCATTTACTACTAATCCTACTGCTCCTGCCAATATTACTGCAACTGCGAAATCAATGACATTGCCAGTCATAATAAATTCCTTAAATTCTTTTAACATGTTTTTTATTTTGTGTTTAATAAATAAGTTTTTTAATCAAAATGTGCTTTCAGGATGTTAATATACATATATGATTTTATATTATATATTTATATTACCAATATTAAAGACGTGAAACAAAGATTTAGTCACTCATTTTTGACATTTTAAACCACCAAAATCATCATTAAAATATAATTTAGCATTGGCACAAAATGACGTAGAACGAGGCGAAAAATGGTTTAAATCCCAAAAATGGAAGTCCTTCCCATTTCAACAAAAAACATGGACAGCCTATCTAAATGGTCAAAGCGGTTTAGTGAATGCTCCTACAGGAAGTGGAAAGACCTACTCACTATTTATAGCAGCGGTACTAGAATTTATAAGAGATAACCCTTCAGACTTTCATAAACCTAATAATGGGCTTCAATTGATTTGGATTACACCTATTCGTGCCTTGGCCAAAGAAATACACGGGTCATGTACCAGAGCCGCTGAAGGAATGGGACTTAATTGGAATATAGCCATTCGATCTGGAGATACTACAGCTACAAATCGTTCTAAGCAGTGGAAAAGCCCTCCAGAAATGCTCATTACTACTCCTGAGAGCTTGCATGTGATGATGGCAACAAAAGGGTATAAAGATTTTTTTGGAGGTGTAAAAACAATTGTGGTAGATGAGTGGCACGAATTGATGGGATCAAAAAGAGGGGTACAAACGGAACTGGTAATCTCTTGCCTTCTTGGACTGCGCAAAAATCTAAAAGTTTGGGGCATATCCGCCACTATTGGGAATATGCAAGAAGCCATAGATGTCTTATTATTCTCAAAAGAGAAGAAAGACATCAAAGTAATCAAAGCTGATCTCAAAAAAGAAATTGTTGTGAAATGTCTTATTCCTGATGAGATCGAACGATACCCATGGTCAGGGCACCTTGGTTTGAAAATGCTGGATAAGGTTCTACCTATTATCCATAAAAGCACGAGTACATTGATTTTCACAAATACCAGAGCTCAATGTGATATTTGGTATCAAAAGATATTAGATGCTGATCCTGACTTAGCTGGGATCATAGCCATGCACCACGGTTCGGTAAGCAGAGAGTTGAGACAATGGGTAGAAGAAGCACTATATGATGGTAGATTAAAAGCAGTGGTTTGTACATCTAGTCTTGATTTGGGAGTTGATTTCAGACCTGTAGAGGCAATAGTTCAAATCGGAAGCCCAAAAGGAGTCTCTAGATTTATACAGCGTGCAGGAAGAAGTGGACACCAACCTGGAGCAAAATCCGTTATTCATTTCGTGCCAACTCATGCCCTAGAAATGATAGAATGTGCTGCTTTGAGAAGTGCAATTGACAAAAAAGAGTTGGAAGATAGAGTGCCTTATATTCGATCTTTTGATGTATTGATCCAATACCTTATGACGCTGGCCGTATCTGAAGGCTTTGATCAGAAAGTAGTATACCTCCAAATAAAAAAAACATTTTGCTATTCTAGCATTTCTGATGATGAATGGTTACAAATTCTAAATTTCTTAGTTCATGGAAGTCAATCTCTTCAAGCATATGATGAGTATCAGAAAGTAGAGATTGAAGGTGGCATATATAAAGTTACGAATCGCCAGATTATTCAGCGCCATAAGATGTCAATCGGTACGATTATCAGTGATGCAATGATTAGTGTCCGATTTCTAAGCGGCAAAAAAGTGGGCTCTGTCGAAGAATGGTTTATCGCACAATTATCACCTGGAGATGTTTTTTGGTTCGCAGGAAGGTGTTTGGAATTGATAAGAATTAAAGATATGAATGCTCAGGTAAAAGTCAGTAACAAAAAGACTTCGAGGATACCGAGTTATATGGGAGGAAGGATGTCATTAAGCTCAATGATGTCTAAAGCATTGCGAGAAAAATTGTATGAATATGTAGCTGGAAATGCCAAAGATGAAGAAGTATTGGCTTTAAAACCGCTCTTTGATTTACAAGAAGAAAGGTCTTTGATTCCAAAAGCAGATGAATTTTTAATTGAATACTTCGAGAGTGAAGAAGGCTTCCATCTATTGATGTTTCCATTTGAAGGAAGGTATGTTCATGAAGGTATGGCTGCCTTGATAGCAGAACGAATTTCTAGAAGAATTCCAATTAGTTTTTCATTAGGAATGAATGATTATGGTTTCGAACTGCTTTCTGATAAAAAGATTGATGTTGAAGAAATAATAAACGATAGCCTATTCGAGACAAAGGACCTGGGAATTGATATTCAATCCACAATCAATGGTGTAGAAATGGCAAGAAGGCAATTCAGAGATGTAGCACGAATTTCGGGCCTTATATTTCAAGGTTTTCCAGGCAAAAGGAAAAAAACCCGCCACCTTCAATCCTCTTCACAATTGATCTTTAATGTGTTCAAAGATTACGAACCTGAAAGCCTACTTTATCAGCAAACCTATGATGAAGTAATGACCTTCCAATTAGAAGAAGCAAGAATGAGAATTGCCTTAGACAAAATTCGAAGTCAACATATCATTATCAGCAGACCTGAGAAAGCGACTCCTTTTTCTTTCCCTATAATAGTAGACCGATTGAGAGAAAAGTTGAGCTCTGAGAAATTGACGGATAGGATTGCAAGAATGACACTTGAATTGGAGAAGTGATTTTTTTCGCAGAATAGCTAAACTGCAGAATAGCAAAATCGCTGAATTCATTTGAATTTGAGGGGTGTGCTTTTAGTGAATGACTTGATTATCTAGTTGCTGAGTTATTTAGTTATCGAGTTATTGAATGGTTGAGTTGTTTTGACAATTTTTTTAAATAAAATTCAAAAATGAGAAAGAACTCAATGTTCGTAGTTCTATCACTCAGGGGAGCTCATTAGAAATCTCAGTAGAATTTGGCAAGAAGTCAGAGACCTTTGCCTCGTGTTGATTTCATTATCTAGCGTCAAAATCTCAAACAGCGATTGAGCGATTCAAGCGATTAGGCGATTCCGCAAAAATTAATCACATCTCATCCAATTCCTCCGGATGCCAATAATGTTTATCATAATCCTGAATCACCCAATTATTAATCGTCATTCCTTCTGCTTCCAATCGGGCTTGCATTGTCTCTGGAGTAGGGAAGTGGTTTCTACCAGATAATTCACCCTTCCGATTTACAACTCGATGGGCTGGAATACTATCGTCCATAAAGTCAATCTTATTGAGCGCCCAACCTACCATTCTTGCAGAACCGAGGTGCAGGTAATCGGCAATAGAACCATATGTGCTGAATCTTCCAAAAGGGATTTGTCTAGTTATGTCATATACTTTGTCGTGGTATGTTTTCTCTTTCAAGTTTTTAGCTTTTAGATCATAAATATAATAAAGATTACACGGAGATACCAGGAGGTAGCACGGAGATTCACGGAGAATCAATAGGATCTATCCAATCTCCTCAATCTTTCCAATTAACAATCTTTCCAATCTCTAAATTACATATCTTTGCACGATGGAGAGACACGAAACAAAAAGAACAGATGTAAATGAATTAGGTGAATTTGGATTGATAGACCATCTCACTGCAGATGCAGTAATCAAGAGAAGTTCGACACTGAAATCGATAGGTGATGATGCTGCGGTGCTTGCCAATCAAGATGAAGTTACGTTGGTTTCCACAGACATGTTGGTTGAAGGCATACATTTTGATCTCGTGTATACGCCGCTTAAACATTTAGGCTATAAAGCCATAGTAGTCAACTTGTCTGATATCTGTGCCATGAATGCCATACCTTCCCAAGTTACAGTTTCAATTGCGATCTCGAATCGATTTTCAGTTGAGTCATTAGAAGAACTATATGAAGGGATTCATTTAGCGTGTAGATTATACAATGTTGATCTTGTAGGTGGGGATACTACTTCAGTGAACAAAGGGATGATAATAAGTGTCACTGCTATAGGTCAAGCGAAAAAGGACAAAGTAGTCTATCGATCAGGAGCAAAGGTAGGAGATATTCTTTGTGTGACGGGAGATTTGGGTAGCGCATATCTTGGTCTACAAATCCTAGAAAGAGAAAAGCAAATTTATATGTCTTCTCCAGAAGTTCAACCTGACTTAGGAGAATTAGACCATATTGTAGGTCGACAATTAAAACCAGAGGCTAGATTAGATGCTGTACAATATATGGAAAAAGTCGGCTTAATCCCTACATCGATGATTGATGTGAGTGATGGATTAGCTTCAGAACTATTTCACATTTGCAAGCAATCCAATGTTGGAGCATTTGTAGAAGAAAGCAAGATTTCTATTCATCCACAAGCTGAAGAGCAAGCAATTACATTCGGAATCAATCCGATAACTTGTGCTCTCAATGGAGGAGAGGATTATGAATTGCTTTTCACCGTTGACCCTAATGATTTAGAAAAGGTAAAATATATGCCTGATGTCTACTTGATAGGTGAGATAGTGCCTAGTATTGATGGGATTACCTTACATACGACAAGTGGAAATGTGCATCCATTAAAATCTCAAGGGTGGAATCATTTTGATCCTGAAGTTGAAGAAAACGAGAATGAAAATTAATTACGAATTAGGAATGATGAATTTAGAATTTTGATTCTCTATCTGTGTTTATCACATTTCACAAGCACTCTCATATGAACCTTGTCATCCTGAGCTCCAAAAAGCTTAGATTTATGTTGATCTATGGAATTGTCATTCTGACCGAGCACAGCGAGTGGAAGTATTGGCATTTTATCACAGTTCGAATTTCGACCAAAGTGGAGAAATCTATCTTAATCTAGTTGTCCAACAATGGTAGATTTCTTCACTTCGGGCGAAATTAAATTAGGGACATACTCCTTGATTCTTCGACTTCGATGAATCTTCGCTCAGAATGACAAGGAATGTTCGACTTCTCTAGTGCTTCGCTCAAGATGACAAGGAGCATATTTATTTAAGAAGAGAAATATGTGATAAACACTTTAATGCAAGTATTATAAAAATCCATAATATTTTAACTAATTTTGCAATCAATTTAGAAAAATAGAGCAGATCATTAATGAGCAAATTTGTAGTAAGTGCAAGAAAATATAGACCAAAGACTTTTGATGAAGTCGTAGGTCAGATGCATGTAGCAAAAACGCTAAAAAATGCATTACAAACCGAGAAATTGGCTCATGCATTTCTGTTTTGTGGTCCTCGTGGAGTAGGTAAAACTACCTGTGCTAGGATACTTGCAAAAGTGATAAATTGCGAAAATCCCAAAGATAAAGTTGAGCCTTGCAATGCATGTAGTTCTTGCAATTCATTTAATGACAATGCTTCATTCAACATTATAGAATTAGATGCGGCTTCGAATAACAGTGTGGAACATATCCGTACATTAATCGAGCAAGTCCGATTCCAACCTCAACAAGGCACGCATAAGGTATTTATTATTGATGAGGTTCATATGCTCTCATCGCAGGCTTTTAATGCCTTTTTGAAAACCTTAGAAGAGCCGCCTCCATATGCTATTTTTATTTTGGCTACAACCGAAAAGCATAAGATCATACCAACAATATTGTCTAGGTGTCAGATTTTTGATTTTAAAAGAATCCAAGTCGAAGATGCTGTAGGTCAGTTGCAATATATCTGTGAACAAGAAGGTAAAAAAGCGGATCCTGAAGCGCTTCATTTAATCGCACAAAAAGCGGATGGAGCGATGCGTGATGCATTATCAATATTTGATAAGATTGCAAGTGCAACTGGAGAACACATCACTTATAAAGATGTAATAACCAATCTAAATATATTGGATTATGATTTTTATTTCAAGGTTGTAGATGCATTTTTGAGAGAGGATTTGAGTGATGTGCTTTTGATAATGGATCAAATCATCCGAGATGGATTCGAGCCCGAGCAATTCATTCAAGGCCTGGCTGACCATATGAGGGATTTATTGGTTTGTAAAGATTCGAGAACAATGGGTCTTCTGGATGTATCTAGTGGATTAAAAGAACGGTACCAACACCAAGCTGCATTGACAAGTATGTCTGTATTGTTAACTGGCTTAGACATCTTGAATCAATGTGATATAGCACTGCCTAGATCAAAAAACAAGAGACTCTACACAGAGATAGCTTTGAGCAAGATCAACTTTGCCAATAGAGCTATTGAAGCAGATCTCATGTCACCTGGTGCAGTCGCTGAAAAAAAAACTAAACTTGTAAGCGAAAAGCCTACTATTCCTTCAAGTTTTACATCATCTGAAGCTAAACCTACTCCAAATGTCAAACCAGTTCCAGCATTTACCAAACCAGAAGTAAAACCAGAGCCTCAACCAAGTGTTGAAACAGAGATTGTCCAACCTTCAGTAGTCAATTCTGAAATAATTGAAGAAAAAACTCAAGTATCAAATATAGAATCAGAGCAAGTCAATGAGGCTGTCACTCCACCTCAACCGAAATATGATACGCCGAAAAATAATCCTATCACTACATTTCAAAAACCAGGTGGAATAGATGATATAATGGCTTCTGTCAAACAAGAAGAAGCAAAATTGCAAGAAGCTAGAAAAGGACTGAATCAAGAAACGTTGACAAAACTTTGGAACGGTTATGCCGAATCTCATAATTCTCCAAGTACTAAAGCTATGTTAGATATGGCTAAAGTTTCTTTGGAAGGTAAAACCATCAATGTAACAGTCCCAAGTAACCATTATAAAAATATGGTGCTTGAAGAAGATGCGCTTAAAGAACTATTGCGTGAAAAATTAGGAACATCTGATTTAATGCTCAATGCAATTGTCAATAGAGAAGCATTTCCAGATGTTGAGGTAGAAAAACCAAAAGCACTTTTATCAACTAAAGAGCGCTATCATTATCTAGCCGAAAAACATCCATTATTAACAACACTCGTCCAGAAATTAGAATTGAAACCTGATACTGGGAATCAACACCAGTAGTCAATACCTAACTTTGCGACCTTTGCGCATCCCTTTGAGTACTTCTATGTTGTTTTCCAAGTAATTCGATCATTTTTTCTAATTTTTAATGTGATTATGGTTAATTGAGGCAAAAGATTATTTTTTAGCCATGTAGCTACTCATGGCTATTAGTTAAATTTATAAGTA
>Ga0256847_1000791_pt1 | contig 18188 bp, 11 predicted proteins | sample TeddybearmetaG_FD_189099 | JGI IMG/M metagenome (GOLD analysis project Ga0256847, IMG submission 189099) | Hydrothermal vent microbial communities from East Pacific Rise, Pacific Ocean - Teddybear | ecosystem: Environmental > Aquatic > Marine > Hydrothermal vents | place: Pacific Ocean: East... | reverse complement strand
GCCAACCATAATGGTCGATCGCTGCTCACCAGCAAAATCAGTACTGCCTAAACCGGTTAAAATATACATTGAGGTAGAGAAAGCGAGTTGATCACCAATAAATCCTTCTCCTGGGAGAAAATTAAATCCTAGTGCTACGTTGTAATAAGAATACTCTCGCTGCTTATCCGTGAGCAGCACAATGTTGCCGTTGAGTCGCTCAAAACTAGAAAGCCCTGCAGTTGCTTGAGCATAAGATGATTCGATGAAAAAATCCTCAGTGACATGATAGGCGACGCGTGCACCGATGATCTCAGTCGAGCCAAAATCTTCAATACTGATAATGCCGTAAAACGCACCTATTTCCCAATTTTCGGTGTTTATCGCTTCGCGATCAACTTCCCTTCGCTCTACCTTAGGATTGAAAATACTGCCAATATCATCATCGGCACCCTGCTCAGGATCTGGCTCTGCAGCCATTAGCTGGTTACCTATCATTAAACCGATAGCCAGCAAAAACACTTTAAACGTGCCAATCATTGTATAGCTACAATTTAGAAAAATACGCTGAATCCTAATTTCCATTCGTCCACTTCATCGTTGTCGTTTCTGCTTGTTAAAATTGTATGTCTTATGTATTCCGCTCGGATAAAAAATTGACGAAATATATAAGCTTTTACACCCAGTCCTACATTTAATACTTGATCCGTTCTGTCTTGTGTTTGCACTAACGTCGTAAAAGGTTCCGTTTGAATCACACCAGCGCCGATTTTATAAAATGGACTTACTCGCCACTCGGGAAATACTTGATGCACAATACTAACATTGGCTATTCGTATTTCCGAGACACTACCTAGAGCCTGCATAACTGAAAGTTCCGCGGTTAAATTTTCAGTAAAATTCCATCCGCCGTAAAGCGTTAGAGCTGTAGCTCCGCCAAAATCGCCGGCCAAGACACCCGCTTCAAAGCTCCGTTTTGTAAAATCGTTTTGTTTGACGCTTCCTGCATCAAAAGCAATATCACCTAATAAAGTTCTCTCCATCTCATCTTCGTGAACCCAACCTTCTTGCCCTCTTTTGGAACGAATCTTGAACCACTGAGTTTTCTTTTTGACTAAGCTAACTTGTTGGCCTTTTTCCACAATATGAAATACAGGATAACCTCGACCCGGCCCCGTATGAAATTCAATAAATGCTTCGGCGATAGTTACTTTTTGATATTCGTCAGCGTCGTCTGCTTTGGCAGCATGAACGCTTAGTAATAATGTTAAAAGACAGCAAACAATATTGGCCAATATAAATTTAGGATTTCTCAAATTTACGATTCTTTTTAAATTTGTTTTTATCGAAACTGTTAAAAACATTTGTCAACAACAGTTCTCGTTCAGTTAAACAGCCGGCCGATAAGTTAATTATAGACCACACTTGATACTGATTTATAAAATTTTACTAGTTTTGTGGTACGTCAAACGGATTATTATAATACTGTCCGCCAATATCTAACCATTCTGATATTAATTTTAGCTCTGCACTCTCTAATCGACCGACATGGGTACCGCCTGCGGCGAATAAACTAAAAAAGCGAGTGCTCGTATTGGCAGCATTGACTCCCATCGAAGGACCGATGCCGATGGTCTGCGTGACCGGTATTGGATCGCCGTTTGCATCGAGAATCAAATTACCATCGATATCCACTTCAAAAACAGGATTTCCATTGGCATCAAATACAGGCACCAACTCATCAATCAGAGCGCCGTTAACCAGCTCTTGCCGAGTATCACCGAACAGTAGTTCTCGATAGGAAATAATATGATCTGGCTCGTCTGCTGAAACACCGCCAAGTAGTTCTAGCTGACCATCAGGAATCATAGCGACCCCCATATCATCGACGACATTATGGCAAGCTATACAGGTATTATCCGCAACTAAATTTCCAATCGCATCAAACACCTGTCGTGGTACTTCCCAAACAGGCTGTATTTCGTCAACATAATTAATTGAAATACGACATTGCGCTGTCCAATTCGTCTGACAACCTGCCGTTGTAGGTGCAGGAGATCTTAAAGCCGAGTAATTAAAGTCAATATCTGGATTTACGGCGCTCAAATTGGGATCCGTCCAAATATCAGTATAGTTGATGTTCACGGACAGGGATTGAAAACCATTAAGCCGATTGTTTAACTGCGCCATTGTTTCCCCTTGATCGGCAAATAATGCAGGATTCGTATTGGGGAAGGGAACACCTGTTGTAGGCGCACCCAAATTGGGAGAATCTGGTTCCGCCGCATAACGCCCATGGGGTAATTCGCTTCCACCAGCATGGCAACCATGGCACTGCTTCACTTCACCGGCTTTTACGGTCATCCAGTTTTGGTGTCTCTGACTGATTCGACGGCCGTTAGCATCGAGAACACTAATCGCAAAGGCAACATTAGCCGGAACTTTGAACATTGCAGAACCGTCAGGCTCTACAATTGCATAACCAAGAATATCCCTCATCAACTGCGCTTGGCTACGACCGAATGCAGTGTTATCTAGCTCAACCAATTCTTCATCGGGTAGGGAAACCGCTTTGACAATTCTGATAAATCGAGCGGGACGATTAGCCGCCGGTGTTTGTACAGGATCCGCAAGAGTTGCGATACCCGTTGGACTCGTATCCACACCGTCAAAGTCATAAACACTTTCAATATGAATCATACCGACATTTTCGCTCACCAGAGTCTGATCAGCGCTTGCCGAACTATCTTGTATTATTGTTCCTCTATCACGCGGAGACATTGCAACTATCTCATTGACAACAATACCCTCAACCCCCACAACTATCGGAAGTTGGGTACCTTCGGCCGGATCAAAACTCCAAATACCGTATAGAGGTTGTGCCTCTGTAGCGCCTGGCAAAGCGAGTGCCCCTTCTGTACATGGCACGATGATAGGATCACCCGCTGAGTCAACATCAGCCAATCGGCAAGTTGACCAACTCACTAAGAATCTTCCTGAGCCGTCAAACAAAGGATACACATTGGAATATCTACCACCTACCGATGGCTCGTCGTCAGTACGTACTTCAAATGGAGTTGCACTAACCTGCGCCGGACCCGTTGTACCCACTGCCGCTGAAGTTGTTTGATTATTTTCTGTAAAATTCTCCCAATCAATAAAAGTCAGTTCTCCCCCAAGCCGGTCAGATACGGCGGGGCGCATTTTAACAATAATTCTGCCATCTGGACCTTGCCTTGGTTGCATAAACTCGATAGTAGATCCGTCTGTACCGGTATCATGTGAATGCACGCCATACAAAAACTCCAAGCCGGTTCCGTCTGGATTAATTTGATAGAGACTAATTTGGTCGTTGTTACCTGCGTTATCCCAGCGACTGAAAACTATTTTTCCATTGGTTAAAACACTTGGAGATAGATCATGACTTTGATTGAAAGTAATCTGGGTTACATCAGTTCCGTCCGAGTTCATAACATGTAGCGCAAGAGTCGCTACATTTTGATCTTCATCAAAGGCGTCAAATTGAGGCTTGCCTTCATCAAGTAAGATAGCCTTGGCAAGTCTTTGTCTGGTAGATGTGAAGACTATTCTGTCGTCTGGTAAATAATGCGGCGAAATATCCTGCCCTTCGTCTGCAGTGATGTCAGAGGTGATGATTCTTCGTATTGACTTAGCGGTGTTGTCGTACTCCCAGATATTCCATGTCGGTTGATCTTCTTCGTCGGCACCTTCTATTTCAGGCGCACGCATAGCGAATACTAATCTAGTGCCATCAAAAGAAGTATCGACATCTTTGACATCATATAATGCTAGTTCTTCAAATATTCCATCGGTGATGTTAGTTTCAGCAGCGCTAGGTGTCGCTCTATCTCTAATGTAAAGAGCCGCACCGGGAAAGAAATTGACCGGCTCTCTCAAGGTCACAGAGGCAGGCTGCTCAACACCATTATTATCCAATTCAGTGGGAATCGAGCGTTTAACATAAGCTATTGGGAAATCGACGACCACTGGATCAGCGTCCTGTCCGGAACCGCTAACCCCGGCTCCACCGCCCGTACAACCCGCAATAAATAAGGTTGCTAGCAAACTAAGGCTAAGCTTATTGAAACCATGTTTTATGGCGTTATCTGCCAATTGTTTGTTCATGATTAAACCTGTTTTGTTCGCTATATACCCAATTAGCATCTCTTGCAGCCCTCACAAATACTGGCGTCAACCCGATTATGAGTCACCAACCCAAAAACTATCGATTAAGAAATTCTCACCCCTGCCGATACTGTTCTAGAGGAAAGTATAGATGCAACAGAGCGTGTTTGGTTCATTATTCAGTAAACTTTAACGGGTTTCTGTGCGACCCATCACGAAAAATCAATGTGATATGGACTACAGTTAGTTCGAAAATAGGGAATTTGTACGTGTTTGAAACCAAAACTTGTGAATTTTGAGCCAAGAGTCCGTTTTTACTGATCTATTGGAAAATTTACAAATAAGTGCTAAAACTTTGTATGGATACTTTTAACTACAATTAGAAGGGGTATTTATTATGGCTAACGCTTTAGTAATAGGGAAAAGACCTTCCAAAGCATTAAATCTTGCGATGGGAATCGGTCTTTCGTTGTTGTTTGCTCAAGTCAGCCTTGCAGGACCGAGAGAACAAGCAAAAAGAATACACGACAGGCTAGCGGGTGTACCGCCATCAGCAACTGTGTTAAATGCTATGGAAGCAGATATCGTTGCTGGAGACGACCTTGCAGCGGCATATCGCGCGATGGATAATTCAGCATTTTATTCAGTGACACTAAAGAATTTCGTTACACCGTGGACTAATGAGGCGCAAACGGTGTTTGCCCCGCTTAACGATTACACTGCAACCGTCATAGGTATGGTTAGAGATGATATTGATATTCGCGAAATGTTATCTGGCGATATTATATACACTGGCGCTGGAATTTCTCCAAGCTACTCTAACTCCAACAATGCGCATTACCAAGCAATGGAAGATCAAGCAACTGATCTACAAGTCAGTTTGCAACAATCTACCCAGTCTAGTGTCACCGGAGTCGAAGCGGGTGCCACCGCTGGTGTTTTAACCACGCGAGCTGCAGCAAAAGCTTTCTTAATCGATGGTACCAATCGTGCTCAATTTCGTTTTACCCTAATAAATCATTTATGCGGAGATTTAGAGCCTCTCAAGGACATTGCCCGAGCAGCTGATCGTATACGCCAAGATGTAGCCCGTAGCCCCGGAGGAGACAGTCGAATATTCAACAACGATTGTTATGGCTGTCATGCAGGCATAGATCCTATGATTCAGGCGTTTGCTTACTATAACTATCAATATGATGTTAACTCTGACCCTGATGCGGAAAATGGACAAATGGTCTATAACGCTGCTGGTACCATTGATCCAGTAACAGGCACTCAAGTCCATGCAAAACACTTTAACAATAATGCTAACTTTCCTTTCGGTTATATCACTACCGACGATCGATGGGATAACTATTGGCGAAACGGACAAAATGCTAATGTAGGCTGGGATCAAAGTTTACCCGGTGGAGGTAATGGTGCGAAATCTATGGGTCAAGAACTTGCCCACAGTGCTAAGTTTGCTTCATGCCAAGTAGAGAAAGTCTTTGCGAACGTGTGTTTACGCAAACCAGGAAATGCGGCAGATAGGGCTCAAGTTAATTCTATGATCGCATCGTTAGCTAGCAATAGTTATCAGCTAAAGAGAACCTTTGCTGAATCTGCAGTATATTGCGAGGGTGAGTAAAATGAATAATTCGAATAAAATAAATTCCACTAAGACATTTCTAAATTTTTCAGCCAATGCCATCGCTGCCCCGACAATTTTATTGTTGTTAGCAGCCTGTTCAGGCGGCGGCGCGGATGTTGAACAGAACCCTGTTCAAGCACCACCGCCATCAAGTAATTATTCAGGACCTGCACCAGGAACAGACGATGTCCAGCTCTTCAAGATTAATGTGTGGGATAACTTATCAGGACAAAATCGTTGTGGCCAATGTCACGGTCTCGATCAAGAACCGGATTTTGTAAACTTGGACGACGTCAACATTGCCTACGCAGAAGCGAATGCAATCGTGGATCTAAACTCTCCAAAAGATTCGAGAATGGTCACAAAAGTAGCAGGCGGCCACAATTGTTGGCTGACGAGCGATTCGGCTTGCGCTGATACTATTACCAGCTATATCACTGCTTGGGCAGGAGATTCAGCGGGCAATACCAATGCAATTGAGCTGGAAGCACCAATTATCAGAGACCCAGGAGCAAGCAGGACTTTTCCTGCCGACTCAACACTGTTTGGATCAACCATTCATCCATTGTTGACTGCAAATTGTTCCAATTGTCATACCGACACGGCGGCTACACCCGTTGCTCCGTTTTTTGCCAGTACCGACGTAGATGCCGCTTATGAAGCCGCTAAAGCAAAAATCGACCTTGATACTCCAGCCAATTCACGTTTTGTAATTCGTTTACGAAGTGAGTTTCATAATTGTTGGACTGATTGTGCATCTAATTCAGATGAGATGGAAACAGCCATCGCTAGTTTTGCCGGTCAAATACCGCTAACTGAAGTCGATCCTTCGTTACTCATTAGTAAAGCGTTATTTTTAAGTGACGGAATTGTTGCGAGTGGCGGTGGTCGTTATGATGCCAACACAATTGCGGTTTGGAACTTTAAGACCGGAACAGGTGATACCGCGTTTGATACCAGTGGCGTCGAACCCGCAATTAACCTAACCCTGAGTGGTAGCTACAATTGGGTTGGTGGTTGGGGGATCCGAATCGTAGATGGTAAAGCCCAAGGAACAACAGCATCTAGTAAGAAATTACATGATTTAATTACTTCAACAGGAGAGTATTCGGTTGAAGCATGGGTAGTTCCAGCTAACGTCACGCAAGATGGTCCAGCCGGTATTGTGAGTTATTCAGCCGGCACAACGGCTCGAAATTTCACTCTAGGCCAAACTCTCTACAACTATAACTTTCTAAATAGAAGTAGCGAAACAGACCAAAATGGCGAAGCAGCCGTTTCTACGGCAGACGCCGCTGAAATCCTGCAAACTTCTTTGCAGCATGTGGTAATGACATTTTCTCCCACTGAAGGCCGTAAAGTATTTGTCAATGGAACTCAAGTGGCTTCTGAAGATGTAGAAACCGGCGGAACTTTAGGTGATTGGAATGATACCTACGCTTTTGTATTGGGTAACGAAGTCTCCAGCGACCGTCTATTCGCGGGAACTTTTAGAATGGTGGCGGTACATAATCGTGCTTTAACCCAAGAACAAATTGTGCAAAACTTTGATGTCGGTGTAGGTGAGAAATTCTTTATGTTATTTAGTATTTCTCATTTGGTAGATTTACCCGATTCCTACGTGATGTACGAGGTCAGCCAATTTGATAGTTACAGTTATCTTTTTGCACAACCTATTTACATCAACCTTAATGGAGACGCTGTCCCTGACAATATCGACATTGAGAAAATCAGAATCGCCATCAACGGCACTGAAGCAATCACTGGTCAGGCCTACAAAAATCTTCAGGCGAACGTGACGGGCGCTTCTTATAGTAGCGAAACTGGTCAGCTATTGTCTCGATTAGGAACCGTAATTGCTCTTGAAAAAGGACCTGAATCGGATGAGTTTTTCTTAAGCTTCGAAAAAATCAACGGTCAGGAAAATGTATTTGTTGAGCCACCTCCAACACCACCAGCCACGGCGGTAGATCTAGACGATCGCCCCACTATTGGTGTGAGAGACTTTGCTGAAATTAATGCGACCATGTCAAACGCAACTGGAATTAGCATGGCAAACCCAGATGTTATGGCTACCTACAACGCAGTTAAGCAGCAAATGCCTACATTGACCGATATCGACATTTTTGTATCCTCGCAGCAAATGGGTATCACTCAACTTGCTATCGAGTATTGTAATGCGCTAGTAGAAGACACTTCTGCAAGGGGTAGTTACTTTAGTGGATTTGATTTCAACGCACCCGCCAGCGGCGCGTTTGATTCAACCGCTAAAAGAGACATTATTTATGATGCCCTAATTAGCAACACCATGGGCGTGGGTCTTGCCACTCAACCCAGTGATGCAGATGTTAAAATAGAACTAAACGGTCTGACGGACAAACTCACCGCTTGTGGTGCTGGTTGTGCTTCAGATAGAACAGAAACCGTAGTCAAAGCTGTATGTGCAGCGACCATTGCAAACGCTGCAATGTTAGTACAATAGGAGTAACGGGATATGAGTATAAAAACTAAAAACTTATCGGTTGATGAACCGTTGCTGCACGCGGCACATAAAAAGCCAGTCACTAGAAGAGATTTTATCTCGCAAGGCATGATGGCAGGTACAGCTACAGTAGCAGCACCTTCGTTATTGGGACTTTTTGCTTCACCGCAAAAAGCCCATGCCGCACTTTCACCTGATATTGAGGCACTAAAAAATGCCTGTGGTATTGCCGTACAAGGTGCCGGTAAAATTCCTTTTATTTGTTTCGATTTAGCCGGCGGTGCTAACATTTCTGGTTCTAATGTATTGGTTGGAAACCGCGGTGGACAACTCGATTTTCTTTCCTCTGCTGGCTATAGCAAGCTAGGCTTGCCTGGCGATATTATTCCATCAGTGGTCAACGCCCAAACAGGACTATCGGATTTCATTAATAATGACTATGGATTGTCATTTCACAGTGACAGTGCCTTCTTGAGAGGTATTCAAGAAAAAACTGATGCAACCACTGCTCAAAATACTGCTGGTGCGGTAATACCGGCACGATCTGACAATGATACCGGTAACAATCCCCACAATCCGATGTACGGCATCAATAAAATCGGTGCAGATGGATCGTTATTGACCTTAATTGGTTCTCAAAATAGTGATTCTGGCGGAAATTCAATGTCGCCTATGTCGATGATAGATCTAGCGGTACGACCCACAAAAGTTGACCGACCGAGTGACGTTACCGGGCTGGTAGATATTGGTGACCTAGTGGGACTGCTCAGCCAGGAAGATGCTGTTTCTGTTATGGAATCAGTTTATCGAATCACTGATAAAAAGATGGATAACGTACAGACTAACGTAAGTAGTGACGCGGTTATTAAAGAACTAGTTCGTTGTGGTTATGTTAAAAGTGCTGATCTAGCCGATCGTTTTGGCGACCCCAGTACATTAAACCCAGAATTAGATCCAGATATTGTTGGTGCTACCGGCATATTCACCCAAGCCGAGTTTGATAGCGAGAGTGAATTTAGAAAAACTGCTGCGGTTATGAAATTAGTGGTCAATGGCTTTGCAGGAGCCGGAACCATCACCATGGGTGGATTTGATTATCATACCGGCGACCGCTCAACTGGTGAGGTGAGAGATTTACGCGCTGGCAGATGTATGGGAGCCTGTTTAGAGTATGCTAAACGTGTCGGTGTCCCTCTGATGATGTATGTTTTCAGTGATGGATCAGTTGCCAGTGATGGTAGCATTGATAATTCAGCCGATGGCCGCGGAAAAGGAGTCTGGACTGGGGATAACTCCTCTACCGCCAGCTCTTTCTTTATGGTTTATAACCCAGACGGACGTGCTAATTTAATCGGTGGAACAGTAGAAGAACAAGCGGTTCATCAACAGATTGGTTACATGAGAGCAGATGCTTCGGTAGAAACAGCATCTTCTCCAGCTGCAAACAATCCTAACTTACTAGTCGAAACGGTATTACTTAACTATATGGCGCTGCATGGAGAGCAAAATCAGTTTGCTAACATGTTCCCTGGTCATGGTTTAGGTAATTCGGTTTTGCAGGATAGTTTGACGGCGTTTGAACCTATTGTAAATGGTACGATAAATGGTTAAATCTGCTAGGTTAAAATGTGACTAAGTTTTAGTCATTTCGTGCGCAAAAGCCCCGCTTAAGTAATTTTTATTTGCCGGGGCTTTTTTATTGGTTTGATTATTTTTCCTCTTCACCCGTTATCTACACTTCAAGTATTTCTAATCACAAACATCAGGCTCGAAAAACAACCATTTCACTTGAGGAAACATTTCCTTAAATCTTACTTCGCAACTATTAATCTCAGCAATAAGTTTATTCGCAGAATCTGATTCAACCATATTAGCTTTAATTGCGACCATAACATCGTTACCCATTTGCAAGGACAGTAAATTAAACACCGTTTTTATTTCGGGCATTTCATTTAGGGAATTCATCATGTCAACGCGAATGTGAGGTTCTACTCCCTGCCCTATCAGTAAGTCCTTAACTTCCTTACCCAAAAATATAGCGATAATAACCAGCAGAATACCAATAACCAGCGTACCAATTGCATCGTAAATAGGATCGCCGGTGACCATTGTCATAATTACTGCGATTAGAGCGAACATCAGGCCAAACAATGCGGCGATGTCTTCACCAAATACGACTAACAATTCACTTTGACGGCTTTCTTTAAACCAAGTAATGAAGCTCCTTTTGAGTCGTACTTTATTAACCTCACGAATGCAGCCCCATAACGATCCACCTTCGGCAAATATCGCAAAAATCAAAACGCCTATAGCAATTAAAGGCGATTCAATTGGTTGTGGATTCTCCATTTTATGAAGACCTTCATAAATGGCGTAAACTCCGCCCAAAGAAAATAAAATTACGGCAACAATGAATGACCAGAAATAAATCGATTTGCCGTGACCAAGAGGATGCGCCATTGAAGGCGGCGCTTTAGATTGTTTGATCCCCAATAATAATAAAACTTGATTAGCGCTATCTACCAGCGAGTGGATTGCTTCGGCTAACATCGAACCCGATTTAGTAATGTAGGCCGCAACGAATTTGGCAATCGCAATCAAAAAATTTGCGGTTAAGGCATAGATGATAGATTTAGTTGTATCCGCACCATGTGACATAGTTTAATTCTCTATTTATTTTAATGTGAAATTTACCGCTCACTCTTTGGATCGGAAGGGATCCTAGTTCCCAGTATTCCTGCCAAACCGAGAGATTGCCGCTTCGTCCCTCCTCGCAATGACAAAATTTTCAAGTAAGATCTCTCTAACTCTAATAAGATCTGGAAAGAAACGCTTTTGATTTTAGCTCGCAATTCGCAACTATATTAGCTCCTACCTCCACCACTATCCGGCATACTACGAATATATACATCTCGTTGAGGAAAAGGGATCTCAATTTTTTCTGCTAAAAACCGATTGTAAACAGCCTCATTCAGCGAATCGCTTACTCGCCCCCTTAGAACCGGTTCTGATACCCAGCAAAGTAGCTCAAAGTTTAGTCCTGACTCGCCAAAAGTTCTAAACCTTACTCTCGGCTCTGGATAGCTTTCCACGTCATCTTCATTATTTCCGACATCCAATAGAGCTTTTTTTACTTTAGCAACATCCTCACCATAAGCCGCCGAAATTTGAATTCTTAATCGATACTTTTTATGCGGTCCAGCCGTTTGGTTGGTAACTTTTGTGTTACCCATAATGGAATTAGGTATGGTTATTTCCACATCGGCCCGAGTCAAAATTCGAGTGCTTCTTATGCCAATATGAGTCACCTCGCCCCTTTCACCAGAATCTAATACGATAAAATCGCCTAATTTGTAAGGGCTATCAGCGAGAATAAACACGCCTGCAAAAAGATTAGCGAGTGTATCTTTTGCGGCAAAACTCAATGCCAAACCTAATATTCCCGCCGAGGCTATCCAAGCGGAAATATTAATATCCCACGCTACCAGAATAAAATAAATCGCCAGTGCATATAAAACTAGGGTCGCCAAATTATCGAATAATGGCAGCGTATGCTTTTGAACCAATTTTGCTTTGTTAGATTCTCCACTCAAATATCGTAAAATATAGTGAGAGCTGGTGATTACAAATCGAAACCAATAGTAAATCACTAAAGTCATTAATATTGAATCTAGTAAATTTTGATTTTCCCCAAAAAGCTGGTCCTCACCTAACAACTGAGATCGCGCAAACGCCATTCGCATTCCAATCATTAATATGCTCACTTTTACGGGTTTTCTTATAGCCTCCAGTAGAAGATCATCGATTGGATTATTTGTTTTTTTTGTACCGTGAACTTGTATGCGCTGAATAATAAAGGCAATTAAACTTGCAACTAACGCCGTAAAAAGGAAAATTAGTGCCGCTTGAATTAAACGGTTATCAGATATAATTGGGAGGTATTGTTGAAATATGTTTTGCAGCCAATCCATTTACTCGTTCCTGTTGCTCTTGTTTTAACCTGGAAAAATCAGTCGGAGATTCAACGGTTGTGGACTGAAAATCCTATTCAAAATTATTGGTAGGAGCGCGCGTCCCCGCCGCGAAAAAATATTAACGCACCCTCATTGGTAATGTCTACACGCCTGAGTTGACCGGTACATCGCTTCGCAGCGAGACGCAGCTCCTACAAACGAGCCGGATATATTGGTTTTATTGGATGAGATACAACCAATTCAATCTAGGATAAACTAGCAAAAGCCGATATGCAATACTGATAGATGCTATCGGGCATAATACCAAACGCTAACAATAACAAGCAGTTGACGCTAAGGGCAATCTTGAGTGAGCGGCTTTCCGATATTTTTGGACTTTCATCTGACTCCGCAAAAAACATTTCCTTTATTACTTTTAGATAATAAACTAAACCTACCACAGAAAAAGCGATGGCGACTACCGCCGCTAGAATATGATCGTTGGTTACCAAGATTCTAAATATTTCCAACTTGGGCCAAAAACCGATAAAAGGTGGAATGCCGGCCATAGAAATCATAACCAAACTAAACATCAATGCGTACCAAGGGTGATAACGTCCCATCCCGCGTAAATCCGATATTTCCTGATAGTCTTCTTTATCACTACTCATGAAAATGATAATGCCAAATCCCGCAAGAGTCATCATTGCATATACGATAATATAGAACATGGAAGCGGAGAATGCTTCGTCAGTACCGACGGAAACACCCAATAAAAAATAACCAATATGAGCAATTGCAGAATAAGATAACATTCTTTTTAAATTAGTTTGTACTAACGCAATAATGTTGCCTAATACCACCGACATCATTGCTAAGATCATAATCATTGGCGCCCAATGTTCACTCGCATTAGTAAAACTACTGTCCAGTATTCTAAACGCCATACCGAATGCGGCAATTTTCGGAACGCTCGATATGTACGCTGTGATCGAGCTTGGTGAACCATGATAAATATCAGGTAGCCACATATGAAAAGGCGCAGCACCGAATTTAAATGCGATTCCCACCACAATAAAAACCAATCCAAATTGGATCATCAGGTTTGCATCATTATTAGTTAAGTAGAGGGCTATATCATCAATAAGAATGGTTCCAGTCATTCCGTAAATCAGAGAAATACCATAGAGCAAAAATCCGGACGCCAAACCGCCCATCACAAAGTATTTGACCGCCGCTTCTGAAGCCGCATTGGAATCTCTTTGCAATGCAACTAATGCATACAGCGATAAAGACAATAATTCCAAACCGAGATAGATAATCAACAAACTGCCAGCGGAAACCATAATCATCATACCCAAGATTGAAAAGAGGGTTAACATATAATATTCGCCCCTCATCAGATTACGTTCACTAATAAATGGTCTTGCGTAGAGCAGCGCAACAAATGACACTAGATAAATGGCCAATTTCAAAACAACAGCAAATTGGTCGGTCACCCAATGGCCACTAAAAGAAACCGTTCTTTCTATCCCTAAGTCTTGTGCTCCCAAAACAAACAATGTCAACAGCGATAATTGAGTCAATATGAAAGTTAGTTTGCGTTCTTTATCACGTTGAAAAAGATCAACTGTGATGATGATACAAAGTGCGATCAACAAAAATATCTCGGAAGATATGGCTGAAAAATTAGTTGAGTTTGTCATGACGTCAGTCATTAGGAACACATCCCTTCTGGCGAAAGTTTTGAAACTAAATTACAGTCAATTAAGTGTTGCACGCTCGGCGCCATGATATCGAGTAATGGCGCTGGCCATAATCCGAACAGCATCACCATAATGGCTAAAATAATAAAAACAATGTTTTCTCGGATGGTAAGATCTTCCAATGCGGCTACATTGTCGTTAGCAACATCTCCGAACATAACTCTTTTGTACATCCAGAGCGTGTAAGCCGCCGCTAAAATTAGGGTCAAGCCGCTGACTGCGGCTAGCCAAAAACTCACTTGAAAACTTGACAAAATAACCATGAATTCACCAACGAAACCGGATGTCCCAGGAAGCCCGGAATTAGCCATGGCAAAAATCATGAAGAAGAAAGCGAATTTTGGCATTTTATTGACCACGCCACCATAGTCCTGAATATTTCGGGTGTGCATGCGGTCATACAAAACGCCAATACACAAAAAAAGTGCGCCGGAAATAAAACCATGGGAAATCATTTGAATCAACGCACCTTGAATACCCATAACGGCAGCATCCACATGATTACTCGCTAACAAGGAAAAACTAATAAACAAACCGAGCGTTACAAAGCCCATGTGTGCAATCGAAGAATAAGCGATTAGCTTCTTCATATCATTTTGGGCAAGCGCGACAAAACCAATATAAGCAACAGCAATTAAGGAAAGCACAATCATTAAATCAGCCATCTCTAGCGACGCATCAGGTACGATCGGTAACATAAATCGCAAAAATCCGTAGGTTCCCATTTTCAGCATTATCGCCGCTAGAATAACCGAACCTCCCGTTGGCGCTTGTACGTGAGCATCTGGCAGCCACGTATGAACTGGAAACATTGGGACTTTGATGGCGAACGCAATTAGGAAGGCGAAGAACAATAACATTTGCACATCGGCTTCAATCATCATGCTATGCATTTTAAAAATGTTAAAACTGTCAGCTTGGCTGCCCAAATAAATGAGCGCTATCAATAGAAAAACGGAGCCAAAGAAAGTATAAATAAAGAATTTGAGCGTCGCATAAATACGATCTGGCCCGCCCCAAATACCAATAATGAGAAACATAGGAACAAGCATAGCTTCCCACATCACATAAAATAAAATAGCATCGGTTGCAGCGAACACTCCATTCATGAGTCCACACATGACTAAAAAGGCTGCTAAGTAATGAGAAACACGAAGTTTAATATTATTCCAACTGGAAATTATCACAATCAATGTCATTAATGAGGTTAGCACTATCAAAGGAAGCGAAATGCCGTCAACGCCCAAAGAATACCGAATATCAAGAGATTCTATCCAAGATCTATCTTCGACAAACTGTATATAATATCGGCTCGAATCAAACTCATTAAGTGCAACTAAACTCAGTACAAAAGTTAGCCCCGCAGTCAGCAATGCAATCCACTGAGTCGCCTGTTTTTGCTTTTGGCCAGAACCGAAAACAATCAATGCTGCACCCGCAATTGGCAACCAAATGAGTAAACTGAGGATAGGTAATTTATCTAACATTATATTTTCTATTTAATCCTGAATAGCCTTGTTTAAATGCAATACTAACCGTTTAGGGCGCGCCAATATAACCAACCCAATAATGCCATTAAGCCGAATACCATTACAAAAACGTAGTGGTACAAATAGCCCGTTTGAATTTTTCTTACCCGTGCAGAAAGACCAGTGACCATTTTTGCCGAACCGTTAACCATTATTCCGTCGATTATGGCGACATCAATCCACTGCCAAAATTTCGTACCTAAACCAACACCCCCTGCGGAAAAATAATTAATATAAACTTTATCAAAATAGTAGTTATTTTCTAACACATGGTTAATAGGTCCGAGCATTTTCTTCAGACTTGTGCCGAGTTGGGGTTTCCACACCACAAATACATACGCGGTAGCGACACCTGCAATTGCTAACAACAATGGCCAATGAAATACTGCATCTAAAGCTAGCGCGAATGGATGCTGATAATGTTCCACGATAGGGCTAATTGAATCATGGTTGGCTGCCATGGTAATCGAGTTATCAAAATATTCGCCGGACAATATGCTCGGAGCCAAAAAATATCCGATAATTACGGAAGGTATCGCGAGCGCAACCAATGGGATCCAAACAACTGCGGGTGATTCTTTTAAATGGGACTTAGTTTCATCATCCATTCGTTCTTTGGTGTGAAAGACCATGAAGAATAATCTAAAACTATAAAGTGCGGTGAAGAACACGCCAACTAATACCGCGAAATGAGCATAACCTGAAGCGGCGAGATTAGAATAATGAGCAGCTTCAATGATTGCGTCTTTTGAATAAAAACCAGAGAAAAAAGGCGTTCCTATAAGGGCCAGCGATCCGATCAACATAGTCACATAAGTTATCGGCATATATTGCTTTAGATTGCCCATCTTTCTCATATCTTGTTCATGATGCATAGCGATGATAACCGAGCCAGCACCTAGAAATAAAAGCGCTTTGAAAAAAGCGTGGGTCAATAAATGAAAAATTGCCACTGAGTATGCAGAAGCTCCCAACGCAACCACCATATAACCCAGTTGGGAAAGTGTTGAGTAGGCAATGACTCGCTTGATATCGTTTTGAATGACACCCAAAAACCCCATGAACAATGCGGTAGTGGCTCCAATGATGAGAATGAAGTTAAGTGCTATATCCGACTGCTCGAATAAGGGTGACATGCGAGCCACCATAAACACACCAGCAGTCACCATAGTTGCCGCATGAATTAACGCGGAAATAGGTGTTGGTCCTTCCATTGAGTCTGGCAACCAAACATGCAGTGGGACTTGAGCTGATTTACCCATGGCGCCAACAAACAAACCGATACATAAGAAAGTAGTCGCTGACCAAAAAATCCCGTCGGAAATGGGAATTAGCAGGTCCGTATATCCGTCTTGAACTTGTCTAAAAACCTCAGCGTAATCTAGCGTCCCAAAAACCATGTAAACACCAGCAATACCTAGCAAAAATCCGAAATCACCAACGCGATTAACCAAAAAGGCTTTTAGGTTAGCGAATATCGCGGTTGGTTTTTTATACCAGAAACCAATCAACAAATAAGACACTAATCCTACGGCTTCCCAACCGAAAAACAATTGCAAAAAGTTGTTCGACATAACCAGAGTTAACATCGCGAAAGTAAACAAAGATATGTAAGAGAAAAATCGTTCGTAGCCGGCATCGTCTTTCATATAACCGATGGTATAAATATGCACCATCAACGAAACAAAAGTTACCACTGCCATCATGGTCGCAGTCAGATCGTCGATCATGAAACCAACATTTAAACTTAAACTACCCAGCTGTGCCCAAGTATACAAATTGTAGTTTAGTGGTTCTGCTTGATCCGTCAACTGAGCAATCGCCACTTGCACGGAGAGAATACAGGCTGCTCCAACAGCACCAATGGTTAATCGATGCGCCCAAGCTCTGGGCACATTAATCAGTCCCGTAACCAACGCAGCAAGTAATGGCATTAGTACGATAGCGAGTAGCTGATTTTGAATCATCATAATGAGTAGCTGCTATCCTTTTAACTGGTTAATTTTTTCGACATCGATGGTGGCTCGATTTCTAAATAACACCACAATAATGGCAAGTCCAATGGCAGCTTCAGCTGCAGCAACGGTTAAAACGAAAAAAACGAATATTTGCCCAGCTGGATCCTGCAAAAAATGTGAAAAAGCGATAAAGTTTGTATTCACCGCAAGCAACATCAATTCAATACACATCAAAAGTGTAATAACGTTTTTTCGGTTGATAATGATGCCAGCAACACTGATGGCAAAGAGGATTGCGCTCAAAAGAAGATAGTCAGATAAACCAATCATTGATCTTCTCCTTTTGTTTTTTTCGGTTCGGCTAAATCCCGATTATCTTCTGAAGTTTCCTCTTCTTCAACAACCGCATCCATCGATACAATTTTCAAGCGATTTTTCTTATTGGCTTGCAATTGCTTACTGATGACTTGAGCTTTACGATGCTTTCGCCCTCTAAACGTTAAAGCAATGGCAGAAATAATTGCTACTAATAAAATGACTCCGGCAGTCTCAAAGGCAATAAAATAATCGGTGTATAACAAACGACCTAACTCTTTGATATTTGAATAATCAGCAGTATGTGGAGGGGGAGCCGCAAAGTTTTCAGGACTAAATTCACCGTGGGTAATAAAGAAATAAAGTAAACTAAAAAATGCAATTGAGGCAATAATTGCGAACGGCAGTTTACTCACAAACCCTTGTCTTA
>Ga0256847_1000790_pt1 | contig 18189 bp, 17 predicted proteins | sample TeddybearmetaG_FD_189099 | JGI IMG/M metagenome (GOLD analysis project Ga0256847, IMG submission 189099) | Hydrothermal vent microbial communities from East Pacific Rise, Pacific Ocean - Teddybear | ecosystem: Environmental > Aquatic > Marine > Hydrothermal vents | place: Pacific Ocean: East... | reverse complement strand
GATGGCTTGCTGGGAACTGGTTTGCGTGGCGCGCCGCGGGCGCCGTTTATAAACGCTATTGAAGCTATAAATGGCGCCAAGGCCTTTGTTTTGAGTATTGATATCCCCAGCGGTGTAAACGCAGATACCGGGGGTGTGGATGAAGTCGCAGTGCGAGCCAATTTGTGTATTTCACTTATTACGCCAAAACTTGGCCTGTATACAGGTCTTGGTATATCTCACGTTGAACGACTTGAGTTTGCTGATCTCGGTGTGCCGCGTCAGGCTTACACAGAATTAGGTGTGCCTCTATTACACTGGTCACCAAATGTGCTCTCGGATCTAGAGCGCAACAGTTATAAGCACAGTCTCGGCCACGTTGTCATAGCGGGTGGTGATTTGAACATGCCTGGTGCGGTGATGATGGCCAGCGAGGCAGCTCTGCGTGCGGGGGCTGGAATGGTTACCGTCCTGACCCGAGTGGAACATATCACGGCCGTTGTGACCCATAGACCAGAAGTCATGGTGCTGGGCTTTGACGCGGATGGCGATCAAACAAAACAACAAGCATTGTTGGCAAGCGCTACCGTTGTGGTTTGTGGGCCGGGCCTCGGGCGTGAAGATTGGGGTCGCGCGTTGTATCAGTTAGTGCAGTCAAATGACGGGCCTACGTTACTCGATGCTGATGGTCTGTTTTGGCTAGCGCAGGAGAAAAACTGGCGTGGTGGGTCACTGTTGATGACACCCCACGCGGCAGAGGCTGGCCGCTTGCTAGAGTCGAGCGCGACTGATGTGCAACGAGATAGGCCAGCTAGCGCGGTAGCACTTAGCCAAAAATTTAAGTGCGCTGGCGTTCTAAAAGGTGCTGGTTCACTCATTTTTGATGGCCCAGCTGATGAAAACTCAGCACCAGCATTGGCGGTTTGTGGGCATGGCAACGCGGGCATGGCAACTGCTGGTATGGGTGATGTTCTCAGTGGCGTAGTGGCTGGTTTGTGGGCCGCAGCCCTTGTGGGTAAAGACCATGAGCAGACTTTAGCGGGCATTCGATATCAGGCCATCGCTCAGGGCGTGACATTGCACAGTGCGGCGGCAGACCGTGCGACCGATACCACCGGCCAAAGAAGTTTGCTTGCCACTGACGTTACCGCCACTCTGGCGAGTTGTATGGTAGATGAACGCGAAGCTTAGAGAAGCCTGTGAAACAAGAACATAGAATAACGCGAAGCTTAGCGGACGAATCTGCCACCGTTGAATTTGGGCATTGGTTAGGTGTTGAATTGATGCGCCGTTACAATGGTCGCGCCGTGGTGTTCTTCGAGGGACAGCTTGGTGCAGGTAAAACCACAATGGTGCGCGGTTTACTTGCAAGTTTGGGCCATTCAGGTGTGGTTAAGAGTCCTACCTATACGCTCCTAGAGCCGTACAATGTGGGGATGTCGAGCGTGGGGATGAAAGGAGTGGGGCAACACACGCAGGAAGTTTTTCATTTCGACTTGTATCGGATAAATGATCCGCATGAGTTGGAGTTTGTAGGATTTGACGAAATTGTTGATGGGCCGGGGCTAAAATTGTTTGAGTGGGCTGAAAGGGCGTTGGCATGGTTGCCCGAACCTGACGTACAGGTAAGCCTCAATGCGGTGACCACAACAGAGCCTGTATCACGTGAGGTATCAGTTGAATTTTCGTAGTTTGATGAGCCAAGTCACGTTGGCGGTAACACTGGTGTTCTGTGCAAATATGCTCTGGGCAGCCTCTTTGAAAGGCGTAAGGATGCACGAAGCGCCAGATTCGACACGGGTGGTATTTGATACTGACGCTGCGGTTATCTATAAGGTTTTCACCTTAGAAAATCCTCATCGAGTAGTTGTCGACTTACAAGGTGTGGCACCCAGGCAAGGTTTTGACCCGAGTGTAGTGGCGGTGGCGCGTGAGCGCGTAGCTAGTTTGCGTGGCGCACAACGTGATGGCACCTACCGGGTGGTTATCGACACGAAGATGAGTTTGACACCCAAGGCATTTACGCTGAAGCCCATCGACCCCTATGGACATCGGTTGGTGGTTGATTTATTTGACCCTAAAAAAGCACAAGTCAAACCGCGTGCGGCATATTTATCTAAGAACCGCGACGTTGTCATCGCGATTGATGCTGGTCACGGCGGTGATGACCCTGGTGCGATTGGACCAAAGAAAATTCAAGAAAAGCGAGTTGTGCTGCAAATTGCACGCAAAGTTAAGCGACAGTTAGACGCTGTACAAGGCTTCAGCGCGGTGTTGGTGCGCAGTGGAGACTACTACTTACCACATCGAGAACGAACGCAATTTGCGCGCAACAAGCGAGCGGATTTGTTTGTGTCGATTCATGCTGATGCGTTTAAGCAATCCAATGTCAAAGGGGCATCGGTGTTCACCTTGTCTGATCGGGGTGCTACCAGCGAAACAGCAGCGTGGCTGGCGCAACGAGAAAATCGGGCAGACTTATTGGGTGGCGTAGGTGATGTGAGCTTAACCGACAAGGATCCTGTGCTCGCTCATGTGCTGTTAGATTTGTCTATGGATGCTAATCGGTCACAAAGCATCGCCGTGGGCGAGGCTGTACTGGCGAATCTCGGCCGAGTTACAAAGCTGCATAAAAAACGGGTTGAGCAGGCTGCTTTCTTAGTTTTGAAGTCTCCAGACATGCCATCAATACTGATTGAGACAGGCTTTATCTCCAATCCTGATGAGGCGCGCCGTTTATCTCAAGCGGAACATCAAAATAAACTCGCCAAAGCCATTGCCCAGGGTATTGAACAATTCATGCGCACAAGCCCACCTCCAGGTAGCTTGTTGGCATCTCAGCTCGATAGAACGTTGGAGATGCGCTATACCATTGTGCGGGGTGATACGTTGTCGACAATCGCCCAACGCTATGGGGTGAGTTCACGAGTGCTACGTTCGCGCAACAGCTTGCGTAACGACAAAATTCGTGTAGGCCAGGTACTGCTGATTCCGGGTGTCTGAAGTGGATCTTCCTCGCGTAAAACGTCTATCGAATTTTGTTGCTGATCAAATTGCCGCTGGCGAAGTGGTCGAACGCCCCGCATCCATCATTAAGGAACTCATCGAAAATAGTTTAGATGCAGGCGCCAAACAAATCGATGTACGTACGGAACAAGGTGGCGTTGGCTTGTTATGGGTGGCCGATGATGGCCATGGCATGTTGGCTGAGGATCTCGACCTTGCGTTGGAGCGCCACGCCACCAGCAAGATTACTGCGGCGCAAGACTTGCTAGGGGTAAGCAGTTTAGGCTTTCGCGGCGAAGCCTTAGCCAGTGTTGCATCAGTAGCGCGGGTTAAGCTAAGCAGTGCAACGGCGTCTGCGAAAATGGGCGCGATGCGTGAAGTCCATGGCGGTGAGCTCATGCGAGAAGGCCCCGTGGCGCATAATGTAGGCACCACCGTAGAGGTAAGCGACCTCTTCTACAATACGCCTGCGCGGCGCAAGTTTCTCAAAACTGACCGTACTGAAATGGCTCAAATAGATCAAGTAGTGCGGCGTCTTAGTCTCGCACACATGGATGTCGGATTTTCTTTACGTCAGGCCGGCGCTAATGCGGCCGCGGCGAAGGCCTTGGTATTACCATCGGGTCGCCAAGAAGAGCGCTTAGGTCGTGTCTTAAATGAAGATTTTGTTGCGCAATCAATAGTGATTGATGAGCAGCGAGAAGATTTGCGTCTGCATGGCTGGGTTGGGTTGCCTGCACATAATCGCCGCTTGATGGACCAACAATTTTTTTTCGTCAATGGTCGAGCTATTCGAGACAAGTTGGTGGGACATGCTATTCGACAAGCCTACCGAGATGTCATGTTCCATGGCCGACACCCTGTGTTCGCTCTATTTTTAGAACTACCCCAGGTCACTGTGGATGTGAATGTACACCCCACCAAACATGAAGTACGTTTCCGCGACGCCCGTCGTGTACACGACTTTATTTTTGGCAGTTTAAACCGAGCGTTGCGTGATGTTCGACCAGACTCTAGGGATGGTCCGCCAGCGCAAATTATGGCGCCAACATCCACTTATTCCAGTACGCCCAAGCAGGCAGGTTTGACCTTGGGGTCAACCGCCAGCATGGCACAATTGGTGGCTCAGACATCACCTGCATGGGCGCAAGCCTCGCCAGATGGCGTTAACGCGACTGGCAAAGCATTGTCTGACGATGCGCAGCAGTCAGGCATTCCGGCCTTAGGTTATGCGTTAGGTCAGGTTCATGGCATATACATTTTGTCCCAAAATGCACAAGGCCTTGTCATGGTGGACATGCATGCTGCACATGAGCGGGTTACCTACGAAAAGTTAAAAGCCCAGGCGCAGTCCAGTGCCATTGCGCGACAACGCTTGTTAGTGCCTGAGAATATAAATGTCAGCGAAGCCGAAGCCAACATAGTAGAGTCGATGGCTGATGAACTAGCTACCGCAGGATTAGTGTTAGAACGCACAGGTATCCAGTCTGTATGCTTGCGCGAAGTACCCGCTTTATTGTCGCAAAAAGACCTCTGTCAGATGGTTGCCGATTTCTTAGCAGAACTCGCCGAATTTGGTACCAGCGACGAACTACAGCGCGGCCAGCTGGATTTGTTGGCATCTGTCGCCTGCCATGGATCGGTGCGCGCAAACCGTACGCTCACACTGGTTGAGATGAATGCTTTGTTGCGCGAGATGGAAGTTACAGAGAATGCAGGGTTATGCAATCACGGGCGCCCAACATACTTTACGCAGAGTCTTGACGAGCTGGATAAGCTTTTTTATCGAGGGCAGTAAGTTGCATGCCTCAACGTTGATGTTCCGCTAATGTCCCAACCAATAATAATGTCCCAACCAATAATTTTGCTCATTGGCCCAACTGCGGTGGGCAAGACCAATGTCGCTATGGCGTTGCAAGACCTGTTGGGTGGAACGGCGCATGCACAACTCATCAGCGCTGATTCGGCGATGGTCTATCGGGGTATGGACATCGGTTCAGCGAAACCTAGTGAGACGGAATTGATGCGGTATCCTCATGCGCTCATCAACATTCGTGACCCAGAAGACCCGTACACCGCGGCAGACTTTGTCGTCGATGCAGACCGGTGTGTCACCCAAGCTTTGGCACAAGGTCAGGTGCCTATAATAGTGGGTGGTACGATGTTGTACGTGAAGCGTTTTGTTGAAGGCATCGCTGACTTGCCTCCGGCTGACCCGAAACTACGTCAAACATTAGCCGCAGAATTGCAGCAACACGGAGCTGCAGCCTTACATACTGAACTGACAGCTATCGATCCAGTCGCTGCGAGTAACATACACCCTAATAACCACCAGCGTCTGCTGCGCGCCTTAGAAGTCGTACGTATTACAGGCCAATCTTTGACGCGCCAATGGCAGTCCAAGGCAAGTGCGACGGCCACAGAGCGGTTGGGGGTACCTGTGCATACCTTTGCGATAGTTCCAAAAGATAGGTCGCAACTGCACGAGCGAATCGCACAACGGTTCGATGCGATGTTGGACATAGGCTTTGTTGATGAGCTTGAACGTCTTAGAACTCGACCGGGCGTGCATGCCGAGCTTCCTGCGCTGCGCTGCGTGGGTTATCGCCAAGGCTTACAATATCTTGCTGGTACTTTGACAGCACAAGAGTTTCGCGACGCGGCCTTAACAGCAACCCGCCGCTTAGCCAAGCGCCAGCTAACCTGGCTACGTCAGTGGCCTGATTTAAAGTTGCTTGACGGATGCGACACGACGGCATTAGCGCAGCAAATTCACCGCCAGGTCGGCCTCTAAAGTTGCCGGCTCAACTAGGCGAAGTTGGCTGCCAAGATTACGCCGCGTTACATTTTCGTGTTACGCTTGGTAGCAACTGACGTCAAAAGTGTGAATTTTAGGCGTACACGTGGCGCAGATGTTTGAATAAAATTGCCTGGCAAGGCAACTTTATTCATTGACTATGCTCCAATGAGATTCCAGCAAGCCATGCCGCCAGAAAGCGTAGAAAATGGCGTAAACATTAGCGCCACCAAGAGAAAAAGACAGTGAAAGGAGAGATCGATGTCTAAGGGGCACAGCTTACAAGACCCTTATCTGAATGCTTTGCGCAAAGAGCGCATTCCAGTCTCCATTTATTTGGTAAATGGCATCAAATTACAGGGTCAAATCGAGTCGTTTGACCAGTTTGTCGTATTGTTGAAGAATTCGGTTAGTCAGATGGTCTATAAGCATGCCATTTCGACTGTGGTACCGGCACGGAACGTTAAACTCACGATGGATGTAGATCCAGAAGAGGAATGAATCACGTCGATTGCAATATCCCTGTTAAGGGTACGACCGTCTAACACGTCAATAAGCTATGTTGTTCGAACGTCCTGAAGCAGGCCGCCAAGCGGTTGTTTTACAAGTTGAGCTGCGCGCTCAAGCAAACCCCGACAAAGATGAATTTGTCGAGCTGGCGCGTTCAGCTGAAATAAACGTCGTAGAAGTGATCCGCTCCCCTCGCGATGTGCCTAACCCAAAAACATTTGTGGGTTCTGGCAAAGTTGGCGAAGTAAAAGCAGCCTTGGAAATTGCGCTTGCCGATTTAGTGCTGATTAATCACGAATTGTCCGCGGGCCAACAGCGTAATCTTGAGAATAGTCTAGATTGCCGCGTGATCACTCGCACGGAGCTTATCCTAAATATTTTTGCCAGTCGTGCACGTAGCCATGAAGGTCAACTTCAAGTCGAACTCGCACAGTTGAAGCATGCGCAAACTCGGCTAGTGCGAGGCTGGACCCACCTTGATCGTCAAAAAGGTGGTATTGGCCTCCGCGGTGCTGGTGAGAAGCAGATCGAGCTGGATCAGCGCATGCTTAATGATCGGATTAAGGCGGTGGAGAAGAAAATCAACACCGTTAGTAAAAGGCGTAAACTAAGTCGGCGTAGTCGCCACCGACGCGGTACCCCTACGGTGGCATTGGTCGGCTACACGAACGCGGGTAAATCGACGCTGTTTAATTGTATGACCAACGCGTCGGTGTATGCTGAAGATCAATTGTTTGCCACCCTCGATCCGACCATGCGTCGTATTGAAGTGCCAGGGCTCAATGATGTGGTACTGGCTGATACAGTTGGATTTGTGAGTTTGCTGCCACATGCGTTGGTCGAAGCCTTTAAGGCGACACTTGAAGAAGTTGTACATGCAGATTTATTGTTGCATGTCATCGATGCTGCTGATGAGTTGTGGGAAGAACGTGTTGTGCAAGTGCGCGACGTGTTAAAAAGCATTGGCGCAGCAGATGTCCCTGAACTGATGGTGTTTAATAAGATAGACTTGCTCGATGAGCAAGCCTTGTTGCATACACAAAATACGGATGCGAACGCCACTATTTTTCCAGTGAGTGCGAAGCAGGCCATTGGAATTGAAGCACTTAACCAAGGTATTGGGGCAGCACTTGGTGTAGTCGCGCCCTATCAAGTAGTGCTAGATTCCGCAGATGGCCGAACACGCGCTTGGCTATATAGATCTGGCGCTGTTTTAGATGAACAAACAATGGAAGATGGTAGTCTGCAGCTTACCCTGCAGGCAGACGAAGCACTGATGAAGCAACTCAAGGCGACACCGCAGGTTAAGTTGCGTGATGAATGCGGCTTGCCTAAAATTTCAACTATTAACTAAGCCGGCCTGAACAGTAGTACGAAATCGGGCCGAAAAATCGAAGCGGAGATAAGCATGGCGTGGAATGAGCCAGGTGGTGGTGACAACAAAGACCCTTGGGGCAACCGAGGCGATCAGGGACCACCAGATTTAGATGAGGCAATACGTAAGTTGCAGTCTCAGCTGTCTGGCATATTTGGTGGCCGCAAAGGCGGTAGTGGCGGTGGGGGCGCAAGCCTCTCAGGGGGAGTGATTGGCCTCATTGGCTTCGTCCTTATTGCACTGTATGTTTTTTCTGGCATCTATCAGGTAGACCAGCAAGAACGTGGGGTTGTATTCCGCTTTGGCGAAGCCCAAGCCGAGTTGCAAGGGCCGGGCTTGCATTGGTATCCACCGCTAATTGACCAAGTGGATCTCGTTAATGTCACTCAGGTGCGTTCGCATAGTGCGCAGTCACTTATGTTGACTGAAGATGAGAATATTGTTGAGATAAATCTCACCGTACAGTGGGTGGTAGATGACGCCAAAGCCTTTCGGGTGAATGTTAAGAATCCTGAAACCAGTCTTGCGCATGCGACTGAAAGTGCGCTACGCCATGTAGCGGGTAGCTCGACAATGAACCAGGTGATTACTGACGGACGTGAAGCTATTGCTGTAGAGATTCAATCACGCTTACAAGACTACTTAACCAGCTATGGCACGGGTATCTTCGTCAGTAAGGTGAATATTGATCGCAGCGCACCTCCAAGTCAGGTGCAAGATGCTTTCAACGATGTACAGAAAGCCAAGGAAGATCGGCAGCGCTTCATTAACCAAGCCACAGCCTATTCAGAACAGGTGGTCCCAGAAGCACGTGGCCGAGCCAAGCGCCAAATTGAGGAAGCAACCGCCTACCGCGATCAAGTGATTGCGCAATCCACAGGTGAAGCGCAGCGTTTTGAGAAATTGCTGACGGAATATAAGTTAGCGGAACGTGTTACCCGCGACCGCTTGTATATAGATGCGCTTGAATCTGTTTTGAGTAATTCAAGCAAGGTCTTGCTGGATGTTAAAAATGGCAACAACATGATGTATCTACCGCTTGATCAACTGACCAAGCAGCGTTCTGGCGCAAACTTAAATATTGACCAAGCAATGGTTGATAACGCTGTCGCGAAAATATTACGCAATGCCAATACCACGCGGAGTAGTAACTCACGCGTGCGCGGCAACTAGGAGAGTTAAAGATGTCTATGAAAGCACTGGTTGTTTTAGTCATCGCACTGATTGTCGTTGTAGTAGGCAGTCAATCGTTTTATACCGTGCACGAAACGGAACGCGCGATATTGTTGCAGTTTGGTAACTTGATTGAGAGCGATGTGCAGCCTGGGTTGCATTTTAAATTGCCGATCGCACAAGAGGTGAAGAAGTTTGACGCCCGCGTCCTGACCTTGGATTCGAATCCGGAAACGTATTACACCTTAGAAAAGAAACCCCTTGAAGTGGACTCTTTTGTTAAGTGGCGGGTATCTGACGACGTCGACTCTTTTTACGAAAGCGCAAGTTTCGACCTTGTTCGCGCCGAGCGGCTACTGCAAGAACGTGTGAATGAAGGCCTGCGTAACCAAATCAGTCGTCGTGATATGCATGAGGTTATCTCTGGTGAACGTGATCTGCTCATGAGTGAGCTGCGTGCTGACATAGATGCCAAACTGCACGGCTTCGGCTTTGATGTGATCGACGTTCGGGTTAAGCGTATTGACTTACCGCCGGATGTTTCGAATTCAGTTTATGATCGCATGAACTCAGAACGAGAAATTGAAGCGCGCCAGTTTCGTGCAGAAGGCGAAGAGCAAGCGTTAGCCCTCCGCGCGGCGGCAGATCGGCGAGCTGTGGTTATTGAAGCTGAGGCTTATCGTGACAGCGAACTTTTGCGCGGTGATGGTGACGCCAAATCGGCCTCGATTTACGCTTCTGCGTATACGAAAGATCCTGATTTTTATGAGTTTTATCGTAGTATTAACGCGTACGTGAATGTCTTTGCTGACAAAGGCGATTTACTGATACTCGACCCCAGCAGTGAATTCTTCAAATACCTAAATAAAGACGGCTGATTTAGATCAGCTGTCGCACTAACTAGCTACTAAACCAAACTCATGAAAACAAACTGGCGCCTGCCACGTGGCGTGGACGAATTATTGCCGCCCGCAGCCTGGCAATTGGAAAAGCTACGACGCGCGGTGCTCGACACCTTTGTCGGTTGGGGGTTCGAATACGTAGAACCTCCCATCATTGAGTACCTGGAATCTTTGTTGGTTGGTAGCGGTGAAGATCTCGACCTGCAAACACTTAAAGTCATGGACCAGGTCAGCGGCAAACAGCTTGGTGTGCGTGCTGATATGACTTCGCAGGCCATCAGAATTGATGCCCACAGTCTTATCAAGGACGGCGTACAACGGTTGTGTTATGCAGGACCGGTGGTGTTCGCAAGTCCTGTTATTGCGCAAAATTCTCGAGTTCCTACCAAAGCCGGTGCTGAAATATTTGGTGCAGCTTCCCTGGATGCTGATGCCGAAGTCATCGGCTTAATGCTCGAAACTATGCGTGTGGCTCGGGTTCAATCGCCGGTTTTGTTGTTGGGACACATGGGTATATATCGTTGTCTCGCCGAAGCGCTTATCACCGCCGGTGCGTTGTCTGAAAATGCAGAGCAAGAGTTGTTCAGGCGCGTACAACGAAAATCTCAAGCTGATATTCGGGCGCTGTTGGATGACTCAGAGTTGGCCGATATGATGGTCTGCCTGCCTCTATTCATGGGGGGTGTCTCAATGCTCGATGATGCACGGCAGCGATTGTCCAATGCGCCAAGCGGCGTGCTCGGCGCTATTGATGAATTGCAGAGATTGACCACAATGGTGGCTGATCTGCACGAGCTGCAAAATGTACGCTTAGACCTATCCGAGTTATCAGGCTATGGATATCACAATGGGCCGGTATTTGCGGTATATCACCCGCAGCATGGCAGTGCATTGGCTCAAGGCGGGCGCTACGACGGTGTTGGCGAGGCATTTGGACGCGCTCGGCCGGCCACTGGTTTCGACGTAGATTTAAAGAATTTGATTGGCCAAGAGGCCGTACGAGACGTTATTTTTGCGCCTTGGGTGGCGTCCAATGTCCGAGCCGATTTAGGTCGTGCAGTGGCTCTTTTGCGCCAACAGGGTGAACGAGTTTGTTACGCGCTGGCAGAAACAGAGACACCGGGCGCGGATATCCAAAGAGTAATGGTGTTAGTAGACGAACAATGGCAAGTGATCCCAACTGATCGCTCAATAGATACATCACAATAGTTAAAATAAGCTGGATGAGAATATGGGTCGCAATGTAGTTGTTATCGGCACGCAATGGGGTGACGAGGGCAAAGGCAAAATCGTTGATTTGCTGACGGAAGAAGTATCTGCAGTGGTTCGCTTTCAAGGTGGACACAATGCGGGTCATACGCTTGTAATCGACGGCGAGAAAACTGTTCTGCACGTTATTCCATCCGGTATATTGCGCGAAAAGGTGCAATGTGTGATCGGTAATGGCGTTGTGATTGAACCGAATGCGTTGCTTAAAGAAGTTGTAGAGCTTGAGGCGCGTGGTGTACCGGTGCGAGATCGGTTGCGAATCTCTCCTGCGTGCCCGTTGATATTGCCGTATCACGTGCAATTAGATTTGGCACGTGAAGAAGCGCGGGGTAATCAGAAAATTGGTACCACCGGGCGCGGCATTGGCCCGGCATATGAAGACAAAGCTGCACGACGCGGGTTACGTGTAGGTGATCTTTTCTACTGGCAAGACTTCGCCGGCAAGCTCAATGAGGTGATGGAATACCACAACTTCATGCTGACCAATTATTACAAAAAGCCAGCGGTAGATTTTCAACAGACCCTCGAAGAATGCGGCACCGTTGCCGAGCAATTGAAACCCATGGTTTGTGATGTCGTACCTTTGCTCCACGGTATGCGTGAAAACGGAGAAAATTTGTTATTTGAAGGCGCGCAAGGCGCGCTGCTCGACATTGACTTAGGCACCTACCCTTATGTGACGTCCTCGAACACCACGGCCGGTGGTACCGCTGTTGGCAGCGGCTTTGGCCCAGCTTATTTAGACTACATATTGGGTATCACTAAAGCCTATTCCACCCGTGTTGGCTCTGGCCCTTTTCCGACAGAGTTGTTCGACGATGTAGGTACACGCCTGGCGGAACGGGGAAATGAGTTTGGCTCCACGACGGGGCGACCGCGTCGTTGCGGATGGTTCGATGCCGTGGCGTTACGCCAAGCGGTACAAATCAACAGTATTACAGGCCTTTGCCTGACTAAGTTGGATGTTTTGGATGGCATAGAAACCATCCGCATCTGTGTGGGTTACCAAGACCCAGATGGTGGTGTAGGTACGGCGCGATTTGGCAGTGAATATTATTCTGCCGTGAAACCTGTGTATGAAGATATTCCCGGTTGGCAAGAGTCTACTGTGGGCGCAGACAATGTTGATGCATTACCCGCTAATGCACGAGCTTACATTCGTCGTATTGAAGAAGCAGTTGGCGCGCCGGTGGATATCATTTCCACGGGCCCGGACCGTCGCGAAACCATTGTTTTACAAAATCCGTTTACGATCTAATTCTCTGTAGGTGTAATTGTTGTGATATCGACAGACAAACCTGCGCAGGCAGGTCGGTTGATCGTCAGAATCGAATATTTGCTCGCATAATTACCAACAAAATTGACCCCTACAGCACCGGTCGCCAAGTTCCCTGTGCCTACTTCATAAGCATCATCGCCGCCAGATGCAGTAGCGCGGCCATTGTTCAGGGCAACGATGACCATCAGCTCAATGAGCGTAAAGCAGTGGTTTTTTGCACAGTATGTGGGCTTTTACTGTTCATCCGTAAGATAATAGACAGTCAAAATGGCGTTCAATGAGGTCTATTTCTCAGACTGTTTGAGCTACTAGGCAGCGAAAGTCGTACTAAAAGGAGCATTTGATCGTGGACTCGAAATTGTTAGAAATGTTGGTTTGTCCGGTCAGTAAGGGTTCCTTGCATTACCAGAAAGAACCCGCGGAATTGTGGTGTCGAGTTAGCCGTCTGTCTTATCCAATTCGTGACGGCTTTCCGGTCATGATCGAGGCAGAAGCCCGTGGGTTAAACGATGAAGAATTTAATAGCCTGCCGCTGTAGAGATCGTAGAAGTGTATGCAGTGGGCGCAGACTAAAGGGATGCTTGTTAAGGTCGCTGTGCTTGTGTTTACATTGCCAGCATAGATAGATAATCGGCACCCTTGAACAGAATCTGAATTTTACTTAAAGAGCATTATGCAATCAGTTGTTATTAGTGGATCTGGCTTGTGGAAGCCAGCAGAGTTTGTCACCAACGAAGAGCTCGTTGAGGCATATAATGCTTTTTCGACTCGATATAATGCAGAAAATGCTGATGCGATCGCTGCTGGTGAGATCGTAGAAAAGCCTTTGTCGAGTGCTGCCTTTATAGAAAAAGCCAGCGGCATTAAGCAACGTTACACACTTAATAAGAGCGGTATTGTAGACGTCGACCGTATGCGTCCCGACCTCCCGGCTCGAGGCGAAGATGAGCTATCGCATCAGGCAGAAATGGCAGTCAAAGCTGCTAAAAAAGCTATGCGCGCAGCTAATAAAACAGCAGACGATGTGGATATGGTCATTGTTTCCTGTGCTTACACCGAGCGTGCCTACCCAGCGATTGCCATTGAGGCCCAACAAGCCTTAGGTATTCAGGGTTTTGGTTTTGACATGTTGGTGGCTTGTTCGGCGGCAACCTTTGCCTTACACCGCGCATACGACGCCGTGGCTGCAGGCTCTGCCAAATGCGTTTTAGTGATCAATCCAGAGCTAGTGACACCGCAGATCAATTTCACTGACCGCGATAGCCATTTTATCTTTGGTGATGTCGCCACGGCCGTCATTATTGAAGGTGCGGAGACTTGTACGTCGGAACATAGTTACGACATTATCGGCACTCAAGCGCTCACACAGTTTTCCAATAACATCCGTTCGGATTTCGGCTACTTGAGTTACGCCGACGACAGCGCCGCCTTCGGTGATGAGAAACTATTTCGGCAGAATGGTCGCAAAGTGTTCAAAGAAGTATGCCCCATGGCTGCTGATCATTTACGCAGCCAAGTTGAAAAAACGGGTCTCCAAGTCGCTGATATTAAGCGTTGGTGGCTACATCAAGCCAATATTAATATGAACGATTTGATCGCTCGACGTCTCTTGGGTCGAGATCCCGAGCCAGGAGAAGCACCCATAGTGCTTGATGAATTCGCCAACACTGCCTCAGCAGGATCGATCATTGCTTTCAACCTTCATCACGAAGACTTGGTTCAGGGCGATTTAGGTGTGATTTGCTCTTTCGGTGCAGGCTACTCCATTGGCTCGCTGGTTTTACGCAAACGCTAAGTTTGTGAATAGCTAGTGGCCGGTTCATCCAAAAAAGCGATTTATGCAGCCTTAGCGGGCAATTCGCTAATTGCAGTTACAAAGTTTGCCGCTGCCGCTTTTACCGGTAGTTCCGCGATGCTCAGCGAAGGTATTCATTCTTTGGTGGATACCGGAAATCAGGGGTTATTACTCTTTGGTTTAAAACAAGCTGCCAAACCTGCCAGCCCCAGCTATCCTTTTGGCCATGGCAAAGAAGTGTATTTTTGGTGCTTCGTTGTGGCCATGTTGATCTTTGCCTTGGGCGGCACGGCATCTATTTACCAAGGGGTACAACACCTCTCGCATGCCTCTCCAATTTCCAATATTTTCGTGAACTACTTGGTGTTGGGCATGGCTTTGATTTTTGAAGGTGGGGCTTTATGGGTTGCGTTGAAAGAATTTAATAAAAGTCGTGGTGATCAGGGCTTTTTTGCAGCAGTAAAAGACGGCAAAGATCCCACCATGTTTGTGGTGGTGTTCGAAGACACCGCAGCTTCGCTGGGCTTGATCATCGCAATGCTGGGTTTGGTGCTGTATCAAATAACGGGTAATCCTATATTTGATGCTTTGGCATCGATTGCGATTGGCGTTGTACTTTTCCTTACCGCCATTTGGTTAGCGGTTGAAAGTAAAAGCTTACTCATTGGAGAAAGTGCTAGCCCGAAGGTAACGGCCGAGATAAGGCGGATATTGGCGGCTGATGAGCGCTTGTTGGAAATCAATGAAATCGCCACTCTACATATGGGGCCAGAGTTCATTGTGGTGACATTGTCGGCAGATTTTGTAGATACCTTAAGTGCTGGTGAAGTAGAAAGTGCTGTGACCGAGCTCAACGGTCAAATCAAAGCCGTAGATTCGCGTATCCAGCGAGTGTTCCTAGAGGCAGAAAAGCGTATTGATCACGAGCGCTAACTAGTGGACTGGAATCCCGTAGTATATTACTGAATCGTTAGAATTTTGTTCGTAGTCGGCACCATAAATTTCTAAGTCTGGCCCAAAGGTATGTTGCAGACCTGATTGGGTAAGCCAAGACGAATAGATATAGTTTACGGTGTTGTCTATGCTGCCAGGGTGGCCCTTGTGGGCAAATATAGCGTAGCTAGATGCGGGTATACGACAGCTTGTCATACCTTCCGGTAGCTTCGAGACCTTCGTTACAGGTGCCGCCGCGTGATAAGTCAGTAAATCTATTTCTTCACTGGTTTGCGTAATGACACCAAGAACCTCACCCTGCGAACGGTGTGGAATTGCGTCCAGTTTTGGCAGAAATGCGGCCCACAGAGGTGGCAGCTGCTCGCCGATATTATTTTTTTCAGAATCTACGCTGTAAAATTGGGTGCGCATACCTACCAGCGTTGCGGCAGGTCTATGGGTTATGACCGGTTCTAGGGTTACTTGATCGTGTAAGTGCTCTAGGTAGGCTTTGCTGATTTCGACCTTGTGCAGAAAAAGCCGAGGATCACCCAGTTGCCGATAGGCATTGGGTGTCATATCAAAACGAGCTTTGAATGCGCGCGTAAAACTCTCTTGGCTCTCGTACCCCGCACCAAGAGCGATATCCAATATTTTATTGTTCGGATCGACAAGCTTCTCTAACGCATAGGCCATCCGCCTTGCGCGGATATAGCCCTTTAATGTCTCGCCAGTTATGGCTTTGAAGATGCGCTGAAAGTGCCATGGGCTAATACAAGCCGCTTGGGCCACGGCTTTAGGATCGATGTGCTCATCCAAATGAGCCTCAATAAAATCGACGCCACGTTGTATGAATGCCAAATAATCCAAGGCTACGCCTCAAAGAAACCGGTCATGGACAGGAGTCGTCCGTATGCGTCGTATTCACCATAGCTGACCCCTTCGCTCAGCTTTGTGCCAGCTTCGTCACACATATTCCATTTTGCAATGCTGCGGCCATGATGGGCTAGAAACCATGTGGTCACGAAGTGCCCACCGGGAATTTGTTCATGAAAGTTAGCCATATTCTGCGCCAACTCCTCCCAGCCTTTGGTGTGTATAGTGGGGTCACGATATTCACAGTCATCATTTAGTGAGTCGGCAAATAAGGCAAGCTTTGCCTCTCGCCCTTTGGCTTTCCATGACTGTGTGTAGGTCTCCCATATCGCTTGGGGGTCTTCTAGGCTTGCGGCGTTTCGCTGACTAGTACTCATTCTGGTACTCCTCGTTATTCTGTTGCGGTAGTGAGCGAGGACTATTCTAGAGAGGGCAGTTCTATGAGTTTTGACATTTTGTGCGGTTATTGGAACGTTAGTGTCATAATGTTGGCCAATCGAACTTAATTGGTTGAGCTGAGTCGAAGGAACAATGCAGGTAACAAAATACAGAAATATAGTCGTGGCGTTGGTGATGATGACTTTTATCGGTCAGGCCGTAGCCCTTGTACCTGCTTCTTGCCAAAGTCAATCTATGTCATTGCAATCTCATGAGCAGATGGTGGGTTCTGACTTGATGGACCATTCCCAGCACGCGAGTGTGGGTGCAACATCAACAGATGCTAGTGTTGCGTTTGAGTGTTGTTCTGATTGTGAGTGCAGTATGGGTGAGTGTACATTTGAGGCATTGCCTACATCTGTGCACCTCACGTTTGCTGCTCAGGTTTCCTCATTCATAAGCCTCTATGATCAACTGAACAAAATCCAATCAGTCGGTTCTCTGTATATACCCCCGATTTCCCGCTAAACCTAGGGTAGCTGCGCCTAAAAACTGGTGCTGCCTACCAATTATGTTTCAGCGGGAGCTCCCAGACTCCCTTTTAAGATGCCTCTAAAGGCTTCAGTTTGTTAGGAGTTGTGAATTGAAAAACGAATACGTCGTGGAAACCCTATTAGACCTACCATCACTTTCTCGTCGCCACTTTGTCACGGGAATTGCCGCAAGCGGTGCTTTCATTGGTCTTGGTCTTGGTTCAGAAAGCTCGCTTGCATCACCTGTAAGTCGGTTGGGACCAAGAACGTTAAGAGGCCCGCAGTTTGACTTGAGTATTGGTTATGAGCCGGTCAACTTCACCGGCCAAAATAGGCTGGCGACGGCTGTAAATGGGTCGGTTCCCGCCCCAGTGTTGCGTTGGCGTGAAGGAGAGCGCGTGACGCTGCGGGTGAAAAATAACCTGGCGGAGGATAGCTCTATCCATTGGCATGGCCTTATATTACCGAGCGATATGGATGGTGTGCCAGGTCTTAGTTTTGCAGGTATCAAACCAGGCGAGACCTTTACATACCAGTTTGATGTGAATCAAAGCGGTACCTATTGGTATCACAGTCATTCAGGTTTCCAGGAACCAAGTGGGATGTATGGTGCAATTGTCATCGACCCGAAGGAGTCTGATCCGGTCAGCTATGATCGGGACTATGTGGTCCTGTTGTCGGATTGGTCTGATGAAGATCCACAAGCTATTTATGCCAAGCTAAAAAAACTCAGCCACTACTACAACTTCCGAGAGCGTACAGTAGGAGATGTGTGGCGCGACATTAAGGCTAAGGGCGCCGCAAAAACATGGAATGAGCGAGCCATGTGGAATCAGATGCGCATGAGCGAGACCGATATATCTGATGTAACTGGCTATACCTACACCTATTTGATGAATGGCGTGACCCCTGACGAAGGTTGGGTCGGCCTCTTCAAGCGCGGTGAAAAGGTGCGCTTGCGTTTCATCAATGGTTCGTCAATGACCCTGTTTGATGTACGCATTCCCGGTCTAAAAATGACAGTGGTTGCCACCGATGGCCAGAATATTGAACCGGTCAGCGTGGATGAATTTCGTATCGGCGTCGCCGAGACATACGATGTCGTGGTGGAGCCCAGTCATGACCGTGCTTATAGCGTTTTTGTGCAGAGCATTGATCGCACAGGCTACGCCCGCGGCACATTAACGCCAGACATTGGTTTGACCTCAACAGTACCCAGCATGGATGTTGCGCCGATGTTAGGCCATCGCGATATGGGTATGGATATGGATATGGATATGGGTCACTCCATGGCAGATATGGGTGCTATGGACCATAGCCAGCATCAGATGAGCGGCATGAAAACCATCGAGACTAAAAGCCATGAGAGCCATGGAGGAACGCT
>Ga0256847_1000789_pt1 | contig 18193 bp, 15 predicted proteins | sample TeddybearmetaG_FD_189099 | JGI IMG/M metagenome (GOLD analysis project Ga0256847, IMG submission 189099) | Hydrothermal vent microbial communities from East Pacific Rise, Pacific Ocean - Teddybear | ecosystem: Environmental > Aquatic > Marine > Hydrothermal vents | place: Pacific Ocean: East... | reverse complement strand
TCAACTTATTTCATTCTCGTTCCTTATCATTCCAGGAAAGGGATCACGTCAAGGTGAGTTGGCAGTCGTCACACGAGGAACCGCCACTGGACACGACTGGCTAAGCAACTTTAACGTTACTACAACTAGAGGCCCATCAGGATACATTGTTCATGCGGGGTTTCAACAGGTATTTAAATCCATTGAAGAATCTATTAATATTGCACTAAAAGGCAAGAATCCTTCCCGTATACATTGTATTGGCCATAGTTTGGGTGGAGCTGTATCTAATTTAGTTGCATCTAAACTGTCTTCAGAAGGACATGGTGTTTCACTTTATACCTTTGGTGTTCCACGTGTTGGAATGAATGGAATGACTCAACATTTGGCTAGTCGGTTAGGAGAAAATAATATATATAGGGTTTACAATCCAGCAGATGTTGTTCCAATGATTCCTATTTATCCTTTTATGCATGCCCCATCCTCCAGGGATGGATTATGTGTAAAAAAGGAGGAGACCTTTTCTCTTTGAATGCACATTTTATGTCAGCATATACTCCTGCTGTTGAACAAAGAAATTGGAAATCACTAGGGCTATCTTCCTCGGCAATACCGTTAAACGCAAGTGTTGACCAATGGATTGACAAGGCCGATGACTATGTAAAAATGCCAGGATCAAGTATCGCCATGTGGGCTCTTGGTCATGCCCTCAAAGGACTATTAGAATTGGCTCAGACTGTTGGCGCTGTATCTTATATTGTTGGCTCAACAGTTGCAGACTAAATTTCCTCAGTGTTATTAAAAGCAGCCCATTTATCTAAAGCCATTGGAGAGCGAATAGTACACTGGATATCTTTAGTATTAAGGTACGCGGGGAAAACTATAAATGTTAGTCAAAATATAACTCAAGTATTTTTACGTTGGGTGTTAGATATGTTAATGATGCCTTTACTTTTTTTAGCCCGCCGTGCAATTGATGGTGTCAATCGAATGTAAAAAGTAATTTTGTAATATTCTGTCTATATATAACAAAACAAAGTAATTAAAAGAAAACACTTTACTGGTCGAAATGACAGTACAACGGCTTGAGGTTGTCATAAATCTGATTGTCGGTGCCAAGTCCCAAATTGCGAATTCCAATTGATTTCCCCTACAAATCAACTGCTATTTACAATGGTAGATTCCCGTATTCTTCTTTCAATTCATCCATCATATAGGGTTTAATTTCATTCAGTGACGCCTACTTAAGCGCTGCTAAAGCACTTTCATAATCCGGTTCATCAGCTACTTCCGAAACCAGTTCTGTATAAATCACTTGGTCCTGTTCATCAATAATAACAATTGCCCGCGCTGTGAGTCCGGTAAGAATTGTATCGACAATATTTACCCCGTATTCCTCAGCGAAATTGGATCGAAAAGTTGATAAGGGTATAACATCTTTCAGTCCTTCTGCTTCACAAAAGCGTCCTTGTGCAAACGGTAAATCTGCTGATATAACCAGTACCACAGTATTTTCCAGGCTATCCGCCTTTTGATTAAATATACGAGTTGAGGCAGCGCAAGTGGGTGTATCTAAACTGGGTACTATGCTGAAAATTTTTCTTTTTCCGGAAAAATCAGCTAATGACAGATCTTTCAATTGCCCACTGACTAAAGAAAAGTCTGGTACCGTTGAGCCTATGGCTGGTAGATCACCGGATGTGTTCAGCGGTTTACCTTGAAATGTTATTGTTGCCATCACTTATTCCTCTCTGTTGATATCAATTCAATTTATTTAAACCTAGGAGGCTGTCCGAGAATAGAAACCGTAGCGAGGGAAAGGCATTTTGAGTCAGATTTTTCGTTCATTTGAGGCGAATAATGGATTATTTAACGAAAATAAACGGAGAATCTGGCCAAAATAGCTTTTCAGCAGTAGGTTTTTCTATTCTCGGACAGCCTCCTAGGAGCATACTGACAGTATTATTGATGGGTAATGTAGCGAAATTCAGTCCGCACAACCGGCATATAAAGCTTACTATTTGTTCATAGCGTACTAAAAGTCCGCTCTACAAAAAATCTATCCATCAAACAAAACAACCATAGCACCAGCTACTTTTTCTTATGATGCTTTACCAAACGCTGGCGCTTTTTTAACTGTCGCTCTGTTAACTTGTTTTTTTGCCCTTTGAAGGGGTTTTCTGCAGATTTTAATACTAACCTGACGGGTGTACCCTGTAATTCCAGCTGTTTTCTAAAATAATTCATCAAAAAACTCTTGTATGCTCCCGGCAATGAGTCTGTTTGTACACCGTGTATTACTACTGTGGGTGGATTTCGTCCCCCCTGGTGGGCATATTTCAACTTTATTCTACGTCCTCTGACTAGCGGAGGCTGATGTGTTGCAATGGCCTCTTTCAGAATTCTTGTTAATACCGGTGTTGACATATCAACCATTGCAGCGTCATATAAATCATGTACAACATCAAATAGTTTTCCTACCCCACTGCCATGTAATGCCGAGATGGGATGTTTCTCCGCAAAATCTAAAAAAGGCAGTTTAACTTCTAATTGCCTTTTTATCAGTTGTTTTTGATCAACACTAATGCCATCCCATTTATTCAGGCCAATAATTAATGCTCGCCCTGCTTCTAATACCATACCTAAAAGATGGGCATCCTGATCAGTAATTCCTTCACTGGCATCAACCAAATAAATCACTACATTTGATTTTTCAACTGCTTGTAAAGCTTTAATAATGCTAAACTTTTCTACTACTAATGATACCTTGGCTCTTCTACGCATTCCTGCCGTATCTATCAAGGTGAATTTCTGATTATTTCTTTCAAAGGGGATATAAATACTGTCTCGAGTGGTTCCTGCTTGATCAAAAACAACCACACGTTCTTCTCCTAACAGGCGATTGACCAAGGTTGATTTGCCGACATTAGGTCTGCCAACAACAGCAATACTAATACCCTTTTCTTCCTCAGCAATTTCCTCTTCTGTCGGAGGTATCAGTGTATCTATCTGTGCTAGTAATTCCTTCACCCCTCTTCCATGCGTTGCCGCAATCTGAACAGGTTCACCTAATGCCAGGGAGTAAAAATCAACAGTGGCAACTGCTGCATTCAATCCATCTATCTTATTGGTTACTAAAACAACGGGTTTATCCAGTTTTCTTAATGATTCAGCTATGGCTTCATCTGAACTGTTCATACCTTCTCTGGCATCCACCATAAAGAAAACAATGTCGGCTTCTTCTAATGCCAGTTGTACTTGTTTTTTTGCAATACTATCAATACCATCGGATTCATCTGAAATACCGCCAGTATCAACCACCAGACAATCTCTATCACCTCTTTTGACTCGACCGTATTTCCGGTCTCTGGTAAGACCTGGATAGTCCGCTACCAGTGCTTCACGACTACGAGTCAAATAATTAAACAGTGTGGACTTTCCTACATTTGGACGGCCGACCAGGGCTATAACAGGTAACATTTATAATAATTTAAAATAATCTTGCTTTTATTGCGGCGAGAGTGCCGTCATTTGAATATATATACACGGTATTATCAATAATGACGGGTTTGGCATCTATTGCAGAGTCTGCAACCTTTACCCGACCTAACTGCCTGCCATCACTTCCAGCTAACCAATGTAGATAACCCTCATAATCACCAACCACCACATAATCATCGTAAGCTACCGGGGCAGTGAGTGTCCGGTTAAACAATTCTTCCTGTTTCCACAGCGAAGCACCATTGCGCTGGTCTAATTGCCACACATGACTGTTAGAGTCACTCACATATAAGTATCGCCAGTCATAACTGAGTCCCGAATGTGATGATACATCTTCGTTTCTCCATAACACATCCCCATCAAGTTCCAGTACAGCTGTGGTACCCCCTTGAAAACTGGAAATAAATATTACACCATCTGTTTCAATCGGATCCACATCCAGGTCAACTAATCGTTCAACTTCAGATCGACCGCTCGGAATCGCTATGCTGGTTTCCCAACGATTTTTGCCGTCTTTTAATCTTAAGGAGAGTAGCTTTCCATTGGCATAACCCACTATGACATTGCCCTCAACAATGATCGGTGATCCTGTTCCTCTAATACTCAAAGCTGGCACACTTCTTTCAAAAACCCACAATTGCGTTCCATCTTCTTCATTTAATGCTATCACCCTACCATCTGTTGTTCTTATTATGACTATATTATTTTCAACAACTGGGATGGCCAACACTTCACTAGAAACAGAGGTAACCCAATTTTGTGCTCCCGTTTCTAAATTGAATGAAATAACCTCTGCATTACTGGTTGCTACAATAGCCATTTTATCACCAACACCGGGGCCTGCTGAAAATTGGTAATCAGTTTCTGTTTCCCAAATCAATTCACCGGTCTTTATGTCCCTTGCTTGTAACAAACCATCTGCATCAGCGACCAAAATTTTACCGTAACTTACAGCCAGTTCTAGATTAAGAAACTGTTGCTCCGCTCCAACACCTACATTTTCTGTCCATAATACATCTAATTCAATTTCTGCTTTATATTCAACCAATTCTGCCGGTGGTTCTTCATTGTCTTCCCCACCCAAAAAATAACTGGTAATGCCCGAAACCAGTTCATTGGTTGTTTCTAATACCGCACACCCTGAAAGTAAAAAAACAGTCAGGCTTATCAAAAGCAAGGCATTGCATCTTATAATTTTTTTTATCATCAAATATTTCAATTCAGGTTTGGAAACAAAATGTATTACCTATAAAACCACACTATACATATAATTTTTTATACTATAAACAACATAAGTTACAAGTTACTTTTACTCTGTTTTCAACACTGTTGACAGCAAGGGCAGAGTTCAAGCAACCTGAGTATGCTCATAGCTATGTATGACTCAGACTTTTTTAAACACCATTAATACACCGTCCCTATTATATAAGCGGGTACTGTAGAGTATACTTCGAACCGCAACATTCAACAAAAGTGCTCCCCTTTTTCAGTCATAGCGGACTAAAGTCCGCTCTACAAAATATACCCGTCAAAATAATATGGACGATGTACTGGTATTCTATCAATGTTGAATTGATAGGTTGTAGTTTGTTAAAACCCTCCCCTGCTGGGGAGGATTGGGTGGGGATAAATCAAACAATTCTTTTTTTTAAAACTTACTTATCTGAACCGAAAGATAAAACAAAAATGAATTTGCATGCTTTTATTTTTCCCTCACCCAACCCTCTCCCTTTGGAGAGGGCTAAGGTGGTCTGACAAAATAAAGTTACTTAAAGTGTATACATGCTTTTGTCCGTCAATACAACAATGACAAAGTACTAGGAGCCTGTCCGAAAATAGAAAACCTACTGCGGAAAAGCCCATTTTGGTTTGATGGATAATACATACTCCCCTTGTTCCCACGCTCTGCGTGGGAATGCAGTCTGTGAAGCTCCTGCGTCACGGGACGCAGGAGCGTCCATGTATGGATTCCCACGGAGACCGTGGGAACTAAGTTTTTTATCCATCACAGCAAAGTTGCAAGAGTACTAGCAGTAATCTAAACATTAACTAGTAGGCTATCCTTCATCATTTTTATTTTCTATAATTTCAGCCGATGTTATATCATCAAGTTTAAATTGTAACAAGGGTGACTGTTGCCCCGCTCTTAAAGCACTTTCATAGGCTGTGCGCGCTTCACCCAACCGATCTAACGCAACATAAAGATCTCCCTTTAATTCATCATAAGTTGCTGCAAAACCTTGAGCACTGGATTGATCTGCTTCTGCTATTAATTGCAAACCCATTTCGTTCTCACCCTTGGCCTGCATTAATTTGATCAAACGAATTCTGGATATATTTTTTAATTCTGCCGAATCTGCTTCATGCATCTGTTTTTTTAGTATGCTGATTGCTGCGTCCAAATCACCTTGCTGAACTTTTATTTTGGCAAGTATAAGTGCAGCATAGCTTGCATAAGCCGTTGAACCGTATTGAGCTATTATACGCTCACTTATTTTTTGAGTAGATTCGGTATTTTCAGCATTGACGCTTTGCAACAGTTGCCCATATAACGCCGAAGCCTGATTAGCTTTATCCTGGGCATTGCTTTGCCATAATTTCCAACCTCCAATTATCAACCCACCGACAATAAGACCTACTATCATTGAAGTCCCATTTTCTTTCCACCATCTTTTTATTGCCGCAACCTGTTCTTCTTCTGAATCGTAAATTTCCACGTTTATTCTCTAGTTTTTTTTAAAAAATATCCTTATTTTCATCCAGCAGTCAGTCCCAGTAGATGAAATAAGATTAAGACGATTATAATAATAGCTCTATAACTTCGTTTTGAGTCATATTCTTTTGATCCTGATCAATTCTTAGCGGTTTTACACTCACCTCACCTCGACTCACTTCATCTTCGCCTAAGATAAGTGCATATTCAGCGCCGCTTTTATCGGCTTTTTTAAACTGGCTTTTATAACTGCCACCACTACAGTTAACTTGCAGTTTCAATCCCGGAACTTTATTTCTGAGCTTTTCAGCCAGACGCATACCTTCTTTTTCAGCTTCAGTCCCTACACGAATCATATAAACATCAACACCTTGCTCAACCGGTACATTGTCCAACTGCTCCATCAGTAATAGCAATCTTTCCATTCCCATAGCAAAACCAATAGCATAATTAGCTTTTCCGCCTAACTGCTCAATTAATCCATCATATCGTCCACCCGCACAAATTGTACCTTGTGCACCCAGATCTTCAGTGACCCATTCAAACACAGTTTTTCCATAATAATCCAGCCCTCGAACCAGTCTGTTGTTTAAGGTATATTCAATACCTAGATCATCCAGTGTTTGTGTTAACAGTTCAAAATGGCTTCGGCTGTCTTCACCTAAATACGCCATCAGTTCTGGTGCATTCTGGATCAACTGCTGCATATCCTTATTTTTGCTATCAAGAATTCTTAATGGATTAGTTTCCAACCTGCGTAAACTATCATCATCCAGCATATCAATATGCTGTTTAAAATACTCAACCAGTTTTTCCCTGTAAACTAATCTTTCTGCTGTGGTTCCCAGAGTGTTTAATTCCAGCTTTACCTTGTCTCTAATCCCTAGCTTATTCCACATTCGATCAGTTAGCAAGATGACTTCGGCATCGATATCTGGCCCTGGCATGCCATAGGTTTCTAAACCGAGTTGATAGAATTGACGATAGCGTCCTTTTTGGGGTCGTTCATGTCGGAACATAGGACCGTAATACCAAAGTCTATGGACCTGATTATGCAATAAACCATGTTCTAGACACGCTCTTAGACACCCTGCCGTTCCTTCAGGTCTCAATGTAAGTGAGTCATTATTACGGTCATCAAAGGTGTACATTTCCTTTTCAACTATATCCGTCACCTCACCAATAGAGCGTTTAAACAACTCTGTTTTTTCCACAATAGGAAGCCGAATTTCCTTATAACAGTAGCTTGACAGTACTTCTGTTATTATTTTTTCGGCATATTGCCAACGCGGAGATTGTTCAGGAAGTATATCGTGCATTCCACGAATAGCCTGAACGGACTGATTATTCTTTGCCATTTATATATTTAATCTATTTATCAATTTATTCAAACAGAAGCATGAGCCTTTGCTCATTATGTATTATTTAATCGACGTTTTTAATTGCTGTGCCTGCTTCGATCCAGGGAACTGATTTAACAATTTTTCACGGTATTCTTCCGATAATTCTTTATTCCCTAACACTCTTTCTGTTTGTACAGCAAACCATAATGTTTCTGCCGTATGATTGGCAACTGCAAGGTAGCGTTCTAAAAATGCCCTGGACGACATATAATTGCCCACGCGATAACTGATTTTTTGCATCTCAAAAAGAGCGGGTGAATAACTGCGATTTTCCTGCAAGGCTTGTCTGAAATAACTTTCGGCCAGTTGTTGTTGACCCTGTCTCATTTCGCAAAGACCTATATTTGTATATGCAAACCATTTTCTGTTATTAAGCGGCATAGCCAGTGCCTGTTTCAAAAGCAATTCCCCGGCTTCATAATCACCTTTTTCACATAAAAACCGGCCGTAGTTATTTTTTATGCTTGCATTATCGGTATCTCTGCTTATTGCCTGCTTATAGTGTTCTCTGGCTACATCATACTTTTTCAATCGTTCATTCAATACCCCTAAGGCATTGTATATTTCTGCATTATCCGAATCCAAATTTAAAGCATTACCCAGCTTTTCCTTTGCCGTTTTTAACTTACCCATTTCCAGATAACGTACACCTAATTGTAAATTCAACTCGGCCTGTTTTTCTTTGGAGTTATAACCCCTTGAGCCATTGCTGGTTGCACAGGCATTAATAAAAACACATATAATGATAACTAATAGCCACTTACTCATGGTTTTATCCAACATGTGATGAACCCATTGCTTGTAATTTTAAATGCCTACGGCTTTTGTCTTTAACTTTACCAACCAACTGACCGCAAGCAGCATCTATATCTTCGCCTCGTGTTTTGCGAATCGTAGTGACTATGCCGGCTTTATGCAAAACATCTTTAAAGCGAGCAATTGTTTCAGCAGATGAACACTGATAAGCTGAATTTGGAAACGGGTTAAACGGAATAAGATTTATTTTTGAAGGTACTTTTTTTAATAACCGGGTTAATAATCTTGCATCCTGAATAGAATCATTAATACCATCCAGCATGACATATTCAAAAGTAATGTATTTCCTGGGTCCTTGTTTCGCGTATTCCCTACAGGCAGCCATTAGTTCAGATAAAGGATATTTTTGATTTATCGGTACCAGTTCATTTCGTAACTCATCATTTGCTGCATGTAATGAAACCGCCATACTGACATCACAGACTTGGTTCAGTCTATACATTGCCGGTACGATACCCGATGTACTCACTGTAACCCGACGTTTGGATAAGCCAAAAGTAAAATCATCCATCATCAAATTCATCGCAGCAACCACGTTATCAAAGTTAAGCAAGGGTTCTCCCATGCCCATCATGACAACATTGGTAATTCTTTTTTCCGGCCCTAACCGCTGTTGAGCAACATAAAGTTGTCCAATAATTTCTGATACAGATAGGTTTCTGTTAAAGCCTTGTTTTGCAGTAGAGCAAAAAGTACACGCTAAAGCGCAACCGATCTGAGAAGATACACATAAAGTGCCACGTTTTTCCTCAGGAATAAACACAGTTTCCACACGGTTACCGCCACTCATTTCAATTGCCCACTTCCTGGTGCCGTCACTTGCGACTTGTTCAACAAGCATTTCCGGAGCAGTAATCGTGCAATGTTCTTGTAAATAAGCACGCAAGGACTTACTCAGATTTGTCATCTGTTCAAAGTCGGTAACATCTTCCTGATAAATCCATTTTAGCAACTGCGTTGCTCGAAACGGTTTTTCACCCATTTCGACAAAAAAGGCCGCAAGACCTTTTCTGTCAAAATCCAGTAAATTGACTAAATTTGATCTAGCGGATGCGGTCACAAAGTTCGTCATTTGAAAAGAAATATGAAATTTCTCTAGCTGCTGATTCAGTTGCATCTGAGCCATGAACCGCATTTTCATCAATACTTTCAGCAAAATCTGCTCGAATAGTTCCAGCATCGGCTTCTTTAGGGTTAGTTGCCCCCATCAGATCACGGTTTTTTAACACTGCACCTTCACCTTCCAAAACCTGCACGACTACTGGACCTGATATCATAAAAGCAACTAAATCATTAAAGAAAGGACGCTCCTTATGTTCAGCATAAAACCCTTCAGCTTTTACTTGTGATAGTTGCATCATTTTTGATGCTACAATTTTTAATCCATTTTTTTCAAAACGACTTACGATTTCACCGATTACATTTTTTGCAACTGCATCAGGTTTGATTATTGAAAAAGTACGTTCTATTGCCATTTTCTTTAAAACTCCAGTTATTGTATAAAAATTATTTATTCTTTATGTTTTTTGTAACTCAGTTTTTTAAAAGCTATTGATTTTTCTATCATTTCGACCAGAGGGACGACAACATGGACAGATATATTGCTCCTGCAATATCTGCATTCACTACTTCCGTGTGGTTTACGCAGAATGTAGGGCAATGCAAAATGCCATGGACGGTATGTAGTAGAGTAACGCAGGAGCAGTTACCGAGGCGCTATTTCCCGAGAAATCTTAACCATCAACATAAGGCCTCAGACCACAAGATTTTTACTTACATTCGGAATGCCCCATTACGCTGAGTAGTTACTGTTTTTTCTCTTATCTTGCGCCTTTAGTCTTGAGCCTTTAGTCTACTTTTAAGGCATACCATCTATTTCTTCGCCTTCTTTGACCGGCAACATTAAATCTTCTTTAGTAACACCCAGGGCTAATACGATAGGACTTGCTACATAAATGGAGGAATAAGTACCAATACCCACTCCAATTAAAAGAGCGATCGCAAAATTATGGATAATCTCACCACCAAGCACTGCTAAGGCAATTAACACTAAGGCTGTAGTAATTGATGTCATTAATGTTCTGCTTAACGTTTGATTAAGTGAAGTATTCATAATCTTTTCTGATGAATCTTTTCTTAAAGTTCTGAAATTTTCTCTTATCCGGTCATAGACGACTATAGTGTCGTTTAAAGAATAACCAATAACAGCCAGAACAGCGGCCAATACAGTTAAATCAAATTCCATCTGCAAAATAGAAAAAAAGCCCAAGGTAATAATAACGTCATGAAATAACGCTGCCACTGAACCCAAAGAAAATTTATATTCAAATCGCCAGGCTACATAAATCAGGATGCCGAACATGGAATATAGTAGTGCTAATCCCCCATCTTCTGCTAATTCATCGCCCACCTGAGGACCTACAAATTCGACACGACGTAAATCAACAGGTTCAGCTATATCTTTATTAACCGCATTCAATACTTGAGTGCTTAACTCAGAATTACTAACTCCCTCTCTGGGCTTTATCCGTATTAGTACATCTTTAGTGGTACCAAAATGTTGCACAGTAGCATCAGAAAATCCTGATTCACTCAATGCTTTTCGTAACACAGATAAATCTGCTGATTGCTTATATCCTACTTCAACCAGTGTACCACCTGTAAAATCAATACCTAGTTTTAATCCACTAATCGCCAATGAAGCAATTGAGCAAATAATCAGAACGCTGGAAAAAATCAGGGCTATTTTACGTTTACCTAAAAAATCTATTTCTTGTTTAAACATCTTCTCTTCCAATTAAACAGACAGCTTTTCAATATGGCGACCACCATAAACCCAGTTAACAATCATCCGTGTTCCCCAAATTGCAGTAAACAAGGAAACCAGAATGCCTATAGATAGTGTCACAGCAAACCCTTTCACCGGGCCTGTACCAAAACCGAACAATACTAAAGCAACCAGTAAGGTAGTGATGTTAGCATCTAAAATAGTGACAAAAGCTTTCTCATAACCCGTAAAAATACTGGATTGCGGGGTATTTCCTATTTTTATTTCTTCCTTAATCCTTTCAAAAATAAGTACATTCGCATCAACTGCCATTCCCACCGTTAATACGATACCCGCAATACCTGGTAAAGTAAGCGTTGCCTGTAGTAAAGATAAGATTGCGATAATTATAACCAGATTAAATGCTAGAGCGACATTTGCGATCAATCCAAAAGTCTTATAATACACAGCCATAAATATCAGTACTAAAACAAAACCCACAACCACAGACATCAATCCCTTATCGATATTGTCTTGGCCCAGGCTTGGTCCTACAGTACGTTCTTCAATTATATCCACAGGTGCAGCGAGTGCCCCAGCCCTTAGCAACAAAGCAAGATTACGCGCTTCCTGCGGACTGTCCAAACCCGTTGTTTGAAACCTTTTACTAAACATGTCTCGAATAGTAGCGACACTAATAACTTTTTGTATTTTTTCTTTATGTCGAACTTTTTTACCATTGACTGTACGTGTTTCGGTTTTATACTCAATAAACACCACAGCCATTGGTTTTCCAATATTCTTACGGGTCATTTTACCCATTTTTTTCGCACCGATACCATTCAAGGTAATAAATACGGCTGCTGAACCATTTTGATCTATCCCTGAAGAAGCATCAACAATCTGATCCCCAGTAACGATAACATTACGTTTGAGTAAAATTGGCTGACCATTTTTTTCGTAATACAAACGAGTCCCCACCGGTACACGTCCTGCAACAGCCTTTTGTACATCATGCTGAACATCAACCAAGCGGTATTCCAAAGTAGCGGTTGTACCGAGAATTTCTTTTGCGCGAGTAGTATCCTGTACGCCTGGTAACTGAACAACAATACGATTATCACCTTGTTGCTGAATAACTGGCTCAGCAACGCCAATTTCATTGACCCGGTTACGCAAAGTAGTCATATTCTGAGCTAAAGCAAATTTTCTGATTTCTTTTTGCGCATTTTCGGAAATTTTTGCCATCAATTCAGTAGGATCATCCGTTTCAATAACCTTGAGATCTCTAAATTCTTTAGCTAAAAGATCCAGCGTTGCTGGTACTGATTCTGCTGACTTTAGCTTTATCTTGATACTACCGTTTTCTTTGGAAACTGACTGATATCTGATTTTTGCAGTTCTGAGTCCTGCACGAATGTCATTATAATATCGATCTTCGGCTTGTTTGATCGCAGCTTCCATATCTACTTCCAACAGAAAATGGACACCTCCACGAAGATCCAGACCTAAATACATAGGACTGGCACTAAATGAACGCAGCCAATCAGGAGTAGCAGGTGCCAGATTTAAGGCGACTGTCACATTTCTTCCGATGGAGTCTCTTAGTAAATCAGCGGCTTTTAACTGGTCATCCGTATTATTAAAACGAACAAGGATCTTACCCTCTTCAAACTCAAGCGATTTTACTGTTAAACCTGCCTTTTTAAGACTGGCTTCAATTTCATCTGCCTTGGTTTGCTCCAGTTTAGTCGACGTCGATGACGATAACTGAACTGATGGATCATTACCATAAATATTTGGCAATGCATAAAAAATTCCGACGACTAATACGATCAGAATGAAAAAGTTTTTCCAGACGGGGAAATGGTTTTGCATTTTTTTTCCAACAATTAAACGCAAAAACTCAACAGAATTTGCTCTGTTAAGTTTTTCAAGAAATAAAATTTATGATTTTGATTTTGATTTTGAACTCAAATTCGAATTCGATTTTTTATTCACTGCTTTATAAGTTCCTTTCGGCATCATGTTTGTTATAGCATGACGCTGAACTCGAATAAACAAATTTTCATTAATCTCAAGCTTTACAAAATTATCGTCCACTTCAGCAACTTTACCTAAGATCCCACCACTAGTGACTACTTCTGCACCTTTTGCTAAAGCTTTTAGCATCGCTTTTTGCTCTTTACTGCGCTTTGCTTGTGGGCGAATGAATAAAAAGTAAAAAAACACTAATATCGCTAATGGAAACAGCAATCCTTCAATACCAGGTTGTGACGCCGCTGGGGCAGCTTGAGCCGCTGCATCAGATATAAAAAAACTCATTGTTATCCTCAGTTATTATAGTTATTAATTATTCAAAGCCGTTCAAATTGATAGCTCTTATCATAACCGGTTATTATGACACATTTGGTATGCATTTAGGTAAAAATGCATTAAACAATGTCTCTATATTGCGTAACAATGTTACTTGTTTTCAAGGTGTAACGATAGATGCATAGCTGGCTACGAAACTTTTGTTATAACCAAAAAACAATAAACGATTATTACAAGAAAACTATATATTAGGTGTCACCTTACTCCGCAACCGGTAAAACTGCTGAACAAAACCATCAAACTCGCTTTTTTCAATCGCATCTCGCATGCCTTGCATTAGCTGCAAATAATAATACAGGTTATGTATTGTATTAAGTCTTGATCCTAACATTTCCCTGCATTTATCCAGATGCCGAAGATAAGACCTAGAATAATTCTGGCAGGTATAACAAGCACAATTTTCATCCAGTGGCCGGGTATCAAGTTCGTATTGCCTATTTCTGATTTTAATAACACCCGAACGGGTAAATAAATGGCCATTTCTAGCATTACGCGTAGGCATCACGCAATCAAACATATCAATTCCACGCCTAACGGCTTCAACCAAATCTTCCGGTGTACCCACCCCCATCAAATATCTAGGTTTATCTACTGGCATTTTAGGATGAACCACATCTAATGTTGCCATCATTTCTTCTTTGGGCTCACCGACTGAAAGTCCACCAATGGCATAGCCATCAAATTCGATGTCTCGCAAGCCATCTATTGATTCTTGGCGTAAATGTTCATACATACCACCTTGAACAATACCAAATAATGCGGCCGGATTATCTGTATGAGCACTCTTACTGCGTTCAGCCCAACGCAATGATAAGCGCATTGAATCAGCTGCTTCCTGTACAGTTGCAGGATAAGGCGTACACTCATCAAATATCATCACGATATCAGAACCTAAATCACGCTGGACCTGCATGGATTCTTCAGGCCCCATAAAAATCTTACTGCCATTAATCGGTGATTTAAAAGTCACCCCTTGTTCAGAAATTTTTCTCATTGCTCCCAGGCTAAAAACCTGAAAACCACCCGAATCAGTTAAAACAGGTTTGTCCCAATGCATAAAATCATGCAAGTCACCATGTGCCTTAACCACATCCATCCCAGGACGCAGCATTAAATGAAAGGTATTACCTAAAATAATTTGTGCACCTATGCCTGTTAAGTCCTCTGGAGTTAATGATTTAACAGTACCATAAGTCCCAACGGGCATAAAAACGGGCGTTTCTATTGTACCTCGAGCAAATTTCAACTGGCCTCTGCGTGCATAACCGTCGGTATTTTTTAGTTTAAATTCCATTTATCAATATCGCTTTCTTTGGTTAACAAATTTTAAGTCTATGTCACCGTTAAGTGTGGAAAATATTATTTATCTGAATTTTGCTTAATTAAAAACATACACGGCCCTTTGGGTAGCAGTATTTTCAATGCGTTCAACGCTTAACAAAATACTATGTTTTATCAAAAGCGTGTCATTTCGACCAGCGGGAGAAATCTTTACACACTCAATTGAGGCAAGATTTCTCCCGCTGGTCGAAATGACATAAATTGTATTTTATAAATCCACACTTAACGATGACATAGCCAATTTTAATATCTTTTCATAAGATATCTGAATAAATCGAACAAATGAGTATTTGCTTTGCTTAAAAAATAAAAAAGGCCGGAAAACCGACCTTTATTACTTTACTATCGAAGCTAAGTAGCTATTTTAACAAGTCTTGCAACAATCCGTTCAATTTATGAACAAATGCAGTTGGATCATCTAATTGACCGCCCTCACTCAAAATTGCCTGATCAAATAAAATTTGGGTAATATCAGCAAACCGATCATCATCTTGCTCATTTTTAATGCTTGTTACCAAAGCATGCGCCGGGTTAATCTCAAATATTGGCTTTGAACCCCCCATACCCATCATATTCATTGATTGGCCCGCTTCTTTCATAATACGTTCCATATTCAAGCTCATATCATTATCACCCGTTACCAAACAGGCAGGTGAATCAGTTAAACGATTAGTAATACGTACTTCGCTTACTTTGTCACCTAAGACTTCTTTCATCTGTTTAAGAATGGCTTCAAAATCCTTATTTGTTTCTTCCTGCTCTTTCTTCTCTTCTTCTGTATCCAATTTATCCAGGTCTAATTCACCTTTTGCAACCGATTGCAGCTGCTTCCCATCAAATTCATTCAGATTAGAAACCAGCCACTCATCAACACGGTCCGCCATTAAGATGACTTCAATCCCTTTTTTACGGAAAACTTCTAAATGAGGGCTGTTTTTTGCAGCTGAAAAACTATCAGCCGTCACATAATAAATTTTTTCCTGCCCTTCTTTCATACGCGCCACGTAATCAGCAAGAGAAACATCCTGTTTTTCTTTGTCGGTATGCGTTGAAGAAAAACGTAATAACTTGGCTATTGCATCTTTGTTTTTTAAATCTTCAATCACACCTTCTTTAATTACATTACCAAACTCTGACCAGAACTTTTCATACGTTTCAGTATCCTTGGCCATAGTTTTCAAGAGGCCTAAAACTTTCTTAACCGCACCTGCTTTTATGGTGCTGATTTGTTTACTTTGTTGCAAAATCTCTCTTGAAACGTTTAATGGTAATGAATCAGAGTCAATCACCCCGCGCACAAAACGCAAATAACGTGGCATTAACTGCTCTGCATCATCAGTAATAAATACTTTACGGATATACAGTTTTACACCATGTTTGGCATCTCTGTCCCACATATCAAACGGAGCACGAGCAGGCACATAAAGCAACAATGTATATTCATTGGTGCCTTCAACTTTGCTGTGTACATGGGTGAGAGGATCTTGAAAATCATGCCCTACATGTTTATAAAATTCATTATAATCTTCCTCGGAAATTTCGTCCTTAGACTTGGTCCATAAGGCAGAAGCACTATTGACAGTTTCATCTTCGACACGTGCAGGAGCCGTTTCCTTTCCTTCTTCATCAGTTTCTGCAGGAATATCTCGGTCCATGATAATAGGTAAAGAAATATGATCAGAGAATTTCTTAACAATGGAACGCAATCTGTAACCATCTAAAAACTCGTCTTCCCCTTCTTTCAGATGCAGCACAACTTCTGTACCACGACTTGCTTTCTCAACTGTTTCCAGGGTGTAATCACCCTCACCTGCAGATTCCCAACGCACTGCTTCAGTTTCGCCCGCTTTACGTGTAGTTAAAGTCACTTTATCCGCAACAATAAATGCGGAGTAAAAACCCACACCAAACTGACCAATCAACTCGCTGTCCTTTGCTTCATCTCCCGTCAGTTTTTCAAAAAACTGCTTAGTACCTGATTTTGCAATAGTACCAATATGCTCCTGAACTTCCTCTCTTGACATCCCTATACCTGTGTCACTCACAGTTATCGTACGCTCATCCTTATCAAAGTCGATACGAATAGCCAGCTCACTGTTACCTTCATATAAACCATCATTAGATAAAGCTTCAAAGCGCAATTTATCTGCTGCATCAGAGCCGTTTGAAATTAATTCACGAAGAAATATTTCTTTGTTGCTATACAAAGAATGAATCATCAAATGTAATAAGTGCTTAACTTCAGTTTGAAACCCCAGGGTTTCTTTTTTTGCTTCAACAGTCATGTGTTTGTTCGTCCTATATTTCTATTTTGATTGAACATTATTTTGGGGCAGTATTTTTTTTTTCAAGTGAAACTGGACAGTTTTAATTCAATAGTTACACTTAATTAACTATGAAGCTAAATTTATCTAGCAAAACCATTCTAATTATTGAAGATTACCCGGTAATGCGAAAAGCCATGAAAGGAATCCTTCATACCTTGGGAGCACATGCAATAGTCGAGGCAGAAGATGGCATTACTGCCATAAATGCTATGAAACAACAAAATTTTGATATCGTTTTGTGTGACTATAATCTGGGCGAAGGAAAAAATGGCCAACAGATACTGGAAGAAGCCAGATACAAAAAACTGATATCATTCAACTCACTTTTTATTATTGTAACTGCCCATCATAATGCCAGGTTTGTACTCAGTACCATAGAAAACAAACCTGACGAATATCTGGCAAAACCCTTTAATGCCCAGCAACTTTTAATGCGTCTGGAGAAATGCTACGCACGAAAACAAATCTTATATGTTGTTGAAAGAGAAATTGAGCAGGGAAACCTGGCCCGTGCAATTCATTTTTGTGACCAATTAATAGATCAAAATAATAAAGCTTTTCGATCACAGCTATTAAAGATACGGGCTGACCTTGCAATTAAAACAGGTGATTTTGACAACGCCACCAGCATATATCAGGAAGTGCTTACACAAAGGGAATTATCATGGGCCAGGCTAGGCACAGGGATCGTCGCTTTCTTCCAGAGCGAATATGAACAAGCTATCACTATCTTTCAGGAACTTATTGTTCAAAACCCCATGCTAATGGAATGCTATGACTGGTTAGCAGATTCATACCAAGCGATTGGGAATAATGCTGATGCTGAGGAAACTTTAAACCAGGCCACGGAAATCTCCCCACATTCTTTTTTCAGGCAAAAAAAACTAGCTCTACTGGCAGCTAGACTGGAGCATCTCGATATCGCTGAAAAAGCCTACAAAGCTGTATCTAATCTAGGCAAATACTCTAC
>Ga0256847_1000788_pt1 | contig 18254 bp, 16 predicted proteins | sample TeddybearmetaG_FD_189099 | JGI IMG/M metagenome (GOLD analysis project Ga0256847, IMG submission 189099) | Hydrothermal vent microbial communities from East Pacific Rise, Pacific Ocean - Teddybear | ecosystem: Environmental > Aquatic > Marine > Hydrothermal vents | place: Pacific Ocean: East... | reverse complement strand
AACATATTGATTGCTTGTGTTTTATGAATTTTGCAGTTAAATGTTAAAGTTTCTACTTGTTTGATTATCAGCGAATTACAAATGAAAGAAATTTTTGTCTTTGTATCAAATTTTCAAGTTGGGTTAAAGCTTAATAAAAAGCAAAAGGCAAGGAAATACTCTATGCCCTTGCCTTTTATACTTTTAAGTTTTTATTGAAATTATTCCTGTGCAGTATCTCCTCTTAATGTGAATGTTCTACTCACAGGATTGTAAGGAGCACTTAATTTATTTCCATCTGTATTTACTAGAGCTAGAGATACAGTATTCTCACCTAGTGGCAATCCAGTAATATAATAAGGTTGCCATTTCGTGATTTCGTGTTCTTCACCATTTATCGTTGCAATGATTTTTTGAGTTGTACCAATATTTGCATTTATTGGATAAAAATCAAGCATAACCTTTTCTGTTTCTTTTTTACCAGAATACGTACCTTTTGGCCTGCTGTAAAACAACATCGATTCCATAATTGGCGATGCATCAATTATCGAATTGTCTTTAACATTAATTTTCTTAGCTACATGTGCTTTATCAGTTTTGATGCTTTCATGATAGGATCTAGATAAAAAGGAAAGAAGGTAATGTTCGCCATCTTCAATCTCATAATCGAATTTATTCGTGTATTTCGCTGCATAAGGTGCATTGTCAACTATAAGGTGAATGTGTTGTCCTTTGACAGAATTTGCACACATTTTTTGAGCTGCATCATCTGTTTGAGCACCTAGGAGATAATCTCCTTCAGCAACATCAAAGTCAAATTTTCCATTTTTGTAACTCATACCTTTTATTTCTGCATCCTTAAATGATTTTGAAGGCGTGAATGGAGTAAGTGTATATTTTTTAGCTGCAGTTGCTACTTCTTCTTTAGCAGGCTCTGTATTAGTAGCAGTATTCTTGTCAGATTTACAAGAAAAAAGAAAGAAAGAAGAGAAAATGAGTAAGAGTAGTATTTGTTTCATTATTATATATTATATTTAATTTTAATATGTTAAAATCCCCGTGATATTTATGTATCAAGCAAAGGAAAGTGAAAATTATATCAAAAATACGCTATTTCTAATTAAATTTGGGTTGTTTTGGAGATAATGTCACACCCAGATATACATATATTAGATAAGTTAAAAGATCAACCAGAAATTGCTCTTAAAGTTTTGTACAAACAATACTATAATTATATATGTAGTGTTGTGTATAAAATGATAGGAGATAGTACACTTGCTGAAGACATCGCGCAAGAAGTATTTGTGGAAGTTTGGAAACGAAGAGAATCTCTAGATGTCAACCTTTCACTAAGAGGATACCTGAGAAGAGTCGCTGTAAATAAAACTTTGAATTACATAAGATCCCAAAAAATGAATTTTGAGGATGATGATGCTCTTTTACAAGTGCCTTCAACAGATAATTCCACCCAAAAAATATTGGAGGCCGAAGATTTGCAGAAAGTTATAAATGAATCTATCAATAGCCTTCCTGATAAGTGTAGAGTGGTTTTTGGTCTAAGTAGATTTGAAGAATTGTCATATAAAGAAATTTCTAGTGAATTAGGAATATCAATAAAAACCGTTGAAAATCAGATATCTAAAGCATTAAAATTAGTCAGAAAAGCAGTGTTGGAATATGATGGATGAAAAAAAAATATAAAAAAATATATGTGACATAGGGGTATCATATTAATAATTGTGTCATTGATATAAGGAAACAATACCCACCACCAGGAAATACCACATGAAGAATAATAAAATACATGATATCATCACAAAAAGCATTTTAGAAGAAGCCTCTTCTGAAGAGATTGTGATGTTGGAGAATTGGAGAAGAGTGTCTTCACAAAATGAAAATCTATATAAGGAATGTACAGCTATATGGAATGTGTCAGCAAATTATGAATCTGTTGACTTTCAACCAAAGGCTGAATCAGCATATCAAAAACATCTTGAGCTTCTAACAAAAGAAGAAAGCAAAGTTGTTGATTTTATACCTAAAAGTGCTGACCAAGTTACAAATCCCAAATCAAGAACTAAATTATTTACCTTAAGAAGAGTAGCGAGCATTGCTGCCTTATTTGTAATGGTTTTTGGAGCGATGGTTGTTTTTAATACCATGAGCAAAACAACAATTTCTGCCGACAGTGGCGTATTATTCGCCTCCCTTGATGATGGATCATCAATATGGTTAGATGAAGGATCTACATTGTCTTACTCAAATGGCTTTGGACAAAATCATAGAGATATAAAATTACAAGGAAAAGCATTTTTTGAAGTTCGAAGAAATGAGAAAATTACTTTTAATATTTCATTCAACGATATTGATGTTTCAGTATTAGGTACTAGTTTCACTATAGATACCAAGAAAAACATTGTCGCTGTGAAAACTGGTGAAGTTTCTGTTAAAGCAGATAACAAGGAAGTGACATTACATGCGGATGAAAAAGTGATTTTTGAAAATAATGCATTTAGACAAGAATCTATTTCTGCAGAAGACGTAGAATGGAGAAATAGTAAACTATCTTTTAATAATGCTCCTCTTGATCAAGTAATTGCTGATATCAATCTTTTTCATGACAATAAAATTGTTGTAGCTAGTGATATCAAAAAATTGGATTGCCCATTCACAGCGAGAAGTTTAGCCAATGCATCATTCGATAACATTATTGAAATTCTTAAAGTCACCTATGATTTAGAAACTGAAAATCACGAAAATGGTACAGTTTCTTTAATTATTTCAGATTGCAAATAATCTTTTGAAATGTTAATTTTTAGATAGATTATGCAATTCTTTCCTTTTTAGCATTTACACTAATTTATATAAGTATATCTTTGGGTATGGTTTTTGAAAGATTACCATGAAACTAGGATTTATTACTTTTTGCACCTGAGGGTTAGTGTATGTTAAAACGAATATTATTCTTTTTAATACTTTGTAATTTTGCTCAATCTGTTATTGGACAATCTATATTGTCTGATGAAGTTGTATTGTCATATGTTGCGCAAAATAAGCCACTAAGCCTTGTATTAAATGAGTTAAGTGATAAGTCTGGTGTCAATATCGTCTTCTCAGAACGAAAAATTCCAAGCAACAGTAAGGTTTCAATCTCGGCAATTAATCAACCTTTAGGTATTATACTAAAAGCAATTCTAGGAAAAAGGAAATGCAAATACGATATTATAGGAGATGAAATAGTTGTGTCTAGAATATCTTATAGAGACTTGAATAGAAGACTAACCATCAGTGGATATTTATCTGATGAAGCCTCTGGCGAAATGTTGGTAGGAGCCAATATTTATCTTTTTGATAAGTCAAAAGGTACCCAAACCAATGAATATGGATTTTATAGTTTGACCTTGCCAAAAGGAACAAAGCGGATGTATTTTTCCTATTTGGGTTACAAACAAGAAGTTGAAGAATTCTATTTACAATTGGATACAATAGTCAATCAAGAGCTTACTTCAGATGTCCAATTGAATCAAATCATCATATTGGATGACGTAGAAAATCAAGAAGAACCTCAAACCGTCTCTCAAAGCAAGCTTAATCTAGATAGGATTAGGACGGCATCTTCTCTTTTGGGAGAGGCTGACATTATTCGTCTGGTGGGAATGATGCCAGGTGTAGATAGTGGAGCAGATGGATTAGGAGGGATGAATGTAAGAGGAGGTTCTGCGGACCAAAACTTGATTCTCCTAGATGGCGTACCTATTTATAGCCCTGGTCATGCTCTTGGAATATTCTCTGTCTTTAATTCTAATATTATAAAGAATGCTACATTAATAAAAGGCAATATACCTGCCCGTTATGGTGGGAGACTATCTTCAGTATTGGATGTCAGGACTAGAGAAGGAAATAATAAAAAAGTAGCTGGTGATGTTACACTTTCTGCTCTAGCAATTAAGGGAGCTATTGAAGGTCCGATAGGATCGAATGGAAGTAGTTATATATTCTCAGCTAGAAGAACACTGCTAGATTTCTATATCAAAAGTATAACCAAATTCCAAAATGATAGTAATGGAGACGAGGGGTTCTCTAATTACAATTTCATGGACCTGAATGGGAAGTTGAACCTAAAATTAGGGAAACGGCATACTTTACATTTAAACAGTTTTGTAGGCAAAGATAATTTTGATACCAATAAGAAAGATGTAGATAGAGAAACAATGACCTCAAATGTATTGACATCAAAAACTGAGTTGAATTGGGATTGGGGTAATAAGGTATTTTCTGTAAAATTGGTTTCTCAATATTCTAAAAAATCATTTGGTAGACTTACTGCATATTATTCGTCATTTGATTTTGATTCTTTTGAACTTGATGATTTTACTTTATCAAATGGCATTCCAACAGAGACTCAAAGAAATTATAAAACAGGATATTTTAAATCAGCGATCAAAGATATTGGTGTTAAATATGATTTCGATTATTTACCAAATACCACACATTTAATAAGAATGGGGATTGGGGCGATAAGACATGATTTCAGTCCTGGTCTTATAGCTTTGAATAATTCTGATGGTATTGTAGGGTTAGAGGATGAGATTACAGAAAAATTGGTTAAAACTTTCATTAGTGATACCAAATTAGAAGGGAGTGAATTTTCTGGTTACATTGAAGATGAAATTTCTCTTGGATATGGAACTACAATAAATATTGGAGTCCATGCCAATTATACCAAGACTGACACACAAAGCTATTTTAATATACAACCAAGATTAGCCTTGCTAGCTAAGTGGGAAAATACTTTTTTTAAAATTGGAGTGAGTAGGATGAATCAATATTTACATCTTTTATCAAGCAATGGCTTGGGTTTACCTACTGATCTTTGGTTGCCTTCTACAGATAAGTTAGGACCTGAGAAGTCTTGGATTGCGACAGCTGGTGTTGGATATTACACTTCTTCTGGCTTCCGTTTTGGAATTGAGGGATATTACAAACTATTTGATCATCTGACTACATTCAATGAAGGTGGACTAACCCAAATAAGTGCTGGAAATAACTGGGAAGAGCTATTGCCCGTAGGTGCAGGAAAAGCATACGGACTTGAAGTTTATTTTGATCATATTATTGGTCGTACAACATGGAATTCGAATTATACTTTGGCTTTTTCTGACAGAGAGTTTGAAGATTTGAACAGGGGAGGAACTCCTTTTCCATTCAGATACAATAGGAGGCATAATGTTAAACTCGGATTCTTACATAAGATAACAGATAATACTGAGTTTACACTGAATTGGAATTTGTCAAGTGGCAATCCGATTACAGAACCCGCAGGGCCAATAGTAGAGGACAATGGTACCATAATAATTGTTTATGAAGAAAAAAATGGAGGACTATTGCCTGCTTATCATAGAGTGGACATTAGTTTTAATTTTTATAACAAACACAAGTGGGGGAGAACCAAGCTTTCAATAGGTTTATACAATGCATTTAATAAAAATAATCCCTTTTATACAGATATAGAAAAGAAGTTGGATAATCCTGATGCTTATGAAGTAGTCGAATTTTCTATTTTGCCAATTGTTCCTAGCCTCGCTTATTCTGTTTCTTTTTGATATTTACTTTGAAATACAGTGTTAAATTTGAAAGAAATAAAAGTTAATCGAAAATAATCCACTTAATTATAACTGATTAACAGTGAATGGATTAAAAAATAAAGTGCAAACTAGGTGACTTTTCAATATCTTTTGGTCTAAATGGTAGACATTAACCCAAAAAAAAGAGTATTTGACGTTTTTTTGCCAACTAGGTGACATAAATATCAAAAATAGTACTATTTTTGATTTCTACCAAAAGAATCTCAAGCAATTGAATTTTAAAACATCCATCTTGTATTTATTGATCGCAGTTTGTCTTGCAAGTTGTGTGAATAGAATAGATATTCCTGAAGAGGAAGATGCGATGCTGTTTATCAAAATGGAAATGCTAAGAGGTGATAATACTATCATTGCCGATTTCAAGACTACTGATAACCTTAATGGTACTTATCCAATTAATGTACCACCCGATGCTACAATCAGAGTATTCGAATTAACTGAAGGTGTAAAAGAAAAACAAATCACTTTTTTGTATGATGATGAGATACAAAAATATGTAGCTAAGAGCGTCAGCCATGATTTTTTAATTCCTGGACGAAACTATAAACTCGAAGCTGAGACTGATAACCCTAATCTAGATCCGATTACATCTATTACAAAAGTTCCTTATTTAAATAAGATTTCGGAATATGAGTTGATCGATGAAACAGAATATGAAGATTTAGAAGGGAATAGGTTTTGGGAAGGAACAGTAGGATTTACATTCAGTGAAGCCATAACTTTGGAAAAAAGATATGGTCATTTATTAATCGAAGGATTTGAAACTATCATTGTAGAAGGTTTACCTCAATTTGGGCTGGAATCTAGATTTTTCGAACTTATCAATGTTAATGAAGGGTACGGAGCTGTAACAGATATAATACACAGAGATGGTTTCTTTGTAGAATTTGATGAACTTGAGAATAATTATCTTGAGATTGTCCTTAGGTCTAAATTTCCAATTACTAAAGAAAATCAAGTAACAGACTATTTGGATACCAATCTGATCACAGTTAGTAAAGAGCATTATGATTATCATATCTCTTTTCACAATATCCAGCAAAGCCAAGGTAATATATTCGAAGAAAATGTTATATATATATCTAATATTGAAAAAGGCCTCGGTCTTTTCTCGTCTTGTGTCAGAATGAAAGAAATGATTGATTTAAGGAAATAGTATTTTCCTTCGTTTTTACTTTCAATCTCCTCTAACCTTTTACTTTCAATTTTTCAACATATTGGTTTTTACTTATTATAGTTCCTTTTGAATTTATAGTTGATTTCTTACCCTCCTTTGAGCGGGTATTTTCAGATCAAGATGAAACTAGTGGGAAGAAAATAGTTTTCTTCTAATTGGTATACGCTATAAATCATAAATATCAGATCAAGATCCTAACAGACAGACACCAGTCTGGTTTTTAAAACCAGACTGGTGTCTGTCTGTTAGGATATATAAGTCTATAGTTTAGCTTTCCAATAAGTTATGCATAGATTTCTCCATCGAAGAATGATCTACGATTTCCTTAAAACTTTATTGTATTAAAAAAAATGTAAAATTCTTTTTGACAATAAATAGCAAAAAAAAAATATGTAAACCCCACATAATCACTTTTGTTGCACCTTTTATTGCTATGAATTTACAAATTGAGTAAAAAAAATGTAAAATATATTATGTTTTGAATAGGGGTATGTCGCCTTTTACTGTGTCTTGTTTATGTAATGAGAATTAAAAAAGTAAAAAAAATGACTAACACACCGAATGCTTTCTTCGAAATCATAGATAAAGTTTCTATGTTAAGACAATTCAACCTTTTCACTGACCTTACTGAAGAGGAATTGCAAGATTTGGCAAGATCTACAAATATCAAGGCTGTTGGAAAACACAGATATATTTATAGAAGTGGTGACGAGAGTAACCATTTATACGTACTAATCAATGGTACTATCAAAATAGGAAATACTTCACCAGATGGTAAAGAAGTGATTAAAACAATCTTGCACCCAACTGCTTTATTTGGAGAGTCAGGATTAGGATCTTCTGATGAAAGAAAGTCTTTTACTAAAGCAATCGATGCAGATGTAAGATTATTACAGATCCATGTTGATGGTTTCAAAGAGTTAATGAAAAGTAATTTTGCATTTAACTTGAAAGTTGTAGAAAACTTAGGAAAGAAAATACATAAAATAGAAAGTAGACTTGAATCTTTAGTTTTCAATGATGCAAGAACAAGAATCGTTGAATTCATAAAAGAAAATGCTAATAATTTTGGTAGAAAAGTAGGGTATGAAATGCTATTAAAGCACAGTCTAACACAACAAGATATTGCAAATTTCACAGGTACTTCAAGACAAACTGTAACATCAGTATTGAACGACCTTAGAAATTCTAATCAAATATATTTCAAAAGAAAAAGTATCCTTATCAGAGACTTGAGTACGCTCGCATAAGGTACAACGTTGAACTTTCAGAGTTAAAAGTTTTCTCATAGACATTTACCTGAAATCCTAGCTATAGACAGGTATTCCCGAAAGTGGGGGATACCTGTTTTTTATTTTATGTGAAAGTATAAAGTATATATAATAGCTTGAAAGAAAAATTTGAACACCTAAAGTATGCCTTCGAGCCCCTTGCACCTCCTTTGCTCTTTGCGGTTAAAAAAAATGCACAGTCTTAAAATTGGCCCCTCAGAACTAATTCACGAAGGAATTAATTACAATTAAGAGTAATTGGCGGTGTTACAATCTCATTGCTCTTATTCCCAGCGCGATCAATAATATAGACAGTAAATGTCAATTCATTAGTCGGATATATATCTGGACTTTGGCAAGGAGAAATTGTATCTTGACCTGCTACAAGAGGGAAAATGCAACAAGTATTAAGTAGAACCATATTTATTTCTCCTGAAACCCCATTATTTGCTCCCTGAGGAGGAATTGCAGGTGCCCTAAATCTATCGAAAAATTCATTTGTCCTATTGTCTATGATGAATATATTCTCTCCCGTTGTTTCCATTTCAAATCCTATGTCGCCATCACCATCTGTGAATTTTATTGACATTACCGTAGTGTCACTATTCAAAGGAGCTTGATCCATGACCAAATTTGTAAATCCGATAAATTCAATTTCTGGAGTGTTAGAATAGTTGGGAGCATTCACACAACTATAGTATGATAAGCTGAAAATGAACAAAAGGAAATATGTGTATTTATAATATGATGTCATAATATTTTAAACGATCAAATTGAGAACTTTGTTTTGTAAAAGATAAACCTGTCTATCTTTACAAATCTAAATATAGAAATACTATTGGATAGAACAGAATTGATATCATTGATTACAGGAAATAATCCGTTCGATTTTGAAGATGTTGCCATCCAATTATTTTACTTTCAATATAAACATAATAGTATATATCGCAGTTGGGTTGATAATTTGGGGATTGCTCCAGATGAGGTAAATTTAATTGACCAAATTCCATTTTTACCAATATCTGCATTCAAATCACATAAATTAGGATGTGAATTGGTAGAAGAAGAAGTTATATTTTCTAGTAGTGGGACTACAGGGGCGATTACTTCAAAACACTATGTTTTTGATCTATCACTCTATCTAAAGAATACGGAATCGATCTTCTTCGATTTCTATGGAGACTTAAAGGATTATTGTTTTTTGGCATTATTGCCTTCTTATTTAGAGCGGTCTGGGTCATCATTAATTGCGATGATAGATCATTTTATCCATAATTCTCTATATGAAGAAAGTGGTTTCTATTTATATGATCATAAGAAATTGTTTAGTCAATTGATATCCTGTAAGGAAAAAAAGATTCCAACCATTTTATTCGGAGTTAGTTTTGCTTTGCTAGATTTTATTGAAGACTATTCACTTTCCTTTCCAGAACTTGTTATTATAGAGACTGGAGGAATGAAAGGTAGAAAGGCGGAAATTACACGGGAAGAACTTCACAATCATATTGCAAATGGTTTTGGTGTCAATCATGTGCATTCTGAGTATGGTATGACAGAATTATTCTCACAAGCTTATTCTAAACAATCCGGAATTTATTATCCAGGTAAGACTATGGCAGTATATATTAAAGACCTAAGCGACCCTTTACAATACGTCCATGAGGGGAGGACAGGAGTTATAAATATCATAGATTTAGCGAATATTGATTCTTGTGCTTTTATTGAGACTCAAGACCTTGGGCGGAAGTATGTGGATGGTTCATTTGAAGTTTTAGGACGTGTAGATGTTTCAGATATACGTGGTTGTAATCTGATGGTAGGCGACAATTAATTATTAATCCCAATCAGAAACCAATAGAGAGAAAATTGCGGAATCTAAAAACTCGCCCTGAAAAAAGAAATCTTCTCTGAAGTAGGCTTCTTGTTTAAAACCAAGCTTCAGAAGTAGAGATTCAGAACCTTTGTTCTCAGGATTAATATTAGCCATAACGCTATGTGCCTTTAATTTGTTGAACGCAAAGTCTATCACATTTTTTGCAGCTTCAAAGGTTAATCCTTGTTTCCAGTATTCCTTTTTTAAAGCATATCCTATTTCTACTCTATGATTAGTGTAATCTATTCTCCAAAGGCTCATGTAACCAATAACTTCATTAGAATTTTTCAGCTTCATTGTCCAGTTGATACCTTTTTTCTCTGCGAAATCTTGCCGAATTTCTTTAATTTTTTGGAGGACTACGGATTTATCTGTTGCTACAGGCTTATCCATGTACGTCATTACTTGAGGATCGCTTCTCAGAATGAACAAATCATCTACATCAGATTCCTCATGCAACTGTAATGTCAATCGCTCTGTAGTGAGGTTTGGGAAAGTATCAAATATGCTGTAATCCATATCTATTTAGTTAACCCTTCAAAAAGCCAATTTGCAAGAGCTTGTCTATTGGAATTTATTATCAGGCGCCGGTGATCATTTCTGTTTCTAATATTTGCCAATTCTACAAAGACAGCTGTCGGCTGTGTGTAGTTTATCACATATAATCCACGAGATTTAACGGTGCCTTTATATCCTCTACCTTTTTGATATTGTTGGTATTTTTTATCAAAGGTGTCTCTTATCTTTTTTACCAACTTCTTGCCTGTTTTACTTTTCTTATGATGATAAAAGAAAACATCTTGCTGTTTTGATTCACTATTGCTGTCTACATGCAAAAATATAGCAACTTGATCTTCATATTTGATACCTTTTGCTTTATAAGCTCTGTACAGTTTATTAATCTCTACCGAACGTTGTACAAGTCGAGCTTTTTGTCTTCTAGGTATCTTTAGTTTACCCATACATTTTTCATCATAATCACATTTCAAATATTTTTCGTCTCTGATACCATCGTTCTTATCTTGAATGATCACATGGACTTTGGCTCCATGTTGCATCAAATCTCTAGCAAGTCTCAACGAGATGTCATACGCATATTCATCTTCACACATATCTTTTGGGCAATCGTTACACATTGCTCCTGGATCTGGTCCGCCATGACCTGCTACTACATAATAGACTTTATTTTTCAATGAGAGATCTAGAACTTTCACCTTGCCGTATTTATCTCCAAAGAGACTGACATATAAGCTATTCTTATCTATAACTCCCGATGACAGATTATCAGAAGCAGCAGAAGGTAGGTTACATCCTATCTCATGATATGGTACCCACAAAATCTTACTTGATATAAAAGATGTTTTCCGATGGCCTTTATTTAATATGGATTCATTGTATTTTTTAATTCGTAGTGCCTTATCCATATTAAAGTCATTGATACTAGATCTGATGCTCTTTCCATTGTAGGTATATATATAGACAGGTAATTTGTATTTCTTGTCTGTCCTTAAGGTTGATTTAGTGGATAACTTATTCAACTCAAGGAACTTCTCAAGATTGCATGGGTGGATATTTAGATCATATTTTCTCATGAGTGCAAAAATCCCCTCTCCACTTTTAGGGCTCACTTCATGAAAATAAGGTGATTCTGCAAAAGTAGGAATCCAGATAAACAGTACTGCTAAAGAGAAAAATACATTTCTAAACATAATTCGGATATTTTAAGACTGCAACAAATTTAATACAAATTACATAAAATCGTAATATGTTAATGCCTTTTTATTAATTAGTTAATGTATTTTTCTTGTCATTTTGTGCTAAGTTATTTTACAGTAATGTATTTGTGTATAAATAGCAATGGTATGAACGTAAAAAAAGGAGCAAACATTGTAAGACCAACTGCATAGAATTCATGATAGCTGGCTTATATTTGCACCATGAATGTATCCCACATTTTGGCGATAATGAAAAAAGATTTTGATATTGAAATCAGGCAGAGGTATGCAATTGCTGGGATATTCTTGTTTGCTGTGACTACTGCATTCTTTATTTATAAGGCTTTTAATAAGTTAACTGCCTTAGAGTGGAATATCCTTGTTTGGATTATTGTATTGTTTGCGGGGCTCAACGCTATTGTGAAATCCTTCGTTCAGGAAAGAAAAGAGACCTATTTATACTATTATACCTTATTTGGGCCTTTAGAAGTCATAATTGCGAAATTAATCTACAATTACCTTTTTACTATTTTCTTGACAGGAGTTGTGATTTTTACATTTACCATCTTATTTGGTAACCCTGTGAAAGATTATTCATTATTTATCAAAGGTTTATTATTAGGGACTTTGGGTATTTCATCAGTGTTTACTTTTGTGTCTTCCGTTTCTGGAGCAGGAAGTTCATCAGGTACGATGATGTCGATTCTTTCCTTGCCTTTGGTATTGCCGAGTGTACTTTTACTCGAACGGATTACTGCAGTTGCTATGCGACTGATTCAAGATACTACAATTGGCAAAGACTTATATATTTTGGCGAGTATTGATTTATTAATAATTGGAATGATAATTTTAATTTTTCCTACGTTATGGAAAGCATAAAGTAAATATAAATTAGAAATGAGATCAAATTGGTGGAAATTTTTAGGAATAATTATTTTAATTTATACTGTTGTCGTAGGCATGTCAGTGCCATTGAAGCCAGGGATACAAAGAATAGACTCTTTATCAATTGGTGAAAATGGAAATCATGCATCTTCTATTTCAAGTGGTGAGACGCATGTGTTTAGAGTTGTTGGTTATAACACTAATTATGCGGGAAATGATAATTCAGCTTGGTTAAAACTAGATTCGATCGGATCGGTAAAAGCAACAAAGTTTGAAGACGTAAGCACCACTGAAGCTAATATATCATTCAATATTCCAACAACTTTTCCAAAGCGAGATGTTTATCAGTCTCTCACTCTGGTTATTTACAATAGAGAAGATGGACCTTCGATCTTACCAGATGCAATTTTAGTAAAAGTCAAGAGTCTTTCAGATGCAAATTTAGGAGAGTGGACGACAAGTGTAATTTCTGGGATAACTGATAAGCCGGGTATGCAATTTCCATATAGGTCTGTATTAAATGAGACAATTAGAAATACATTCTTTCATATACCATTATGGTTTTCAATGTTTATAATGCTTTTGATTTCCATAGTATATAGTGCTAAGTATCTAAGAGGAAATGACATTAAACATGATATAATCGCTTCTTCGTTGGTGAATGTGGCAGTGCTGTTTGGGATATTGGGAATAATAACGGGATCGATTTGGGCAAGATTTACTTGGGGGACTTTCTGGACTACAGATGTGAAATTGAATATGTCAACAGTTGCAATGTTGATTTATGTAGCCTCATTGATTTTAAGGAGTAGCATTAATGATGTAGATCGAAGAGCTAAATTGTCAGCGAGTTATAACATCTTTGCTTTTGCAGCATTGATTCCTTTAGTGTTTGTTATTCCAAGATTGACAGATAGTCTTCATCCTGGAAATGGTGGGAACCCTGCTCTCGGTGGAGAAGATATGGAGAATACACTTCGAATGGTTTTTTATCCTGCAATAATTGGTTTTACACTTCTCGGACTTTGGATGGCGAGTATATTGATAAGATATGAAACAATTAAAGATAGCTGGTTGAGCAAAAAGTAGAATGAGATACTAAAATGCATTTTAAAAGAAAATAATTAGTGCAAATTAGTTGTATAATTAGAAAAATAGACGAATTTCGTATTATGATTTTGAATGATGTGTTTTACAGCAATTCATATAATAATACATATCATTCAAAAATATAGATATATGAAGAAGTATTCACCTTTTTTATTCATCATGGGGTTCTTTCTCATGAGTTCGGGTGCATTGCATGCAGAATCACCTGCAATTGATTTTCTCAGATCTACAGGTAAAATATATTCAGTCATTGCAGTCATAGTTGTGATTTTATTGGGCATCGCCTTCTTCCTTTATCGTATGGATAATAAGCTAACCAAATTAGAAAATCAAATAAATAATGAGCATTAAGCAAGCAAGTTTTTTAGAAAGTGTGCAACGCAACTTTGACAAAGCTGCGATTCATACTGGTCTGCCAAAAGGTCTGACTGATCAGATAAAGGTCTGTAATGCGGTATACCAAATGAAATTTCCTGTAAAAATAGGAAGTGGATATGAGGTAATCGAAGCCTATAGAGTTCAACACAGTCACCATAGGTCTCCGACTAAAGGAGGTATTCGTTTCAGCCATCATGTAAACCAAGAAGAGGTAATGGCTTTAGCGGCATTGATGACATATAAGTGCGCTATTGTTGACGTTCCTTTTGGAGGAGCTAAAGGTGGAGTTAAAATTAGTCCAAGAAGTTACACCCCAGCTCAATTAGAACGTATTACAAGAAGATACACTGTAGAGCTGATAAGAAAGAATTTTATCGGTCCTAGTGTGGATGTACCAGCTCCAGATTATGGAACAGGCGAAAGAGAAATGGCTTGGATATTGGATACTTACAATACTTTCAAAGGGGGAGAAATTGATGCCGTTGGATGTGTGACTGGAAAGCCTGTAAATCAAGGGGGAATTTCTGGAAGAACAGAAGCTACAGGTAGGGGCGTATTTTACGGTCTTAGAGAGTTTTGTTTGCAGAAATCTGAGATGAAAGAACTAGGATTGACACCTGGTATAGAAGGTAAGACTATGGTCATTCAAGGACTAGGGAATGTGGGATCATATGGTGGTATTATTTCTCAAGAAGAAGGAGGAGTAAAGGTGATTGGTGTGTCTGAAATTGAAGGTACAATAGTCAGTGATGACAATATCAATATTAAAGATTTGTTAGCCTACAGAAAAGTCAATAAAACAATAATTGGATTTCCTGGAACAACTGAGCTAAAACATAGAGACGATTGGATAGCTATTGATTGTGATATCTTAGTTCCCGCTGCTTTAGAATCTCAAATTACTATGGCCAATGCTAAAAAAGTAAAGGCAAGGATCATTGGAGAAGCCGCAAATGGTCCAATTACTGCGGATGCTGAAGTAATATTGTTGAAGAAAGGAATTGTCATAATACCAGATATGTATCTTAATGCTGGAGGTGTGACCGTTTCATATTTTGAATGGTTAAAAAATCTTTCTCATATGCGTTTTGGTAGAATGGAGAAAAGGTACAACCAAAATAAAAATATGGATATCATCAATACTGTTGAAAGAATGACAGGTAAATCTTTGACTGATAAAGAAAAAACTCAGGTAGCTAGAGGTGCAGATGAAGTAGATTTGGTTCGTTCAGGTTTGGAAGAAACAATGGTGAATTCATTCCACCAAATTCATGATGTATTAAGAAGGCGTAAAGGCATTAAAGACTACAGGACTGCCGCTTTTGTAACTGCGCTTAATAAAGTAGCCAACGATTATATTACATTAGGAGTATTTCCATAAGGGGGAAAAACTTAACAGTTTTTCAGGTATAAGGTTCAAGGTAAAAGGTTTGCAAGGTTAGATGTTGACAAATTTATTTTTAGTCAACATCTAACCTTCATACTTTTGACCAAATTACATATTGAACCCCTCCGTGAATCTCTACGCAAACCTTCGCGAATCTCCGTGTAATCCGTAAACACTTAAGTCAACATTTAGCCTTGTACCCTAAACCACAAACCTCAAAACCAAATAATTATTTTTAATAATTATCCCTTCCGATAGTACTCCCTTAATTTTCAATTCTTAACTTTGCATCCCGTAATGACAATTTTTATAACTGTCTCAAACAACAGTAAATGGCTAAGTATATATTCGTTACGGGCGGTGTAACATCATCTCTTGGGAAAGGAATTATTTCCTCCTCTCTTGCAAAACTCCTCCAATCAAGAGGATTAAAAGTAACAATTCAAAAATTTGATCCTTATATTAATGTAGATCCTGGTACTCTAAATCCGTATGAGCATGGAGAATGCTATGTGACTGAAGATGGAGCTGAAACAGATTTGGATTTGGGTCATTATGAAAGATTCCTGAATAAGGCGACTTCACAAAGAAATAATGTAACAACGGGAAGAATCTATCAGACTGTAATCAACAAAGAAAGAGACGGAGAGTACTTAGGGAAGACAGTCCAAATCATTCCTCATATCACCGATGAAATTAAGAGAAGGGTTGTCCTATTAGAAGAGGAAAAGGATTATGATATTATCATTACCGAGATTGGTGGTACAGTAGGAGATATTGAATCTTTGCCATATTTGGAGGCATTAAGGCAGATGAGAAGAGAACTTGGAAGAGAAAATTGTCTTGTGATTCATCTTACATTGATACCGTATTTGAGTGCTGCTAAAGAGTTGAAAACTAAGCCTACACAGCATTCAGTTAAAGAATTGCTTCAGACTGGTATCCAGCCAGATATTTTGGTTTGTAGATGTGAAAGACACATTACAAAGGAAATTAGAGAAAAGCTATCTCTGTTCTGTAACGTTGATGTCGGATCTGTAATTGAAGCTATTGATGCGGAGACGATTTACGATGTACCATTATTGATGCTTAAAGAAAAACTGGACAAAACGGTTTTGAAAAAGTTGAATATCAAAAATAAGGTTGTCCCTGACCTTACTGCTTGGAAGGAATTCCTCGGACGATTAAAAAATCCAACTAGAGAGGTGACTATCGCTTTGGTTGGAAAATACAATGAACTACAGGATGCCTATAAGTCTATTCATGAGTCGTTTGTGCATGCAGGTGCAGAGAATGAATGTAAGGTTAACATCATACCTATTCATTCCGAAGCATTAGAGAATGGAGATGTAGACAAAGCGCTTAAAAATGTTGATGGGGTTTTGGTTGCTCCAGGTTTTGGTGAAAGAGGAATAGAAGGAAAGCTTAAAGCAATCCAATATGTAAGAGAAAATAACATCCCATTTTTTGGAATATGTTTGGGAATGCAATGTGCAGTCGTTGAATATTTTAGGAATGTTTTGAAGATAAAAACAGCTGCTTCTACTGAAGTTAATAAGAAAACAAAATATCCTGTTATCGACTTGATGACAGATCAAAAATCCATTTCTAAAAAAGGTGGGACAATGCGTTTGGGGTCTTATAAATGTAAATTGGTAAGAGGCAGTTTATCTTATAAGGCATATGGTACATCTGAAATAAATGAAAGACATAGACACAGATATGAATTCAACAATGCATTTTTGGAGCAATTGAAGGAATCTGATTTGAATCCCGTTGGGATAAATCCTGATAATGATTTGGTGGAGGTTGTAGAATTGAAAGGACATCCATATTTCTTGGGCGTACAATATCACCCAGAACTCAAAAGTACGGTAGAATCTCCTCATCCATTGTTTGTATCATTTGTCAAAGCTGCTGCTGAGTATAAGTTGAGTAAGTAGGGTATAGGTATGAAGAAATTGAAATTGACAGAACTAGGTAGAGTATCTGTAGAAGAATATAAAGACATTCCAAAAGTAGACATCGTAGTAGTTCTGGATAATATCCGCTCTGCAATGAATGTCGGAAGTATATTTCGAACGAGTGATGCCATGGCAATCAAAAGCGTCTTACTCTGTGGTATTACAGCAACTCCTCCAAATAGAGAAATCACAAAAACTGCGATTGGAGCTACCGATTCTGTAGACTGGCAATATTTCAAAGAAACCAAAGAAGCCATCCTCCAAGTGAAAAATGAAGGATATGAAGTCGTGGCAATCGAACAGACTGATGCATCAATCGAATTAATGGACTTCAAACCCAAAGCTGAAAAGCTCGCGATCATTCTCGGAAATGAAGTGAATGGGGTAGACCGTGCAATTTTAGATCTATTAGATGGGGCTATTGAGATCAATCAATATGGGACGAAGCACTCGCTTAATGTATCAGTTTGTGGCGGGATAGTCTTGCATCATCTTTCGGAGTTAATGAGATAAAAGGTTTATATGGCTCGATGTTGACCATACTTGATGTGGATAGGAATTACACGGAGATACTTGGAGGATTCACGGAGATACACGGAGTTTTTAGACTTCAAATTTGGTAACAACCTTGTGCCTTTAAAATCTCTCCAATTACCAATCTCTCCAATCACCAATCTCTCCAATCTTTCCAATTACCAATCTTTCCAATTACCAATCTTTCCAATTACCAATCTTTCCAATTACCAATCTTTCCAATTACCAATCTCTCCAATCTTTCCAATTACCAATCTCTCCAATCTTTCCAATTACCAATCTCTCCAATCTTTCCAATTACCAATCTCTCCAATCTTTCCAATTACCAATCTCTCC